>JAEEGL014544607.1_pt1 | contig 17013 bp, 13 predicted proteins | sample 9134231 | NCBI WGS metagenome assembly JAEEGL01 (sample SAMN16246548, study PRJNA631951) | gut metagenome | biome: gut microbiome; feature: rumen; material: fiber-attached | host: Bos | place: Iran: Karaj | collected 2018-10
ACCGAGCCATCCCAGGCATCTCAGGATATGCGCTATTTTCTGCACCAGCATGAGAAGCGTCTCGCGGAGAAAGGCGTGAAGATCCAGCGCCGCTACACGTTCACCAAGAACGGCGTGAAGCATTCGTTTACGAGAAACCGGCCTCCCTATACTGTCGACCGCTCCTTCGTCGAGTGCGATTCTTCCACGCTGTATACCAATGCTTCGACGCAGAAAAGACTGAAGCGGCCGAAGAAGAGCGCGAGTATCTTCTATGCGAACATCTTAAACCGTCTCGACATCCAGGATGCCGAATATATCTGCCCGAACTGCGGACACAAGGCCACTCTGGAGATCTTTACCAACGGCTGCCCGATGTGCGGCACGAGATTCCAGATGAAGCAGCTCTTCCCCTGTGTCAGTAACTACTGGCTCATGTCCCAGCTGGCTCCCCGATTCTCGATGGAGGGCCTGGTCCGTGTCATCGCTACGCTGGCAGTCCTGCTCGGTCTCGGCGTGGGCTCCTATGTCGGCTTCCAGTACTGGTCCGATGCCGGTATCGGCGGCGCCCTTTTCTTCGGAATCGGCGCGGCTCTCCTTACAGGATTTATGAGTTTTATATGCATCTACCTTCTGTTCAGCATTGTCTTTATGCATTACATGTTCTGGAAGATGATCACCCATGCGGTCTCCACGGCCGATATTGCATCGGCTTCCCTTACGAAGAATTCCTTGAAACAGGCCATGCAGCGTTTCGATCCGGAATTCTCCTATGAACTCTTCGAGGGAAAAGCCATGTCACTGTTCCGTGCCATCGTTTTCTCCGAGGACCGCACCAATATGAGTATCTACAGAGGCGATCCGGATCTTCCGGGATTTGATGACATCATTGACATCGACTACCGTGGCGCCATGAAGTATCTGAACTCCCGGATCCAGGATGGCAACATCCTCGTGCTGCTGGTCCGGCTCTATATGTTTAATACCTATCTCATCGACGGCAAGATCGTGCAGAAAAAGGAAGACTTCAACATGACGCTGATCAAGCGTCTCACCGCGCAGGAAGATCTCGGTTTCTCCATTCACGCCGTAAACTGTAAGACCTGTGCGGCCAGCTTCGATGCCATGCATGTGCTGCAGTGCCCGACTTGTGGTACGCCGTATCACCTGGAGGATGAAGACTGGGTCGTGGTGGGTCTGAAGGAGTAAGGATCGAATTCTATAATACGCAGATAGAAAAGGAGTTTTCTTGTGCTGTCCTCGGACTTCGTCCTGCGGAGGCACACGAATTCTATAATACGCAGATAGAAAAGGAGTTTTCTTGTGCTGTCCTCGGACTTCGTCCTGCGGAGGCACGGCGAAAACTCTTTTCTTATCTGCGTGTTTTTATTCTTCGAGTCCTTCACGCATGGCAGCGACTTCCCACTATGGATTAGTCTTCAACCCAGACCTCTTCTGTAACTGCGTCGTGGTGAACTACGTGAGTTACAGCGTCGTGATGAACAATCTGTGTTTCATAGACTTTCTTGATGGTTACATTGCAAGAGCAATAACCAGGCTGGGAAGAATCATAATCATCACAGTGATTTGGACAATTATGAGATTCACACCAAGCGATTTTCTGTGCGTCAGACCAACCTGTCATATCTGTGCCAGTATCGTTCTGTGTTTCTTTTGTGCCAACACATACTTTTACTTCTTCATCCCAAGCGGGTGTATCAACTACAGTTTCATCCCATGCTTCGGAGATTACTCTTGTTTCCCAATGGCCCTGAGGCTTGGATACATCTGGACCAACATCAGGTTCTGTAGCATATGTGGGCTGAGTGGATGTTGTACCACCATTACCGTTACCATTGCCGTTTCCGTTACCGGAAGGGTCCTCGTATTCTTCCTCGCCATCGTCGTCTTCTTCCTCATCGCGAAGCCGGCTCATCTCCGCTTCTTCATCGGACAGTGATCTGGTCGGTTCCGTAGGGATTTCTGTGTTCTGCGAAGTGGCCTGAAGTGTCTCTTCCGTCGTCGTCACTTCGGGTGCAGCGGTAGTCGATTCAGATGTCACCTCAGAAGAGGTCTCTGAAGTGGTGGTGGTCAGCTCGGATGTCGCATCTGTGTCCTTCGTGCTGTCCGCGCTCTTCTCACTCTCTTTCGTATCCTCGGACTCTTCACTCTCCGAAGCTTCCACATCCGAAGACTTCGATCTATTGCTTCTACCGGAAGAATCCTCTTCGTCATTCTTGCCGCAGCCGAACAGCAGTCCGGCACAAAGTAGAATTGAGATTACGCATAACCAAGGTGTCTTTTTCATCATATCCATCCCCCTCTGTTGACACTCCGCACGGCTAAAGCCGTGGGATTCTTGCTTCATCGACCACTGCTTAGTCCGAGGACTTTAGTCTTGCATGGTCTCCACAAGCGTAAATTCGGGTATGTCCTACCCTACTAGGTTATTTGCAGTCATTAACATTCCCATTTTCAGTATGTTAATGGCTGCATTTTTATCTCTGTCATGTTTGGTATGGCAGTTCGGACACTTCCAAGCTCTTACGGAAAGATTCTTTACTATCGGATTTTTATACCCGCAGATACTGCAAGTCTGAGAACTCGGGTACATCGTTGGAACCCGAACAATCTCATTCCCATACCATTCAGCTTTGTATTCAAGCATAGAAAAGAACTTTGACCATGACGTACTGGTAATATGCTTTGCCAGCTTATGGTTTCTTGCCATGCCTTTTACATTCAGATCCTCGATGCAGATGGTTTGGTTTTCGCGCAAAAGCATCGTAGATGTCTTCTGTAAAAAGTCATTTCTCTGGTTTGTGATCTTTTCGTGTACTCTTGCAACACGGATACGCTGTTTGTTTCTGTTATTCGAACCTTTCTGTTTTCTGGAAAGACGGCGCTGCTCACGGACAAGTTTCTTTTCGGTCTTTTCTAGATACTTCGGATTCTCTATAGTATTCCCGTTACTGTCAGAAAAGAAGTCTTTGATCCCTACATCTATCCCGACGACGTACCCCGCATTAGGGCGGTCTTCCGGTTCAAAGTCAACATTTAATACTGCAAAGTATTTCCCTGTCGGTGTTTTTTCAACAGTTACATTATGGATATGTCCGACCGGCATAGACTGTTTTATCCTCACATATCCGAGCTTGGGTAGTTTTAAGTATTTCCCGGCAAAACGGATGTTGTCCTGCTGGTTGATCGTTCTATACGACTGATGGTTATCGTGTTTGCTTTTAAACTTCGGGTAAAAAGAACGATGTGAAAAGAAATTTTTGAATGCAGTATCCAGGTCACGAAGGGACTGCTGAAGCGAGATCGAATCCACTTCCTTAAGAAATGAAAAATCTTCCTGAAGTTTTAAGGTAGTCAGCATGGATGATGTCTGCTTGTATCCGCATCTCTGTCCTTGTTCGTAAGACGTTTTTCTCATATCCAAGCCCTTGTTGTAGATCAGGCGCACACAGCCGAGCGTTCGGTCAATGAGGGAGCGCTGGCTTTTACTTGGATATATACGAAACTTTACGCCTTTTTGCATATTCACGGCCTCGTTTTTTGAGTATCTACATACCTTTTTATCGTTTCTGAACTTACTTTACCAGCTGTGCTTACGAAGTAGCTTCGTGTCCACAAACTCGGCATAGCCTTAAGCTTTGAAAAATCCTTACGAAGCTCTTTTGAAGATGCACCTTTGATATATTTCATGATGTCAGGAACACTCATAGTAGGTAATACACTGACAAAAATGTGTACATGATCAACATGACATTCCAAAGCCAGGATTTCTATGCCACGTTTTTCGCATTCTATCCTCGTAAGTTCTTTAAAACGCTCTTCAACACCGTCTATTGAAAAAATCTTTCGTCTGTACCTTGGACAGAAAACAAAATGGTAGTTGAGAAGAGATACTGTGGTCTTTGTATGTTTATATCCATAATCCATGAATATATTATATCACATTGTAGATGTATTTTCATTACATGTCTACAAAATGTCCGGGCTTTCATCCCACGGTTAAAACCGTGGGTTTTCCCGCCTGTTCACTATAAGGAAAGTATATCACCAAACGCTAAATGTGGGGCATGTGCTATCACAATTCGATTGAATCTATACTCCTACGGGAGTATAATCGTTCTTGGGAGGTACAAGTATGAAACCGGAAAGCAAAGCCATCCGCACCATCTACCATGGTTCCGATCATATCATTGAGCGTCCTTCTTTCGGCAGAGGGAAGCCGTACAATGACTATGGTCAGGGATTCTATTGCACAGAAAACCTGGATATGGCGAAGGAATGGGGGGTCAGCAAGGACAGAAACGGGTTTGCCAACTGCTATTCTATCAATTGCGAAAGCCTCTCGATTCTGGATCTGAATTGTGCGGAATATTGTATCCTGCATTGGCTGTCCATTCTGCTTGAGAACCGGGAATTCGAAATCACCTCGCCGCTGGCCTTCCAGGCGAAAGCATATATTCTGGATGTGTTTCATATCGATTACTCACATGCGGACTGCATCATCGGTTATCGGGCAGATGACAGCTATTTCTCCTTCGCGATGGATTTCCTGAATGGTACGATTTCCTATCGCCAGCTGAATCACGCCATGCATCTTGGGAAACTCGGACAGCAGTTCGTGATCAAAAGCAGGAAAGCATTTGACCGGCTTGTTTTTACAGGCTACGAGGTCGCTACAAGTAAGGATTGGTATACCCGGAAGATGAACCGGGACCGAGCGGCACGACGACAATACTTCGACTTGGAGAAGAATCTCTTTCTTCCCAACGATCTGTTCATCACAGAAATACTCAAAGAGGAGATGAAACCGGATGATTCACGCCTACGATAGACTTTACCTCGAAAGTGCACGACGGGTGCTGGCACGGATGCTTGATTTCGCCGTCTACGAACTTCACCTGGACCTAAAGGATTTCTTCGATCTGTTTATTTCTTCCGGCGTGGCATCGGATTTTGAATGCGGGGATGTACGGACGCTGGTCGGATATTCTGGCGTGGAGCTGGCATATGTCGTTCTGGAGCGATGTGGCATGGAGCGGGAACGTATCCATGTGAAATACACACTGGACAGAAGTGAGGAGTACTGGACCGGATGGGCATTGGCCTACTATCAGTGGGAGACTTCGCTTTCTTTCTCCCGTATCACGGAGACGGTATCGATAGAAGAAATACGGGATATGTATGACCCGTATCACGAGATGGATATCCGACAGTTCGTCGATCATATGAATGAACTTATGAGGCTCCGGACATACATCTCCAACCTAAAGAGGATCCGTATGAACGCGGGACTCAGTCAGAGTCAGCTGGCACGTGAAAGCGGGGTTCCGCTTCGGACGATCCAGCAGTACGAACAGCGTCAGAAAAATATCAACAAAGCTCAGGCAGAGTATCTGCTGATGCTTGCTTCTTCTCTTTCCTGTAACCCCGAAGATCTTCTCGAGAAGATTTAGAACTGATTATAGATGAACTGGGAGGCGTCGTAGCCGAGGCCGTAGGCGCCGAAGACGACGATGACCAGAAGGAGAACCGTGAAGAGGACCCAGCGTGCGGGCATCGGGAGCTTCTTTCTGAGTTTGTCGCGTACGGAGCCGGAGCGGGCGATCATGCTGACGGTGAACATCAGGACGGTGCCGAGGGCAAGGATAACGTAATCCGCACGGCTGATCCCCAGCTGGAGAAGTGCTTCTCCAAAAAACTGATTCCAGTTCCATGTGGTGAACATGGTACCGAACATCTTAAACGTGAGCGGCACGTCGCGGTAGCAGTCGAAGAGACGGAGGGCGCTCATGAGAAGGATCGTGCGTCCGATCTGGAAAGACTTATAGACCGTGCTGCCATCCGTATTCACTTTCTTATGGAACTTCGCATAGAGGGGTTCGAGCTCCTGGGAGATCATGATGACCACGAAGTTTCCCAAGCCCCAGACGATGAAGTTCCAGCTGGCGCCGTGCCAGATACCGGTAGTGAACCAGACGACGAAAGACGCCAGGTACACCGGCACTCTCTTTCCCATCTTCTCGGGAAGGTGCTTGCGGCACCATTTACCGAGGCGGAGCATGGGACCGCAGACGGAGATCGGATAGAAGATGTAATCGGTGAACCATGTGCCCATGGTGATGTGCCATCTTCTCCAGTATTCGGCGATGTTCTTACTGAAGAACGGACGCTCGAAGTTCTCCTTCACCGGAATGCCGAGCATCTCGGCGATACCGATGGTGATGTCGATGCCGCCGGTGAAATCGGCGTAGAGCTCGAGGGCGTAGAACATCATGACGAGAAAGACGAACATGCCCTTATAGTTCTCGGGCGTGTCGATCATGGTATTCACGGCCGGAAGGATACGGTCGGCGATCACGAGTTTCTTAAAGTAGCCCCAGAGCACGCGCTGGAAGCCTCTCTCCACTACCCGTCCGGAGAAACTGTGCGGTGTGAAGAGCTCCTTGGAAAGATCGCCGTAGCGGCTGATCGGGCCCTGCACCAGCTGGGGGAAGAAACTGACGAACAGCGCGTATTTGAAGAAATTCTTCTGGGCTTCGTGGCGGTCGCGGTAGACGTCGATGACATATCCCACAGCCTGAAACGTATAGAACGAGATGCCCATCGGCAGGGCGATCGTCAGGAAGTTGATCCGTTTCGGTGCATGAAAAGCACGTAACACGCCGTTGATGTTATAGATGGTGAAGTTCGTGTATTTGACGACGGCGAGGATCAGGAGCGCCAGCGTGATGCCGATGGCCATGATGCAGCGGCGGCGCTTCTTCTGGGCTTCTTTATAGCGCTTCCGGGCTTCCTTGCCCGCCTGCCCATTCAGAACTTCTCCCGCCTTTTCGGCCGCCTTCATGTCGGCGATCGCTCGGTCGGACTGTGTCTTATTCTTCGAGATCAGGAGCCCGGCCACATACGTGATGACCGTGACGGCCAGGATATAAAAGAGGAATTTCCATCCTGCGAAGTAATAGAAAACATAGGACCCCAGCAGAAGGAGGGGCCACTTGCCCTTCTTCGGCATCACATAGTAGAGCGCCACAAGAAGGATCACAAATCCGATAAATTCGTAGGAAGTAAACAGCATACTCGTATTTCATCAGCCGCGCCGCTCTCCCCGAGGAAAAGAATCGGAAGAAAGGACGCGCGGCCTTTCTTCTTACTCGTCGTCCTCGAGTTTCTGGATCAGATTCCAGAGAGCCTGCGCCGAGTTAAAGTTCTCGGGGATCATGTACTCGGCAGAGATCGCCACGTCGAACTTATCCGCAATCTCTCCCACCAGAGAGATAATGTCAAAAGAATCGAGGACCTTACCGTCCACCAGATCCGTCGCTGTTTCATAGTCCACATCCGGGTGGATCTCTTTAAGAATTGCAATCAGTTCATCCATTTTCCAGCACCTCTCTCAGGTTCATTTCTCCGATATGATATCATTTTTCGATCATGGCTGCCAGCGCCACGCGGTCGGTCTTACCGTTACTCGTCAGCGGGATGCGAGGAAGCTTCCTCGTAACATTCGGCACCATATACCGCGGCAGGCTGTCCTTCAGCAGGACCTTCATCTCATTCTCTTCCTTATCGCCGCTATAGAAGAGCACGATCTTCCCCTTCTCCTTCTGGTACACGCAGGCCGCCCCGGTGATCCCGTCGATATTCTCCGCATTGACTTCGATCTCGCCAAGCTCGATGCGGTGTCCCATATGCTTGATCTGGAAGTCTTTCCGGGAGACGAACATCAGCTCGCCGCGCTCGTTATACCTTCCGATGTCACCGGTCCTGTAGATCAATTCCGGCCACGCGGTCTGAAGCGGATTTCTCGTGAAGGCTTCTTCGGTCTTCTCGGGGTTATTCATGTAGCCCAGTGTCAGCGAGGTGCCGCGGATACAGATCTCGCCCTGCTCGCCGCTTTCCTTCGTGACCTCGTGATCCTCCTCATCGAGGAGAAGAATATCCGTATTGTCGAAGGGGCGTCCGATCGGGATGGCGTCTCCTTCTTCGAAATCTCTGTCGACGCGGTAGTAGCAGCACATGCCGGTACCCTCTGTCGGGCCGTAAAGATTCGTAAATGTCGCCTCCGGAAGGGCTTCCCGCCACATCTTAAACTGCTTGATGGGGAAGACTTCCGAGCCGAATGCGATGGTTCTTAGGTATTTCGGTATCTCGGTCTTAAATGTATGGAAAGCCGAGATGATCGTCAGTGCCGATACGACCCAGCAGACCGTGTTGATCTCGTGTTCGTTCAGATACTCTACGAGTTTTAACGGCTGCATGAAGAGAGCCTTCGGTATGAAGTAGGTCGTCGCGCCATACCGTATCGTCGGGAAAAGCTCTTTAAAACAGGCGTCGAGATACAGAGGGGTCTGGTTTCCGAATACCGTTTCCGAACTGAATCCCAGTACTTCCGAGAGCTGGTCGATGTAGTCGTTCACGGCGCGGTGGCAGCCGACGACACCCTTCGGGATACCTGTGGAGCCCGAGGTAAATACGACGTACAGCGGGTCCGTGTCGATGGATCTTCTGAAGACTTCCTCCAGCTCTTCCGTATCGATATTCCCGGCGGCGGTCTCCTGTGCGCCCGGTCCTTCCAGGGAAGGCACGATCTCGGAATAGGAAACGATCTTCCCGGTAAATCCCAGTTCCTGCGCGACGGTCTTCGTGGACTCATCGCAGATCAGAAGCGGGGCTTTCACGTTCTCGAGGATCAGCTGGATACGGATCTGCGGCATCTCGGAATCGATCGGAACGTAATACGATCCGGCGCGGATAATGCCGAAGAAGGCCGCGACTTCCTCCGGAGACTTCTCCATGAATACGACGATCGGGCTTCTTCTTATTCCTTCTCTAAGGATATAGCTTCCGATGATGTCCACGGAGAGGCTGAGCTGCCGGAACGTCAGGCAGGAGTGCTCGCCGCAGAACGCCGCCTTATCCGGGAAGGCCATAGCCGTTTTCTTCAGATCCTGTAGGACATGGTTATGCATCTTCTATTCTTCCTCCAAGCATTCTCTTACACAGGCCTCGGCCAGAACGTCGATAATGTCGAAGTACCGCGCATCCAGTTTCAGGGCGTACTTCGCCTGGGACAGTTCCGTGCATCCGAGCACGATCGCCTCGGATCCCCTGTCGAAGAGGTCTTTCGCCACACGGCCGAAGGTTCCGACACCGATCATGCCGCCGGCTTTGACATCGTTATAGATCATGGACATGACGTCCTTCTGTCCTTTCTCATCCGGCCAGATACACGCGACGCCGTAATCGGAGAGGACTTCGTCGTAGATCCCTGCTTTCTTCGCGCCGTCTGTCGCCATCACGCCCAGTTTCCTGACATCGCAGATCCTGCAGAGCTCGGCCAGCTCACGGATCGGATGGATCACTGGGATGCCGATGCCTTCTTCCAGTTCCGAGTGAAAAGCATGCGCCGTGATGCATGGGATCGCGAGGATCTCGGCGCCCTGGTCACGAAGGCTCTTTCCGACTTCCACCATCTTCGGGAGCGGGTTCTCACTGCTTGTGCCAAGGAGATAGGCCGTACGGTCCGGGATCTGCGGAACCGACCCGATCCAGGTCTCGATATGCTCCTGATCGGAGTCTGCCGGGGTAAGCTCGATCACGCGGCGGTAAAGATCCGCCGTGGCCATTGGCCCCATTCCGCCGATAATGCCCAGTTTCTTCAAGTGTTCTTCCTCATTTCTTCCAATATTACGGGATCTGCACCTCGTAGAGCGACTTATCGTAGCTGTGGTAGCCGCGGTGCGTAGCCGAGTATTCCTCGACCTGGGCCTGCGTCCACATGAAGAAACGCGTGCCGTCTTCCTTCGTCAGCGCATCGCAGTGGTACCAGACGCCGTCGATCTTGACCGCATTCCAGAAATGCTGTGCATAGGTGATCGGATATCTTTCGATGACGAAATTCTCGATCCCTGCACGGGTATAGAGCGCATAGCACGTCATGGCGATGGTATAGCAGTCGCCCGAATGATTCTTCAATCCATCGTAGGCACCCTGCACCCAGCTGACTTTCTCGCCGTGGCTCTTATAAGTGACGGTCCAGTCGACCCAGTTAAAGATCGCTTCGACCTTCTGTTTCTCGGTCATGCTGTCGTTAATCAGCTGCGGCAGGAGCTGGTCGCAGAGCTCCCAGACATCTTCTTCGGTATACGGACGGTACACCACCGTGACCTTGATCTTCGATTCTGTCGTATTTCCGGCCTTATCCGTGGCCGTGTAGGTGACCTCGTAGACGCCTTCTTGGTTATTGTCTACCGCGGAGTTATCGACCGTGTAGGTGATCTCGCTGTCCGCATTATCCGTCACACTTACATGTTCCTTATACGAAATAGCTTCGCCGGTAATAATGCTGATGTCCTTCGTTCCGGAGATGACCGGTGCCTCCTCGTCCTTTTCGAGGATGATGTGGGAGGTAACGATCTGTTCGTTGCCGCCGAGGTCGATCAGCCGGATCTGCACGTCGCGTTCGCCCGGTTCCTCGAAATGCGGATCCTCCACGAATTCGGCCGTGATCGACGTCGCATCCGTAAGGCCGTCCAGCAGGTCTTCCGGGTTCTTCGGATAGCATGCGAATCCCTCATAGGTGATGCCTCTTGCCTGTGGCGGTGTGGTGTCAAGAAGGTGCAGGACGCTGTCGTAGCGTACCCCTTCCACGCTGAAGGAGATGGTGTAGTCTCCGGGCTCGTCCATCTTGATCGAGCTTAAGGGTGTCAGCAGAGCCGCGTTCTGCTCTCCGAATGCAAAAGCACTGGCGTCGGGCTGTTTCGCGCCGGCTTCGAGTGTGACTTCGGGATAGATGCCGATGACCTTCAGTTTCGTCGTCGCCTGGGCGATGTTTCCGCCGAGGTCGCGGCAGACCAGTGTCACATCCTGTTCGCCGACATGTTTGAAGTCCGGTTCTTTCTCAAAGGAAAGTGTGCACGCCGTCTGGTCTTCCATCGTGACCACGAAATCCTCGGGCAGGATCTCTTTACCGTACATCGTGGTCTTCGGTGAAGCGGACAGTACCGGCGAGAGCGTGTCCTTCACGATCAGGTGCGTATCGTAGGTCCGTTTTCCGAGCTGGACCGTGATCGGGTAGTCGCCCGGAACCGAGGTATCGTAATTGGATGTTCCGTACTTAAAGGCAGCGGTGTGTTTATCGTTCTTAAAACGCACGAAGTCCGAGGCGCTTACAGGTGTGCCGGCTTCCACCGTACACTCCTTATAGACGCGCTTCTCTCTATCGATGTAGATCCACAGCGCCGCGATCAGGCCGGCGACCACCGCCACCACGGCGACTGTCGTGATGATCCGGCGCTTCCAGGGACTTCTTTTCTTTTCGATTTTCACTGCTGTCTTCTTCATACTGTCTATACTATATCACGCGCGCGCGGTTTTTATTCACTTTTTCCCATCAATGTGGCAATTTTGTCATGTGCCCAGCCGGGCCCGATCATCTCGTACTCGGTGGTCGTTTTCTTCTCGACTTCGTCCTTGAAGATCCGCTCGACTTCTTCGTACACGCCTTCCGGGATCTCCGCCCAGAACTGCTTGCCGTCCTTACAGAAGATGGTGTATCCGTTCTTCCCGTTCTGCTTCTCGTACAGTGCCGCGATTCCCTCTACTTCCGGATGGGCTTTCTGGAACTGGGCGAAGATGAACGGTTTCGTCAGTTCCACATATCTATCGTCGAGCCCTTCGTCGAAGATCTTGATCTTCTCGACCAGCTGGATCAGGCTTCCTACCGCACGCATCTTACAGATCTTCGCCGCCTTCAGCATATCGGGCGACCAGTTCTTCTGCTGGGCATTAAGAGCTTCCAGTGCTTTTTCCGTATCTTCCGGAAGAAGATAGATCATCAGGGCCTTCTGCATATCGTCATACAGGCACGGGTAAAACACGGAGATCGTCTCGCCGCAGGACGGGCATACGCGGTGGAAGAAAGATCCGTCGAGGACCTTCGCCTTCTCATCCGGGTGAAGCGAAATATTTACGCAGGGCTGCAGGACCGCCTCCCATTCTTTCCCGCACTTGCCGCAGGTGATCGTAGCCTTCATGGGCTTATACTGTTCGTCCTTATTGGGAACGAGGCGGATCTTTCTGTCCTGCTCCTCTTCCTTCTTGCTGCTGTCCGGCTTTCTGTCTTCTGCCATTTCTTTCTTCTTCCCTTTCTTTTTCTGTCTCTTCTCAGCGGTTCTTCATCTTCGCACAGAATGCCGCGACACCGTTACAGATCTTCTGCTGGTAGTCCGGATCCGAGAGAAGATAGTCATCGTCGGCGTTACTCATGAAGCCCATCTCCAGAAGGAAGGACGGGACCTCACATGCCCAGTTCAGGCCGCTGTAGCGGGTACTGGCATCGCATCCTCTGTACTTCGATCCGGTAGATTCGGAAAGGCAGCTGCCGAGCCAGTCTCCCCATGTGACAACATAGTCGGAAAGACTTCCGCGGCTGCATACGAAGACGCCGATGCCCCGTGCCGAGGAGCTGTCGGATGCGTCGCAGTGAAGCCGCAGGAATACGTCTGCGTTGTTACTGACGGCCACCTCTGCCCGCTCGATATTCGTGATATTCACATCGTTGGTCGTCCGGGTCATGATGACCGTCGCGCCCATGGATTCGAGCACGTCGCGCATCCGAAGTCCGATCTCAAGGACCACTTCATATTCGGGACGGCCTGTGGCCACGCCGGTCGTTCCTGCCGATACACACGGCTTCGTTTCATCCGTCCAGGGCGCAACCTGTTCTTCGTTCGAGTTCGCATGACTCTGGTGTCCCGGATCGATCACGATGACCATCCCGGACAGATCGTACGATCCGCCCGAATTCGATGGTGCCTTCGTCTCTTCCGTTTCTTTAGATGTCTCCGGCACCGGAGTCGGCTCGGCCGTCGTTTCCTCGTTCGTTGCCTCGGTCGTTTCTTCCGTGGTCGCTTCGGTCGATTCTTCTGTCGTCTCGTCCGTGGTCGGTTCGGTGGTCTCTGACGTCGGATCCTCCGATGTCATATCCGGCGTTTCATCCGTCGGATCTTCGGACGGATCCTTATCCGGAGATACCCATTCGCTTCCGGAGATCAGGGCCGATCCCCGGCTCTGCTCCTTCGGCTCTTCCCCGGAAACATCCGTGTCCTCCACCTCGGTTTCCTGTGTTTTCCGCGGAGAACGCATGTCTTCCGACTTCTTTTCCGCTTTCTTCCATGGTCCGATGGTAAACATCAGGACAAGAGTCACGATCACCAGCACGCCTGTGACCGCGGACATGGCGGCAATCAGCTTATTGCTTGTTTTCATTACTTCACCTCGATCGAACGCTCTACGAACGACGATCCATCCGGGTTCTTGACGGTTATCGTGATCGGACCGGATTTCGCATTACTCAGATCGATACGGATCGGATCCACGCGGTCACTGTTGATGATGAACACCGTATCGTCCTGTAGCACATTTCCTCCGCCATCCGTTACGGTATAGGCGAATTGCATGAAGTTGTAGTACGAATAGGTCTCGAAGAAGAAATACACGAACGTATCATCCGGAGAGAGCTCATAGACCTCGTCATAGTAGCACTCCGGATCCATCGTCCACCACGAATCGTACAGCTCCGCCGTGTCCGCATCCACCGGGAAATCACTGTCTGCGTCAACGACATAGAAGTTCTGATACCAGAGATACTCGCCGTTGATATTGGTGATATTCAGTTCATACCTTCCAGGTTGGAGATCATCCGGTATTTCGTTCCATATGATCAGACCGCTTGAACCATCGGTGACGACCGAACTGCTTTCAAGAATCTGTACACCGTGTCCGTCATCGTAACCGAACGTGTAGAGAAGCGTCACCTGCTGTCCGAAATTACCCATCTCGACCGCGGCGGCGATAAAGGTATCTCCGACATGGTAGCCCGGGACAGCTTTACTGTTCTCGTCCACCATCTTCACGGAATATAAGTATACATCGGAAACCGGGATCTCTTCACCGTCCGCGTAGATCTGTATGCATCCTACGGAGATGATATTGCCTGCCGCATCGTAGACATAGCAAGTGATATATTCCTTCGGAAGAGGATTCGTCGGGTACCAGTTACAGTAGATTATGTCATCTCCGTTATCCAGATAGTACGTACCGGAAAACATCACATCGCCGCTTCCGTTCATATACTCGAAGGTGACAGTCTCTCCGTAGCAGCACTCCCATAACATGACCGAATACTGAACGAAGGTCGTCGACTGGTGATACCCTTCTACACGGTTGTAGTTCCCATCGTACCAGTCACTGGAGAACTCGGTCAGCGTTTTCACCTTCACGGTCGTCTCCGTAGGTGTCACTTTCAGATCCAGATCTTCCAGGAAGGAATATAGTTCCTCAGCGATCTGATCGACACTTCCCGCATCGATCATCCAGTCATCGTCCAGGACCAGATCCACCTCGAATTCCAGGTCGAGGTCCTTCGCCTTGTCAACGGCTTTCGCAATGTCCCGTACGGTGGCATCGCCGTCTATCTTTTTCTTCAGATCTTTTACATCGAAATACGAGAGTACGATGGTCGCCTCACCGCTCTCATCCTTCTCGTCCGTCGACACATTCTCTATGCTGTACGACAACCTCTTCCGTGCAGCCTCATAGACATCTTTCGCTTCAGAGTCTTCATACCCCTTCATGGCCGTAAGACCATCACTCTTTCCGTCGATCAGCTTGTCCATCTTCTCGTACTTGCCGTTCTTTAAGTAGGCGCAGAAATCATCCAGCATGGCTTCTGCCTTCTTATCTTCGCCCTTCGACTTCTTTTCTTTCTCCTTCGAAGTTTTGCACCCTCCAAAAAACATCGACATCGATACAGCTCCGGCTAAGGCCAAAGCCAGCCATCTTTTTTTGCTCATGGTGTTTCCTCCTTTTCTTCCTTATATTAGTTTGCGCCTTCCCGCGTCAAATGGCAAGTAAACTTATTGCTTTTGCATTAAGATCTGCTTAAGTTTTCGCGATTTCTTGTCAAAATCACTTTTAACGGTGGGGTGTCCTGTGTTATTATTGACATGGTTAGGAACTTCTTGGGTGGGAAGGAGCAGTTTTCTATTTCATGAAACTGTCGGAATTGACGCAATATAAGAACATCACCATACAGTGCCATGACAATCCGGATCCGGATGCGATCGCGTCAGGCTTCGCACTCTACCGGTATTTTAAGAGCCATCGCTGTAATGTGCGCCTGATCTACAGTGGCCGCACGAAGATCACGAAGGTCAATCTCACCATGATGATCGAGATGTTCCGTATCCCCATCGAGTATTGTGTATCCAACTTCGGTTCCTGTGATCTTCTGATCACCACCGACTGCCAGTACCGTTCCGGAAATGTCCGGTTCTTCCCCGCTCCGAAGGTCGCGGTCATCGACCACCACCAGTTCTGCGGGATCGATGTGGACTATTCCTACATCCAGCCGAACGTCGGCTCCTGCTGTACACTGGTCTGGCAGCTTTTCCGTAACGAAGGCATCGACATCAATAAGGATCCGATCTGTGCGACGGCTCTGTACTATGGTCTCTACTGCGATACGAACCAGTTCTCCGAGATCTACCACCCGCTCGACAGAGATATGCGCGATGCGCTGGCCTTCGACCAGGCGGCCCTCGTTCGTCTTTCCAACTCGAACCTTTCTCTTAGCGAACTGTCCATTGCCGCCCAGGCGATGAACGACTTTACCTTCGACAGCGAACTGCGGCTCGCCCTCGTTCAGGTCCAGCCCTGTGACCCGAATATCCTCGGTCTCATCAGTGACTTCCTGATCCAGGTAGACCGCGTAGATATCTGTATTGCTTTTAACGAAACGTATACGGGCTATAAGCTCTCGATCCGAAGCTGTATTAAGGAGACGAAAGCCAGCGAACTTGCCGAGTACATCACCGAGGATGTCGGTTTCGGCGGCGGCCACAGGAACAAGGCCGGTGGTTTCATCGGCAAGGACGAATATGCCGCGAAGTATAAGACGCTGCGCATTATGCAGTTCCTTAGACAGAAGCTCATGAAGTATTCCGGCGAGTGCACGATCCTTCGTGCCGGTGTCGATAAGATCAGCACCGAAGGTCTCGAGAGATTCCGTAAGAAGAGGATCCCTGTCGGTGTTGTCTTCTGTAAGGACTTCGTTACGAATAACACCCCGCTTCTCGTCCGTACTCTTGAGCGAGATATCGATATCAATGCTAATGCGGATACGTGCATCATGGTGGGTGTGTCCGGCGATATCGTTCCGATCACGATGGATAAGTTCAGAGAGACCTACGACATGTGCAGTGCGAAGTCCAAGGTATCTTCTGAGTATCGTCCGACCATTAAGAATCTCCGCTCCGGCGAGACCTTCGACCTGGTCGACCATATCCGCTCCTGTATCACGAAGGGCTCTGAATACGTCTACATGAAGCCGATCACCAGTTCCGTGAAGATCTTCACCGTCTGGGATGCCAATAACTATGTCCGCGGTACCGAGGGCGACTATATCGCCATCCGCGAGAATGATCTGTCCGACTTCTACATCGTCGAGAAGGATCTTTTCGATAAGGTATACGAACCGGCGGATTGATTTCCTGCCCTCTCTGACTTCACAGCTTCCCCTATCCGCCCTCTTGGCATGCGCTTTTGATCCTTTCCATCCTCTTTGCTTGCATGATCGCCCTTATACAGGATATAATAGCGGGGTGAAAGAGAGGAATTGGGAATATGAATCTGAATAAAAAAACTTTAATCGCCATATGCGCTGCGGCTGGCGTGATCCTGATCATCGCGCTCGTTCTTGTCCTGCGCGGATGTTCCGGCAAGGATAACACGGATACCAGCGTGCCCGGCATCACAATGACTGACCATGATGGCAAGGTCGTAACGGACGCATCGGGAAATCCTATCCTGATCACCGGCTACGAGGCAACAGCTGTAGATGCGCCGAGCGAGTCTCCGTCTACTGATCCTTCCACAACCACGACATCCGGATCCAGTGAAGCCACCACAACGACTACCGCGGGTACGTCTGCGACTTCCGGCACGGCCACA
>JAEEGL010519905.1_pt1 | contig 17012 bp, 17 predicted proteins | sample 9134231 | NCBI WGS metagenome assembly JAEEGL01 (sample SAMN16246548, study PRJNA631951) | gut metagenome | biome: gut microbiome; feature: rumen; material: fiber-attached | host: Bos | place: Iran: Karaj | collected 2018-10
AGATCCTGAAGTCCCGGAAGAAGGAAGTTGTTCATCATCTCGTTCTTTCTTGCTACAGGCTGAATAAACTCAGGATGTGTGTTGATATGCTCAATAAGTCTGTCTGCATATTTGCTCATCTTAAAGAAATATGCTTCTTCCTCTGCAGGATGAACAGGACCACCACACTCAGGGCACTTGCCGTCTTTCAGCTGAGATTCTGTGTAGAATGCCTCGCACTCTGTACAGTACATTCCCTTGTATGATCCCTTGTAGATATCGCCCTGGTCATAGAATTTCTTGAAAATCTTCTGAACCTGCTTAACGTGATCATCATCTGTTGTACGGATAAATCTGTCATAAGATGTATCCATGAGGTTCCATAAGCCCTTGATAGTATCAGAAACCTGGTCAACGAACTCCTTAGGAGAAGCACAACCAGCCTCGATTGCTCTTGTCTCAATCTTCTGACCATGCTCATCTGAACCTGTCTGGAAATGAACATCAAATCCGTCTCTTCTCTTATATCTTGCAATTGCGTCTGCAAGCACTATTTCATAGCTGTTTCCAATGTGTGGCTTACCAGATGTATAGGCAATTGCAGTAGTAATGTAATATTTACCCTTATTCTGCATCTTAAACATATCCTTTCAATAGTCATTATTCTTAATTATTCTTTTACCAGCAAAGAAGCTCATATCCTGTCTCGGTAACCAGGAGCTCAACCTCCCACTGTGCAGAAGGTTTCATGTCCGCTGTGTACACTGTCCAATCATTCTCTTCGTCAATGAATATATCATCTTTGCCCATATTGACCATAGGTTCAATAGTGAATACCATTCCCGGTACCATGAGCATTCCGGTTCCAGGCTTACTTACAAAGCTGACGTAAGGCTCTTCGTGGAATGCGTTTCCGCAACCATGTCCACCAATCTCTTTTACAACTGTATATCCATTCTTAAGAGCGTGCTGATGAACAGCGTGTCCCATATCTCCAATTGGAGTCCAGGGAATAACAGCTTTAAGGCCTTCTTCCAGGCACTCTTTGGTAACATCTACAAGTCTCTTCTTCTCAGGAGATACATCACCTATGCAAAACATTCGTGACGAATCTGAAAAATAGCCGTCTAAAATTGTGGAACAATCCACATTAATAATGTCTCCATCCTTAAGAATGATCTTGTCGGAAGGTATTCCGTGGCACACCTCTTCATTAATTGAAGTGCAGACGCTCTTTGGAAAGCCTTCATAGTTAAGATCTGCAGGGATTCCACCCATCTTGGTGGTTGTATTATAAACAATATCGTCAATTTCCTGAGTAGACATTCCGGCATGGATTTTCTCGCCAATTTCATCCAAAACTGCCATGTTGATAACGGCGCTCTTCTTGATTCCTTCTATATCCTTGGCAGTCTTAAAAAGACTTCTGTCAGGAACAATGAAGCCTTCGTGCTCGAAATGTATTATTTTATCATCAAAAGCAGCGTGGCAGCTCTTATATTTCTTACCGCTCCCACACCAGCACTGATCGTTTCTCTCTAATCTCTTGTACATTTATTTCCTTCTTTACAAAATATATCGCGAAATGCGCAGCTAAGTGCACATTTCTGTCTGAACAGTAATGCCAATTACTCTATATTAGTATGCCTTCTATGAATGTAAATGTCAATTTAGTAAAGGCACTTGAACTTCGAATTGTGTATTTCTCCAACCGGTGAGTTTTTGCGGATGAAGTTTATAAGAAGATCAGGCATCTCATCAGAGTAGCTTCCTACGCACTCACAGTCACCAATACACTGATAACCACCGGTTCCTGTTGCGCGGTAGTTACTGGTAACCAGAGTATATGTAGCATCATCTGTCAGCTCAGTTCCATCCATCTTGCGCATGGTCACTACCCTGTCACCAACAGGTCTTGTCAGGTCAAAGGCATATTCAAGTCCGGCATAATAGTCATAATTGTAATGCTCAACCTTGGGCTGAAGGAATATATTGGAAATGCTGACTTTCCCTGTTTCCTTATCATATTCGAAATACTCAGCGCAGCGCTCCAAAGCTTTTTTGAGGACAGCCTTTGTTACTTTCTTTACTTCAACAGTATTGGCAAACTGATATATTCCGAGTACGTCGCGAACAGTGATTTCTTTTTTTAGTCCAAGCGGATCGTTGGCAAGGCTTGTGCAGGAAAAATCTGCACCTGTATAGTCAAGCTGAACCTGATTAAATATTGAAGCAACCTTACTTCCACTAAGAGCTGTCTCAAGCTTTGGTTCAGGCATAATCTCTTTTTCAAGGCAGCCGATTGGCTCATCAAGCCAAACCTGGATCTTGCCAGTAAGCTCGTCCATGAAGCTGTGCTCATCTATGATCTTCTGACATCTCTCATCAGGAGCATCCGGTGTCACAAGCTCAGAAGTGACCTGAACGCCATCTGCCTTTTTCTCCACATTCAGAACGCAATATTTCATGGCATTTGAAGGTGGCTGTACTCCATAGGTTCCTGCAATCTCAACTCCAGGAACAGCCATGTGCTGGTGTCCGGTCAAAAGAATGTCATAGCCCATCTCTCTTGATATCTTGCAGGCCTGATTCTCTGCTGTTGTTGAAAGAAGTGTACCGGTCTTAAGGTCCTCCTCAAAACCGCCGTGATAGATTGCAACAGTGATATCGCACTTATCTTTTAACACTTCGTACTGCTCTCTTAATGCCTCTACAGGATCAGAAACCTTTAAAAGCTCCAAATGTTCCTTCTGCTCCCAAACGTTAACAAAGCCTGTAACCGCAGCAGTAATACCAATCTTTGTTCCATCAGGCATTGTGTGGATCACATTTTTCTTTATACCAAGCTGCCCGCCCAGATCCTGTACGTTTGCGCAAATCAGCGTTGCTTTCATAGCCTTGGTATAATCCGCAATAGCATCATATCCAAAGTTAAAATCATGGTTGCCCAGAGTGTAGTAATCAAGGCCCATGGCATTAAAGCCCTCTGCCATAGGATTGAAATCATATTCATCCTTATGTTCAAGATAATATGTCAAAAGAGGAGTTCCCTGAAGAGAATCTCCTCCATCTATAACAAGTGTGTTGTCATCCTTATTTATCTGCGATGCAAGGCAAAAAAGCCCTGATGTCTCAGGGCAGTTTTTGGCATAGTTTACAGGATATAAATGACCGTGGGTATCTGATGTAAAAATGATACGCATAGATTAATTAACCTCTTGTAAGTTTTATTCTAATTTTAGTTGAAACAAATTCTATTATCAGAATCAGTATGATAAGTCCGGCAAGAAGCGCTCCTGCTTCATTCCATCTGTATGCATTCATGGCAAAAATAAGTGGTGCACCAAAACCACCGGCGCCAACCATACCAAGAATAGTAGCGTCTCTTAAATTGATATCAAATCTGTAAATAGCAGTTGATGCAAAATTTGGCATAAGCTGTGGCAAAATGCCATATCTTATTTTCTGCCAGGTGTCACATCCGGCAGCATCAAGTGATTCTATTACATGTGTATCAAGGTCCTCAATTGCCTCAATATACATCTTACTGATCATGCCTATTGAACATACTCCCATTGTAAGGAGACCAGCAAAAGCTCCAGGGCCTGTTACTCTGATAAACATAAGGCCGTAAACGAAAGCCGGAATTGTACGAACAGCCATGATAAAGATTCGTCCAACGAAGGCTATTGGCTTTGGTGTCAGATTGGATGCTGATATAAATGCAAGCGGAACTGACAAAATCGCTCCCACAATCGTTCCCAAGAACGCGATACAGATTGTTTCAAGCATCAGGTATGGCACGCCTGATTTTGTGAAATTAAACAAAAAGCTAAGGTCAGGAGTAAAAATACCCTTAATAACATTCCAGGCAATCTGACCGCCGCCACTGGTTGCACCGCTGCTTTCAACAGCGCTTCCGCTCCATATGATAAGTGCAGCAACGATTACTGCAAGTATTGTATTGTAAACCCAGTCTTTGGGTCTTTTAGCATATGCTTCTTCTATTCTCTTATTCATTTGCAATCCTCCACCATCAAACCAACTTCTTACGGAAATATCTGCTGATTGATTCAATGATAAATACCGTTACAAACAGCATAATGAGAATCATTCCAACGCTTGGGTAATCTCTCCATCCGATTCTTTCGTTCAGGATGATACCGATACCACCGGCTCCTACATAACCAAGAACCGCAGCATATCTTACATTACCCTCAAAGTTAAAGAGGCAGTTTGATAAAAAGAATGGAAGAACCTGCGGTACAATTGCAGAAATGAACGCTCTAACCTTATTGGCGCCCATAGCTTCCATAGCCTCAAAGGCTCCCATATCCACTGTTTCTATCTCTTCATAAGTAAGCTTACCGATATAAGCAAAAGAGAAAATTGCAATTGCCACTGTTCCGGCAAGTGTTCCAAGTCCGAAAACAAGTGTAGCAACAAGGGCAGTTACGATAGTAGGAAGTGTTCTTACAAGGCTGAACATTACTCTTACTATTGATACCACTACTTTATTAGGGCAGACATTAGTACTGGCAAGCATAGCAAAGGGTACAGACAAAAGAGATCCAATAAGCGAACCAAGAAGTGACATCTTGATGGTATCGAAAAGAGGTCCCCATACATACTTTATGTATGCAGTCTGCGGTGCTCTGAACATATCTCCCAGAATAACGAAAAACTGACCTATTCTCTGAGTAAGCATAGCCATATCAAAACCGGTTATCTTAACAGAAAGAACGCACATAGCCAAAATAATGATTATATATATTGGCGCTCTTGAGGCTTTCTTTTCGACCGATTTGCCATTTGGCAGTGTATAAACGTGAGGTTTAAAAATCTTGTCGTAAATACTCAATCAAATCACCCCTCTTCTTCCTGTACGTTACCTTCAGCATCAACCTTTCCGTTATAGATCTTTGAAAGAACTTCAGGTGTTGCCTCGCTGGCAGGCCCGTCATAGACAATTTCTCCGGCTCTGATACCAATGACTCTTGTAGCATATTTAAGAGCCAGATCAACATGATGGATATTGATAAGAATTGAGATATTCATATCCTCATTGATTCTCTTGAAATCTCCCATAACCTGATTAGCAGTAATTGGGTCAAGGGCTGCAACAGGCTCATCAGCAAGTATTATCTGTGGGTTCTGAGCAAGTGTTCTGGCAAGAGCAACTCTCTGCTGCTGTCCACCGGAAAGCTGGTCAGCACGTACAAAAGCCTTGTCAAGAATTCCAACTTTGTCAAGGCACTCAAGAGCTTTGATCTTTTCCTCTTTTGTATAAATGCCAAAAGTAGATCTGTACCATGGCATATCAGGTACAAAAGCAGTGAGAACATTTTTTATAACTGTAGTTCTTGTGATCAAATTAAAAGACTGGAAAATCATGCCTATCTTTCTTCTGAATCTACGAAGCTGCTTTCCAGACAGACTCATGACATCAACACCATCCACGGTGAGTTTTCCGCTAGTCACATCGTGCATCCTGTTTATGGTACGAATAAGTGTGGATTTTCCAGCACCAGACAGACCAATAATGGCAACAAATTCTCCCTGCTCAATTGAAAGGTTTACATGCTTTAACCCCTCAAAACCATTGGGATATCTTTTTCCTACATCTTCAAATTTGATCATTTCCAGTTCTCTCTCCTATTATTTTGTCGAAAAAGGGGAAGATACCCTTGATATCTTCCCCCAATATACAATTCAGTATTACTGTAAAGACATAATGAGCTGCTGAGCTGCTCTCTCTGAATCATAATCTTCAGACTTAGCCTCAACATAACCATTATGGCTGTAGATAGCAATTACTTCCTTACCAGCATCTGTGTTACCGATGTTGATAAATGCCTTTGTAATTGCAGCCTTGAAAGCATCATCCATGATTGGAGATGTCTTACTTACACTAATTGTGTCGTTATAGATACCGTCTGTAACGCCGATAACATTTGTCTCATCCCAGATGCTTGCTGTTCTAGCATACTCAGATGTCCACTTCTCTTCCTGATCACGTCTTGCATCAGCATATGTTACAAGTACATCAACCTGGCCTGAAGCAAGTCTTGAGAAAGCTGTTCCATAGTTATCTGAAAGAGCTGTGTGTGAAAGGTCTGTAATGTGCTTGCCATAGTTGTTCTGAAGCCAAAGTGAAGGATAAATATATCCAGCAGGTGATGAAGAGTTCATTACACTCCAGTTAAGACCATCAAGATCTTCCCATGTAAGCTCTTCGCCAGCGTTAACCTTAGCAGCTACTGCCTGACCAGCCTCTGAAGGTCCAGCAATGATAAGTGCACGATAGAATGTTACCTGAGCATCAGATGCTGAAGTAGGCTTCTCGTCGTTCCACACCTTAGGATCTGGGCTCTCGATTGAAAGACCATTTCTTGTTGCTGTAAGGATTACATCACAACCATCATCATAAAGAACATAAGTACCACCAGGAATAAGACCTACGTCGATTGTTCCTGCTGAAAGACCTTCGCCAACTGCCTCAAAGCTTGTTCCAACAGTGATATCAACTTCACCAACCTCATATCCAAGGCCAGCAAGCTCTGTTGTAAGCATCTCTTTAAGTGGTTCTGTTGCTGTTACGATTTCATCAGGCTCACGTGAAGGTACGAAACCGACTGTAAGCTTGTCAATCTTAACGTTCTCTGCCGGAGCAGCTACAGCCTCTGTGCTCTGTGCTGCCTCAGTAGTCTGTGCAGTCTCAGTAGCTGGTGCCTCTGTCTCCTGTGTTGCTGCGCTGTTGCCGCAACCTGCAAGCATTGCCATTGTGGAAACACCTGCGATTATCATTGCAAAAAATCTCTTCATTATTTCCTCCTGCCAAAATAGGCTTATAAAGATTATTTATTGGGGTGAAAAAAGCTCATGTGTATCCACATGAGCTTGTCACCTTTTACACGACAAAAAGTTTAAGTTATAGCAAAGGATTTGTCAACGAATTATTAACTTTGCCGGATTAAAGGATTAACGCACAAAATCGGCATTTTCAGCATTTTATCATTTATTTTCCAGAATATTCATAAACTCTTTTACGTTTGTAGTTATATCACCGTTAAAGACACCTGATCCGGAAACAATTACATTTGCACCGGCTTCAAGCACATCTTTCACATTGCTGACGTATATACCACCATCAACCTCAATATCAGTATTAAGGCCCTTTGAATCAAGGCTCTTCCTTACTGCCTTCACCCTTTCAATGCTCTCCGGAATAAATGACTGACCACCAAATCCCGGTTCAACCGTCATGACCAGTATCATATCAACCTTGTCAAGATAGGGCTCAAGAACATCTACAGCTGTACCTGGCTTAATAGAAATACCCGCCTTTATTCCAAGGGAATGTATCTTATCTATAACTGCCATAGGATCATCTGTAGATTCGTAATGAAATGTTATGATATCAGCTCCGCATTTAGCAAATTCCTCTATAAATCTTATTGGATCTGTTATCATGATATGAACATCAAAAACCTTCTTAGTTGTCTTTCTGATGCTCTTAATAACTGGCATACCATAGGAAATGGATGGCACAAAAATGCCATCCATAACATCAATATGAATATACTCAGCTCCCGCTTTATCCGCCTCTTCTATCTGCTGACCCAAGATACCGAAATCTGCAGATAGAATTGAGGGACTTAAGATATTCTTCATTATTTCAAAAATTCCTTTACTGATGCATATACTCCGTCACCATCAAGGCCGTACTTCTTAACAAGAGCGCTTGCAGATCCTGACTCACCGAATCTATCCTGCATACCGATCTTCTTAACAACTGTAGGACATTCCTCTGAAAGAACATCGCATACTGCGCTTCCAAGACCGCCGATTACTGAGTGTTCCTCAACAGTAACAACCTTACCAGTCTTCTTAGCTGTAGCAACTACAAGCTCTCTATCAATAGGCTTGATTGTGCAGATGTTAACAACTTCTGCGCTGATACCGTCAGCTGCAAGCTTCTCAGCAGCCTCAAGAGCAGAACCTACTCCGATACCAGTTGCTATAATACTAACATCAGTACCCTCTCTAAGTACAGTACCTTTTCCAAGTTCAAACTTATAATCAGGTCTGTCATTAACTACAGGGCAAGCTGCACGTCCAAAACGGATGTAAACAGGACCTTCGTGCTCAGCAGCAGCTCTTACACAAGCTCTTGCCTCGATATCATCAGCAGGGCACATAACAACCATTCCAGGAATAGTTCTCATAAGTGCAAGGTCTTCGTTACACTGATGGCTGGCACCATCCTCACCTACAGTAATACCTGCATGTGTTCCACCGATCTTAACATTAAGATGTGGGTAACCAATTGAGTTACGAACCTGCTCGAAAGCACGTCCTGTAGCAAACATTGCAAATGTGCTGACAAAAGGAATCTTTCCTGTTGTAGCAAGACCTGCTGCAATACCCATCATGTTACACTCTGCGATACCGCAATCGATGTGACGATCAGGGAACTCCTTCTTAAACCAGCCTGTTCTTGTTGCTGCTGCAAGGTCAGCATCAAGTACAACTACCTTGTCGTTAACCTTTGCAAGCTCTATAAGTTCTTTACCATAGCTATCTCTTGTAGCTATCTTCTTTACTTCGCTCATTCTTACCTCCTAGTATATACAATCAATGCGTTAAAAGCGTGCGCTTAAGCCAATGCCTCACCAATCTTGTTAAGATCATCCATAGCCTTAGCATACTCCTCATCGTTAGGTGCTACGCCGTGCCATGAAACCTGACCTTCCATAAAGGAAACGCCCTTACCCTTTAAGCTGTGGGCAATGATAGCTGTTGGCTGACCCTTAGTCTCTCTTGCTTCCTTAAATGCAGCTCTAAGAGCATCAAAGTCATGAGCGTCAACATTGATTACATGGAAGTTGAATGCCTCAAACTTCTTATCGATAGGATATGGTGAACATACCTGATCAACAGGTCCGTCGATCTGAAGACCATTGTTGTCAACGATAACAACAAGATTATCAAGCTTACGGAAGCCTGCAAACATAGCTGCCTCCCATACCTGACCTTCTTCAATCTCACCATCACCAAGAAGTGTGTATGTTCTGTAGTCTTTATTATCAAGCTTTGCAGAAAGAGCCATTCCGCAAGCAACTGAGATTCCCTGTCCCAGAGAACCGCTGCTCATATCAAGTCCTGGAAGATACTGCATACTTGGGTGACCCTGAAGTCTTGAACCAAGCTTACGAAGTGTAGTAAGCTCCTCAACAGGGAAGTATCCCTTCTGAGCCATTACAGAGTAAAGACCTGGAGCTGTATGTCCCTTTGAAAGAACGAAACGATCACGATCCGGATTCTTAGGATCAGCAGGATCAACGTTCATCTCCTCAAAATACAGATATGTAAAAATATCTGCTGCTGACAGTGATCCACCCGGGTGACCAGCACCTGCTGTGTGAACCGCTGTAACAATGCCCTTGCGGACTTCGTTTGCAATCTTCTGCAATTCTTTGTTTGTCATAATTCCTCCTCTGATAACGATAAGTTTTCATCTGTACCAGTATAATAAAATACACAAAATATGCATTTTGGTTTATTAGCAGTTAAACTTTAACATAATAAAAATACGTGGTCTATGGCATTTTTTGCCGATAATTTCCTAGTTAATGCTTTAATTTGTAGCTCCCTGACCATAATAAGCATTAGCGCCGTGTTTGCGGTAATAGTGCTTATCCTGAAGTTCCTGCGGTGCCGGCTGAACACGAGGATTGATCACTTCACATCTGTAAGCCATTTTAGCAACTTCCTCTGTTACAACTGCGTTGTGTACTGCTTCATGAGCATCTTTTCCCCAGCTGAATACTCCATGGTTCTTGCAAAGAACTGCAGGAACTGCCACCGGATCTTTTCCCATGCGGTTAAATTCGTTCACAATAAGATGTCCTGTGTTCTCTTCATAAGCATCTTCGATTTCTTCCTTGGAAAGGCAACGTACACAAGGAATCTCACCATAGAAATAATCTGCATGAGTTGTGCCATAGCATGGAATGCTTCTTCCTGCCTGTGCCCAGCTTGTTGCATAGGAAGAATGGGTATGAACCACGCCGCCAACTTCCTTAAATGCCTTATAAATCTCAACATGTGTAGGTGTATCAGATGAAGGATTAAGTTTTCCCTCAACCTTGTTGCCATTAAGGTCCATAACCACCATGTCATCAGGAGTCATGGTCTCGTAATCAACTCCACTTGGCTTAATTACGAAAAGTCCGCTCTCTCTATCGATCGCACTTACATTTCCCCATGTAAAGGTCACAAGACCGTACTTTGGTAAAAGGATATTCGCTTCATATACTTTTTTCTTAAGTTCTTCTAACATTTTTCTGCTCCTCGCTATTTAATTGAAGTTCTGCTCTCGCTAAGTGATTACTTAAAGTACATCAACGGCAGCTCTCTCAATTGCAAGACCTGCGTTGTAATCCTTCATAAAGTCATCAAATCCCTTTACATCCTCTGCTACAGGTTCAAAGGTCTCAACCTTTCCTGATCCAAATACCTTTTCATTCAGGTAATTCTCAAGTGTCTCGCCTTCAGATTTCTGAAGCATGAAGCCTGCAAGGATAGCCTGTCCCCAAGGGCCGCCTTCTCCTGCTGTTTCCATAAGTTTGATAGGTGTATCAAGTGCTGCTGCCATTACTCTGTCGCCAACGCCGCGTACCTTAAAGAATCCGCCCTGACCAAAGAAGAAATCTGCCTTAACGTTCTCTTCCTTCATAAGGATATCATTACCAGCTTTAAGTGCACCAAGGGCTGTGTAAAGATGTGTTCTCATAAAGTTAGAGAGATTGAATTTATCATCAGGTCTTCTTACAAACAATGGTCTTCCCTCATTAAAGCCGGTAATGCTCTCACCTGAGAAGTAGTTGTAAGCAAGGAGTCCGCCACAATCTGCATCACCTTCCATTGCCTTGCGGTAAAGAGTTCCGTAAAGAGTATCATCATCGATATCCTGTCCGATTGCGCCAGCGAACTCTCTAAAGAGGCCAACCCATGCGTTAAGATCAGAAGTGCAGTTATTGCAGTGAACCATAGCTACCTGTTCACCACTTGGTGTTGTTACAAGGTCAAGCTCAGGATATGCCTTTGAAAGGTCATGCTCCAGAACAACCATAGAGAATACGCTTGTTCCTGCTGAAATATTACCTGTTCTGACACCAACTGAATTTGTTGCTGTCATACCAGTTCCTGCATCGCCTTCCGGAGGACAAACCGGAACTCCTGCCTTAAGTGTTCCTGTAGGATCGAGCTTTTTAGCGCCTTCTTCTGAAAGAGTACCTGCAGTTGCTCCGGCAGGAAGTGACTTAGGAAGAATGTCTCTGATCTTCCAGCCAAAGCCCTTGCCGGCAATAAGCTCATCAAACTGATCCAGCATTTTCTGATTATAGTCGCATGTCTTGGAATCAATAGGGAACATACCTGATGCATCACCAACACCAAGAACCTTCTCACCGGTAAGCTGCCAGTGAATGTATCCTGCAAGTGTTGTAAAGAAGTCAACCTTTGATACATGCTCTTCTCCATTAAGAATTGCCTGATAAAGATGAGCTATGCTCCATCTCTGTGGAATATGGAAGCCCAAAACCTCTGTAAGCTCATCAGAAGCCTTTTCAGTAATTGTATTTCTCCAGGTTCTGAATGGAACGAGAAGTTCTCCTTCCTTATCAAATGCCATATAACCGTGCATCATAGCAGAAAAGCCCATAGCACCGATCTTTACAAGCTTCTCGCCATACTGCTTTTCAACATCCTCAGCAAGCTTCTTGTAGCAGTCCTGAAGGCCTGTCCAGATATCATCAAGCGTATATGTCCAGATTCCGTTATCCAGTCTGTTTTCCCAGGAATGTGAACCTGACGCGATCGGATTATACTCATAATCCGTAAGCACCGCTTTAATTCTGGTAGAACCAAACTCAATACCAAGAAGTGTTTTTCCTTCTGCAATTAATCCTTTTACATCACCCATAACTTTTCTCCTTTTCCTCTATGTTATTCTTGATAATAATTTCATGTTTCCTGATCACATCTACCGAAATATATCTTTATATTTGCCTGACCGAATCACGCATTATCACGTCCTCGGCAAATTCAAAAGTTGCATTTCCAAATTGACCACTGCTATGAACCATCCTGATCATATTCTGTGCAGCCTTCTCACCAAGCCTTGCCTTCGGGTGCGGAATCGACGATATCGAAACTCCTCCGACACCAACCTTGGCCATATCAGAGTCATCCATTCCAATTACTGACATGTCCCCGGGAACCTTAAGCCCTTCCTCCTGCAGCATCTGCATCAGCATCCCGGCCACAAGATCGTTGTAGCAAAAGACTGCCGTACATCCATTGAGTCTTTCTTTTACCCTGCCCAAGGCCTTTTTCCCATCCTTGATGTCGATGGTATCAATCCAGTTCACATGGTCGTAGGTAAAAGACAATTTGCATTCCGTCATGGCCCTCAAATATCCGCGGTATCTCTCTCTTCCCTGCCCGTCATCAAGCTTAAGGACGCAGCCTATACTCTTATGTCCCGCTTCAGCCAGCGCCTTAACTGCTCTGTAGGCGCATTCCTCGTCGTTAATGGAAACATGCGGAAGATCCAGCTCCGGATAGTAACTGTTTAAGAAAAGAATCTTCATCCCCCTCTCCATCAACTTGTGGTACAACACTATGTTAGGGTTAGGAAGAGCACTTTTTACCGGTTCCATTATGACTCCGGCCACATCATTTCTCTCCAGGAGATCTTCTAATATCTGTTTTTCTTTTCCTGTTGTATTATTGGTAAAAGAAAGCTGCATAGAATAGCCCTTTGAGCTAAGCGTGCTCTCTATTCCGCTTATGGTACTCGGAAAAATATAATCGTCTACGTAAGTCGTAACTACAGCAACTACCGACTTCTTGCCCTCTTCAGCGTGCTGGTCCGAAACATAAGTACCGCTTCCGCGAACGCTTTCTAAAAGGCCTTCTTCGGAAAGTTTGGCAATAGCATGTCTCACTGTCTGCCTGCTTAGGCCGAACATCTCACATAATTCATTCTCCGAAGGAATCTTCTCCCCGGGGCGCAGCCTGCCTTCGTCTATATTCTTATTTAACCAATCTATAATTTTCTGATATTTAGCCACGTTTACACCTGTAAGTTGTATTCATTTATATAAAGTTGTATTCGTTTGTAATTCAACCTTTTCAAGATGTGATATTCTCGCACAGTCCGAATTTATCGTATTACTGTATGTCCTTTTGGTCAATGACAAATATATACAATTTTGCAAAGTTGTATATGTACAAATATATCAACCCAAAAATGGGCAAGGGGCCAAAGGGAAAGCCAAAGGGGACGGTTCTATATGGCACAGTAGTTCATGTGCCATATAGAACTGTCCCCTTTGGCTTTCCCTTTGGCTCATCCCATACTCCTGGAGTAGAAGAACAGGTACTGCTGCATTACTCCATTATACGGTGCATATTTGTCGAACAAAAAACCTTCCGGATATCTCTGATCCAGGACTTTGTTAATCCATACATCTTTAGGGAAGGCATCCAGTCTGTGATATCCAAAAAGGATCTCGCAGTTTGCAACCTTTACGCCAACTCCGTAAAGACTTAGCAGCTTTTGCATCAGCTCATCATCCGAATTTTCTTCCCAGTCATCAAGCCTTACCGCGCCGCTTGCCACATCAAGTGCAGCCTGCCTCACATATTTATCTCGATAACCAAGACTGCATCCAGAAAGCTCTTCAATGGATAATTCTGCCAAGGCCTTTGCCGTAGGAAAAGAATAAACATCTTTCCCCTCTGCATCAACTGCCATCTTTTTTCCTGCAAGAGCACAGATTTTTTCAATAGAAGCTTTAATCGCAGGTATGTTTTTTCTCTGAGATATGATAAAAGAAATCAGCATCTCCCAGGGATCCTGCCTAAGAATTCTGATTCCTTTTCCAAATTCAGAGGCTTCAAACAGATATGGGTCTTCCTCTTTATCTATCAGCTTTCTGACCTCTTTATAGCTTGTATCAAAATCAAAATAGTCTTTCCAAAAGCTGTTATATTCATCCTCCGGACAGTCAAAAAGATAATCGCTTACGCCCACCTGTTCTACATACAGGTATCTGTCAAGCGCAGCCACACTGTATCCTTTGCCACACTTATTGAATCTAAAACACTGGCCGCTGTCCGCTATTTTCTGTAAATCAAAGTCATCTTTTATCGTTATTAGCATTTTTTCACTTTTTCATCAGCCATGGCATCTATATATCCCCGATCCCACAGCATAATCTTTAATTTTTCTGCCAGTTCCACCGCAGGCTGGGTGAAGTACTGATTGGTCATGACTACTCCAACCATCCTGTCGTAGTAGTCCCGTCCCGCATATATTTCCTGTACTGCCTTTACGCCGATTGGCTTGTCATAACATTTACACTGAATTGCATAGGTTATTCCATCTTTTTCCGCCAGGATATCAGCTCCGAAATCTCCGCTTCCCTTCGTGACCTCAACATCTAGAAAACCGTGAGCCTTCAAGATATCAGCGCAGTAGTACTCAAAATCATGCCCCTCCATCTCATCCATAGGTAGAGGCCTGTTTCTGATCATCCTAATGACATATACCGTCAAGAACGCCAGAAGAACGACTCCCGCTCCAATGAGACAGGCAATTATATGTTCCTTATTCATCTATTATCAGTCCCAACCAAACCGTTTCTACAAGCAGTTTTGCAGTTTCTATTTTTCATACAAGTTATTTCCCTGAGAGTCTATTACTACGATTGCAGGAAAATTCTCAACCTTAAGCTTTCTGATAGCCTCAGTACCGAGATCCTCATAGGCTACAACCTCAGATTCTACAATAGACTTGGACAAAAGAGCTCCCGCACCGCCGATCGCAGCAAAATAAACTGCTCCGTTCCTGACGATTGCGTCTATTACTTCCGGAGATCTTTTCCCTTTTCCGATCATGGCATTAAGTCCCAGATCAAGAAGTCTCGGAGTATACTTATCCATGCGGCTGGCTGTTGTAGGGCCTGCAGAGCCGATTGGACGCCCTTCCCTTGCTGGGGACGGTCCCATGTAATAGATAACATTTCCCTCAAGCTCGATTGGGAGTTCTTTTCCCTCATTAAGCGCCTCCGACATGCGCTTATGAGCAGCATCTCTGGCAGTATAGATTGTTCCTGATATATATACCATATCTCCGCTTTTGAGATTCTTTAAATCCTCTTTACTCATCGGAGCCGTAAGCTTTTTTTCCATATTATTCTCCATTACAGGACCCTTGTAACATGCCTGTTTACGTGACAGCATATGTTGACTGCTACAGGGAGCCCTGCTATATGCGTGGCAAAAGTATTGATATTTACAGCAAGCGCTGTAATCTTGCCACCAAGGCCAGCGGGGCCGATTCCGGTCTCATTGATCCTGCCAAGCACCTCTTCTTCCATGTTGCGGACATATTCAATATCAGAATGGGTTCCAACAGGTCTTGTCAGTGCTTCTTTAGCCATTTCAGCACATTTTTCAAAGGTGCCGCCTATTCCGACACCCACAACCATAGGAGGACAGGCATTTGGACCTGCATCCTTTACTGCCTGAACGATTGCGTCTTTTACGCCTTCCTCTCCATCCGCAGGCTTGAGCATAAATACTCTGCTCATGTTCTCACTGCCAAAGCCCTTTGGAGCTATAGTCAGAAAAACGCTATCACCGGGCACAATATCATAATGAATCACCGCAGGTGTATTATCTCCGGTGTTCTTTCTGATAAGGGGATCTCCAACAACAGATTTGCGAAGATATCCTTCAACATAGCCCTGTTTTACACCTTCGTTGATGGCATCAGTAAGACTTCCGCCTACAAAATGCACATCCTGTCCGACTTTTACAAAGAATACTGCCATTCCGGTATCCTGACATATAGGAATCTGGTCTTTTCCAGCAATCTCCAGATTCTCCTGAAGCTTGGTAATGATCTGCTTTCCAAGCTCAGACTCTTCCCTTTCAAGTGCCCCATCCAGAGCATCCTTCATGTCCTGCGAAAGCGCATAGTTTGCATCAATACACATTTGCCTAACTGCCGCAGTCACCTCACAAACATTGATATCTCGCATATTACTCCCCTACGATAGTCTTCCTGATTTCCACAAGTTCCTCACTTGAAGGGCTTGTAGGCTTCCACAAAATATGCTGTCCGTCATTCTCATATCTGGGAATAATATGAAGATGGAAATGCATAACTGTCTGTCCTGCTGCCGCGCCATTATTCTGAACAAGGTTAAGTCCATCGCAGCCAAGCTTTTCCTTCATCGTGCCCGCAACAGTCTTGGCTACCTTTACAGCACCCATAACAGTTTCTTCAGGTATCTCGTAAAGATCAGCATAGTGTACCTTGGGAAGTACCAGTGCATGTCCCTTGGTTGCCGGGCCATTATCAAGAATTACTCTGAAATCATCATTCTCAAAAATTGTGTTCGATGGAATTTCTCCGGATGCTATTTTGCAAAAAATACAGTCACTCATTACGCTATTCCCTCCATGTTCTTTCTATTTTTAAATACAATAATATTGATCACTCCAAATACGAATCCTGTCAAAAAGCCTCCCAGGTGCGCCTGAGTATTGGCTCCTGACTGGAAAAAGCACGCTTCTATTACGAAAAAAAGAAGAAGCAATAATCTAAACAGCATTGACTTATCTTTTATCAGCTGCTTTCTGTTAATGACAATCCAAACCACCATGAAACCTACAATTCCCATAACACAGCCGCTGGCGCCAAGTGATACCCTGACGACATCGCCTCTTACCTCATATGACATGGATAAGAGATTGCCACAAATCCCTGCCAGAATATACATTATGAAATACAAAAGGTGCCCTATGTAATGCTCAATAACCGCCCCTACAGCCAGTAAAATGAGCATGTTATTAAAGAGGTGGTTTATATCCGCATGCAGGAAAGTCGCAGTAAATATTCTGTAGAACTCTCCATTTCCAAGAACCGATTCAGTATACATAACCCATCC
>JAEEGL011877919.1_pt1 | contig 17012 bp, 14 predicted proteins | sample 9134231 | NCBI WGS metagenome assembly JAEEGL01 (sample SAMN16246548, study PRJNA631951) | gut metagenome | biome: gut microbiome; feature: rumen; material: fiber-attached | host: Bos | place: Iran: Karaj | collected 2018-10
GCCTGCCATCTCCAACGTGGTGGACGCCATTTCCGGCATGCCCTATCTGGACCATTTCGAAACGGACATACCTTCCCGCTGGGAAGACCCCTATACCACCGTATACAACTGGGCCTACGGAGCAAACAAGCTCCAGGGCACCATACCAACCCCCGCCGTAGCCAGGACCTGGATAACGGGCTGGGATACGCCTTACTGGGGCGCATACATGACCTGCGACGCCAACTACATAGCCAAGCAGGCACAGGGCTTGTGGGATGCAGGCCTTACGGGAGGCTTCCTCACCTGGGGCACCTGCCAGCTGTGGAGATACCAGTCCTTCAGCTGGGCATGGGCAAATAAATACTGATAATGAAAAACCGTGAGCTTTTCGCTCACGGTCATTTTTATCTGTAGTGCTTTTCGTCATAGGTCCTGCAGAAGTCGTCTATCTCATGGACTGCTTTTGCGAGTTCCTCGGGTTCGGGGAGCATTACTATCCTGAAATAGTTGGGCTTGGGATAGTCGAAGCCCGATCCCGGGACGACCATTATGTGCTTGTCTCTTACGAGCTCCATGGCGAACTGCTTGTCGTTTCCGTCCTTTATATGGACTCTTTCCGGATCTATCCTTACGAAGCAGTAAAGGGCTCCTGTGTTCTTAATCACCGACAGGTATTCCGAATCGTTTACCGCGTTCACGGTGGCCTCTCTTCTTTCGTAGAGCCTTCCTCCCGGAGACATCATCTCGACCGTGTAGGCAGGGTCTGCAAGGGCAGCAGGTACGCAGTACTGGGCGAAGGTGTTGGAACAGAGCCTTACGGAGCTCAGGGTCTCGAGGACGGTCTTGAAGTTCTCGCCCTCTTCATCCGTGAATCCCGATGCCGTCATCCAGCCGCATCTGAAGCCGCACACTATGTGGGACTTGGAAAGGCCGTTGAAGGTGAGCACGGGCTGATCGGGGGCAAGGGCTGCCATTGAGGTGTGCTTTGCGCCGTCCATAAGGAGCCTGTCGTAGATCTCGTCTGCAAATATCACGAGGCTGTGTCTTTTTGCGACTTCCGCTATGTTCTTCAGGAGCTCGTCCGAATAAAGGGCTCCCGTGGGGTTGTTCGGGTTTATTATGACTATGGCTTTGGTCCTGTCCGATATATGGCTTTCTATCTCTTCGGCGTCGGGCATCCACTTCCTGTCTTCGAAGCATTCGTAGAATACGGGCTTGCCTTCAGCGAGGAGAACGCTGTTGGACCAGAGATTATAGTTGGGGCAGGGGCAGAGGACCTCGTCTCCGGGGTTCAGAAGCGCCGTGCATACCATCTCTGCAAGCTCTGATACTCCGTTCCCGAGGTAGATGTCCTTTTCGGATATGTTTTTGAATCCCTTGGAAAGGTCGTAGGCGAGTATCGCTTCCTTGGCTTCCTTTGCTCCTGTGGATTCGGAATATGCGGCTGCCTTCTGAACGGCATCTGCTATTGCCTTTTTAAGGCTTTCCGGCACGGGAAAACCGAAGGCGGCAGGATTGCCTGTGTTCATCTTGAGGACTTTGTTTCCTTCAGCCTGCACTCTCAGAGCTTCCTTGTATACCACTCCTCTGGTGCCGCTGGCTATCTTTTTCGTTCTGTCAGCTGTCTGCATGATCGCACCTCCGAAATATTCTTTAATTTTACACTCGAAAAGGTGGATAATCAACAAACATTCGGACTTATGCTGAAAAAACATTTCGGGATATGTGATATAATAGGCGGCGTATGAGCATACTCAGCATTTCACAACTGAATTTCAGCATAGGGGTCGAGGACATACTCAGGGACGTGTCCTGCACGGTCAACGAAGGCGACCGCATAGGGATAGTGGGAGTCAACGGAGCAGGCAAGTCCACCCTCATGAAACTGATCATGGGCGAATATGACCCGTCTCTCACAGCCTCGGGAGAAGCCTATGAGAAAGACTCGGGCACGATATCCTTCGCCCGCGATATTTCCGTAGCCTATCTTAAGCAGAGGGAGCATTTCAGCCCCGGTGTGTCCGTATGGGACGCGCTGGACGTGAAAGTCGACCCGGAGGAGTTCCGGGAAAAGAACGGCTATTCCCTGGAAAAGGGCAAAAGAGGCATACTGACGTCTCTAGGCTTCGGCGAAAACACCTATTCTCAGGAAGCGGTATCCCTTTCGGGAGGAGAGCAGACGAGGCTGGCTCTCGGTGCGGTGCTCCTTAAGGAACCTGACCTTCTGCTCCTCGACGAGCCCACCAACCACCTGGACATACCGACCCTCCAGTGGCTCGAAAACAGGCTCAGGTCGTATAAAGGCACTCTCATGATAGTCTCCCACGACAGGTATTTCCTCGACAGGACCGTCACTAAGATCTTCGAGATAGAAAACTGCAGGCTGACTGTCTACGGCGGCAACTATACCCAGTACAAGGAAAGAAAGCAGGTACTTTACGAGGAAGCTCTCAAGCACTACGAGCAGCAGGCCGAAGAGATAAAGCACGAGGAAGAGCTCATAGCCCGCTGGTACGGAAGAGGTACTGAGAAGCTCATAAAAAGGGCGCAGAGCAGGGAGAAAAGGCTCGCCCACGTGGAACGGCTCGAAAGGCCCGTCATACAGAAGGACGAGATACGCCTGAGCTTCAGGCAGAACCTCCAGACAGGAAACGACGTCATACTCATAGACGACCTGTGTTTTTCCTACGACGACACACCGGACAAGCTCCTCATAAAGGACTTCGACGCCATCATAAAGAAGGGCGAGAGGATATGCATCACAGGGCCCAACGGAGCGGGAAAGACCACGCTGCTGCGCATGCTCATGGGACAGCTCCGTCCCACGGAAGGGCGCATAAGACTGGGGACCAACGTGGTGCCCGCCTATTACGACCAGCAGCAGGAAAATCTGGATCCCGACAATACCGTCCTCGAGGAGATGTACAACTCGAGAGGCATACTGATAGGCCCGGGGGAATACGTGAGCGTGCAGAGCCGCTATGACCAGACGGACCTTCGCCGTATGCTCGGAGCCATGTGCTTCCGGGGCGACGACGTGTTCAAGAAAGTCGGGTCCCTTGCAGGCGGAGAAAAAGCAAGGCTTTCTCTTCTCAAGCTCATGATGTCCGGAGCCAACGTGCTCATCCTCGACGAACCCACGAACCATCTCGACATAACGTCCAAGGAGGTTTTCGAGGATGCGCTCCTCGCATTCCCGGGGACCGAGATCATAGTATCCCACGACAGATACCTCATAGAAAAGGTCGCCACCAGAGTCATAGAACTGGGAGCAGGCGGAGGTTTCTCGGAAAAAGAAGCGGGTGCCAAGCCTGAAAAGGAAGAGCCGGCAGGCTTCGGAGGATTTGCAAAGGGCTCGGAGGAAGAAAGAAGAGCCAAGAAGAAGGCGGAGACCGAAAAGCGAAGGAACGACCGTCTTCTGAAGGAAGCCGAACACAGGGTGAACGATCTTGAGGACAGAAGAGCTCTCCTCGAGGAGAAACTCTGCGATCCCGAAGTCTTTTCAGACCATGAAAAAGCCAGGAGCCTTTCGGAAGAACTGGAGGCGGTCAAGGCTGAACTCGACGAAGCCTATCTCGACTGGCTGGAGCTCCAAGGGGAGTGATCCTTTGCTATTTGCACAATGGAGAAGGCATAAGAAGCTCTATTCTTGTAGAGGATTACAAAAAGAGAGTTCTAAAGATGTGAAAATTCTCCTTGTAGAGTTAACTTATGCATAGTATAATTCAAGCTGTCCTAATTGATCGCTGTTTAAGGAGGAATGAAAATGGCATATAGAATCACTGATGCTTGTGTATCCTGCGGAACATGCGCAGAGAACTGCCCGGTAGAAGCTATCACCGAAGGTGACGGAATCTATGTTATCGACGCAGACGCCTGTGTAGATTGCGGAACATGCGCAGAGAACTGCCCCGTAGATGCACCCGTACAGGAGTAATTGAAAAAAGCATTCCGCGGCCCATCAGGGCCGCGCTTTTTTTGTTCCATAAGAGTGCATGGGTTTGATATAATAAAAATATGAAGGTAACTGGACTGTCGGGCAAAAGCGGCACAGGAAAAAGCTATGTATCGACCGAACTTTCCAAGAAGCTCGGTATAGACGCCATCATAGATGACGGGCTTTTGATATCCGGCGGACAGATCATAGCGGGAGAGTCTGCAAAGAAGCAGAAGACCAAGATAGGAGCCGTCAAGACTGCAGTTTTCCAGAATGAGAAGATAGCGGAAGACGTGGCTTTCGCCGTGGCGAAGCTTGCTCCCGAACACATCCTGATCCTGGGGACCTCCGACGAGATGATAGGCGTGATAGCGGAAAGGCTGCACCTTCCGGAGCCTGAGGAGATAATCCACATCGAGGATATAACCACGGAAAAGGACAGGGCTATCGCAAGGAAGAGAAGGACCGAGTCCGGCATGCATACCATACCCGCTCCGACCTTCCAGGTGAAGAAGCAGTTCTCCGGCTATCTGATAGATCCGAAACGTGCTTTCAGGTCCAAGGAAAACAAGACGAAGACCGTCATAAGGCCGACCTACAGCTATCTCGGCGCCTACGAGATATCGGACAAGGTCATAGTCCAGATAGTGGAACACGTGGTATCCATAACACCCGGCTGCGGCCAGCTCCTTTTCGCCACCTGCATAAACGGCAACGACGGTCTCTACATAAGGGCCATAATAATGTCGGAAAGGGGATACAACGTGCTGAGGGCTGCGGAGACTCTTCAGAGAAGGGTATCGAGAGCCGTGTCCCATATGACCTCCTTCAACGTCCTCGGCGTGGAGGTCGAGGTAAGAGGCTATCTAAAGACCGCTTCCAGGTGATATTTCACATCAGTTTCACAGGTCCTCTGTTGACAATGTGCCGGCAGAGGACTATATTATACCTATGGATTAGCACTCAGCAAATATGAGTGCTAACAATGCAAAATGTGTGGAATGACCGCCGTATGTGTGGTATAATACACTTTGCGTGTAAAAGTAGATCAGACCTGCAGCTGCGGGTCATGATGGATAACAGGAGGAAATACAAGATGACGATCGTACCTATGGGAAAACGAGTTCTTCTTCAGAAGGACGAAGCCGTAGAAAAAACAGCAAGCGGGCTTCTTCTTGCAGCATCTGCAAAGGAAGAGAGCACGACTGCGACAGTAGTGGCACTTGGCCCTGAAGTGCCCGAAGGGATCAAACTGGGCGACAGAGTTATTTATTCGAAGTTTGCGGGAGAGTCCTTCGACGTTGACGGCAAGGACTGTCTGCTCGTGGAAGCCAAGGACATCCTGGCTATAGTAAAGTAGGAGAGTAAGAGTCATGGCAGCAAAAGAAATCGATTTCGGCGAAAGCGCAAGAAGAAAACTTCAGAGCGGCGTTGACCAGCTCGCAAATACGGTAAAGATCACGCTCGGCCCCAAGGGCAGGAACGTAGTCATAGCCAAGACCTACGGTTCTCCGCTCATCACCAATGACGGTGTCACCATCGCCAAGGAAATAGAGCTCGAGGACGGATTCGAAAACATGGGAGCACAGCTCGTAAAGGAAGTAGCTTCCAAAACCAACGACGTGGCGGGAGACGGTACCACGACGGCTACGCTCCTAGCACAGGCCATCATCCATGAAGGATTCAAGAACGTAGCGGCAGGAGCCAACCCCATGGTCCTCAAGAGAGGTATCCAAGGCGCAGTAGACGTAGCGGTCGAGGCTCTCAAGAAGGTCGCAACTCCGGTACAGGGAACGGAAGCTATCCGCCAGGTAGCCATCGTATCCTGCGGAGACGAAGAGATAGGCGGACTCATCGCCCAGGCAATGGACAAGGTCGGCACCTCCGGTGTCATCACCGTCGAGGATTCCAAGTCCATCGGAACGACTCTCGAAGTCGTAGAAGGTATGCAGTTCGACAGAGGATACGTAAGCGCATACATGGTCTCCGATCCCGAAAAGATGGAGACAGTCATGCAGGATCCTCTCATCCTCATCACAGACAAGAAGATCTCCAACAGCCAGGAACTCATGCCACTTCTCGAGCAGGTGCTCCAGCAGGGAAAGAAACTCTTCATCGTTGCTGAGGACGTAGAAGGCGAAGCTCTTGCTACACTGGTCGTGAACAAGCTCCGTGGCATACTCGACGTATGCGCAGTCAAGGCTCCGGGATTCGGAGACAGACGTAAGGATATGCTCAAGGATATCGCCATCATGACGGGAGGCACGGTCATCTCCGACGAGCTCGGATACGACCTCAAGACTGCGACCGTCGACCTTCTCGGAACGGCATCCACAGTAAAGGTCACCAAGGATACTGCCACCATCGTAGGCGGCGGCGGAAACAAGGCGGAGATTGAGGCAAGAGTAGGCCAGATCAAGGCCATATATGCCAACACCACTTCCGAATATGACAAGGAAAAGCTCCAGGAGCGTATGGCGAAGCTGGCAGGCGGCGTAGCCGTCATCAAGGCAGGCGCAGCCACCGAGACTGAGCTCAAGGAAAAGAAGCTCCGTATAGAGGACGCTCTGAACGCGACCAAGGCTGCAGTCGAAGAGGGCATAGTCCCCGGCGGCGGAACAGCACTCGTCAACATCATCCCGGCAGTCGCCGAATATGCGGCCACTCTCGAGGGTGACGTAAGGACAGGCGCCAACATCATCGTAAGAGCTCTCGAAGAGCCCGTACGTCAGATCGCTGAGAACGCAGGTCTCGAAGGCAGCGTAGTAGTCAATGCAGTCAAGAACGCTCCCAAGGGAGTTGGATTCAACGCAGCTACGGAAGTATACGAGGACATGATAGCAGCAGGTATCGTAGACCCGGCAAAGGTAACCAGATCCGCTCTTCAGAACGCGGCTTCCGCATCCTCACTGCTCCTCACCACGGAGGCGGGCATCATCGACTACAAGGCCGAAAAGGACATGGAGAAGATGCAGCAGAAGGCCATGATGCAGCAGCAGATGGGCGGAATGATGTAATCGGACCGAAAAAAAGGACATTCCCTTTCGGGAAAGTCCGCATGAGAAATTTCAGAAGTCAAAGAAACGGCATGACCTCCGGGCCATGCCGTTTTTCTGTCTTCTTCATCAGGACTTTTTGAATATCATCAGCACGTAGCTGACTTTTCTTGGGTCGCAGCCTGCAGTTTCTGACGCATAAGAGAAGAGTTCTTCTCTGCAGTCCCTTTCATGAACGCACACGAGTCCCAGGTACTGCGCGTATGAACGGAGGGCCTCTTTATCTATCAGGCCGTTTCTGATGATGACGGAGGATTCCGCATCATAGGGGAACGAGGTCCTGAAGGCATAGTTCAGATCTCCCGTATCTCTTTGGCACAGCCCGCTTATTATCATGAAGCCGCCGGTCTTCAGCACTCTCTTCCATTCGGACAGGGCTTCCTTCGGATCTGCGAGGAGCGTGAGCATGCATTCGCTCAGGATCCCGTCGAAGCTTTCTTCGTTGTACGGCAGATATGCCGCGTCGCAGGCGCTGAAGGAGATGCCTGGATGAAGCTCCCTTGCCCTTTCCACCGTTCTTTCGTCTCTGTCTATGCCGAAAGCCTCTATGCCGTATTCCTCTTTAAGAGCAGCGAGGCTTGCGCCAGTACCGCATCCCACGTCGAGGATCCTCGGGATCTTTTCCTCCGGGGCTTTGCGATCCTCTGTCATGAGCGTCACTTTCTTTTCTCTGAAGGATGCGGTGCTCTTCATAGCAGTTTTGAACGCATCCTTCGTAAGCTCTGTCCCTCCCGGGTGCAGGCTCATATCTTTAGTATCTTTATCCATGATGAACCTCCCAATAGCCATGGGTCATAATATCCCCGTTTACACCTGAATTATATCTGCTGCGCAGCATCGATTCAAATATACAAAGAGGGGAATAGAGGGTCCTAATGACTCGATACGGAGGACTTAGAGCGGTCGGAGATGGAGTCTGGGAGCTTGCACGTCTGAAAAGAAAGATATTTTCGCACAAAAACCTGTTTGTCCGACTTGAACATACAGGTTTACCGTATGCGCAGTGAAAAAAACGGGGACGTTTCCGCCCCCGTGACTTCTTTTTTTCAGATCTCTACCTTGAGGAAGGTCTTTTTGCCCTTCTTGAGTATGAGACTTCCGTCCTTGAACATATCTCTCGTGACTGTGAGTTTTGTGTCCGTGACCTTTTCTCCGTTGATCGAGAGGCCTCCCTGCTCTATGGTCCTGAAGCCTTCTCCGTTGCTCGGTACGAGGCCTGCCTGCTTCATGAGAGCCACTATGCCCATGCCCTCTTCGGGAAGATCTATCTTTACGCTGGGCATGTTGGCCGAGGCGCCTCCTGCGAAGGCCGCTCTTGCGGCTTCCTGGGCCCTGGCGGCTTCCTCGTCGCCGTGGACCAGCCTCGTGACCTCATAGGCGAGGACTTCCTTGGCGTGGTTTATCCTCTCGTCCTTGTGGGCAGTCAGCTCCGCTATCTCTTCGAGAGGGAGGAAGGTCAGCATGCGGAGGCATTTCTCCACGTCCGCATCCTCCACGTTCCTCCAGTATTGGTAGAAGTCGTAAGGACTGCACTTGGCTGCGTCGAGCCAGAGGGCTCCGGCCTGGCTCTTGCCCATCTTGGTCCCGTCGGACTTGGTGAGAAGGGCGAAGGTCATGCCGTAGTAGTCGTCTTTTCCGAGTATCCTTCTTGCGAGGTCTCTTCCTGCAAGTATGTTGGACCACTGGTCATTGCCGCCGAATTCTATCTTGCAGTTTATATCTCTTGCCAGGCAGTAGAAGTCGTAGGCCTGGAGGAGCATGTAGTTGAATTCGAGGAAGGAAAGACCCTTCTCCATCCTCTGCTTGAAGCACTCGGCTCTGAGCATGTCGTTGACGGAGAATCTGGCGCCTATGTCCCTCATGAACTCGAGGTAGTTCACGTTCCTGAGCCAGTCGGCGTTGTTGACGCAGATCGCCTTACCGGCTTCGGGCTCCTTGTTCTGTCCGCCCTTGGCGAGGACACCTTCGGACTTTATATGCTTCCACTCTTCGTCGAAGACGAGGAAACGGTCGAAGAGGTGCTTGAAGTTCTCTGCGTTCCTGTCTATCTGTTCCGTGGTCATCATCTGCCTTGCGTCGGTGCGTCCCGAGGGGTCTCCTATCATGGTCGTTCCGCCGCCTATGAGGACTACGGGCGTATGGCCGTATTTCTGCATGTACATCATGATTATGACCTGCATGAAGTGGCCCACGTGGAGGCAGTCTGCCGTGGCGTCGAAGCCTATGTAGAATTTGACCTTCTCCTTTCCGAGAAGTTCCCTTATGCCTTCGTCGTCCGTGGTCTGTTCGATGAAACCGCGTTCCTTGAGAACGTCGTATACGTTCGTATGTTTGCTTACGTTGTCGGGGATCTGAAACATCTTATCTCTCCTGTATATATTTCGTTGCCAAGTATTATACCACACAGCCCGTATTTTGATATAATTAAGACATGAAGATATTGAAAATCATTTTGAGCAGAATAGTCATCATACTGCTGGCCATAGCCATGGAGATAATGATAATACTCTCTATTTTCAAATGGGCGGGCAGGTATGCGACTGTCATAGAGGTCATCCTCCGTATAATCGGGACCTTCGTGATCATAGGCATAATCAGAAGGAGCAAGAGCATTGCTTCGGACCTTACGTGGATACTTTTCATAGAGCTTCTGCCGGTGCCCGGCACTCTCATGTACGTTCTCATGGGAGGCAGGGCGCTTCTGAGCAGGACCTTCAGGGATCTTAAGGCTTCGGCTGAGGATTCGGCCCGCTACTATCCAAAGAGCGACATCATCTGCGATGAGGTGAAGACCTTCGAGCCCGCCTACGCCGGGCTCTTCCGCTACATCTCGAAGACCCTTGGCTTTTCATTTTACAGGGAGCAGGGCTGCGACTACTATCCTCTTGGTGAACTGGGCTATCCCCGCATGCTCGAAGAGCTGGAGAAAGCTGAGAAGTTCATATTCCTCGAGTATTTCATCATAGGCGAGGGGGTCATGTGGGAAAGCATACTCGAAATACTGGAAAGGAAGGCTAAGGAAGGGCTGGACGTCAGGGTCATTTACGACGATATGGGCTCCTTCTTCACCCTTCCCGGAACGTATACCGAGAAGATGGAGGAAAGAGGCATAAAGTGCCTCAGCTTCAACAGGGTCCATCCCGTCCTGAATACCCTGATGAACAGAAGGGACCACAGGAAGATCATGGTCATAGACGGCAAGGTCGCCTTCTCTGGAGGTATAAACATAGCCGACGAATATATCAACGTGAAGAAGCGCTTCGGCCAGTGGAAGGACAATATAATCAGGATAAGCGGAGACGCTGTATGGTCCATGACCGTCATGTTCCTGACCCATTGGAACGCTCTTAGGAAGGAAGACGGCGATTTCTTCGGATTCAGGGCATATACGGACGAGCCCGCGGGAAAGGGATATCTGGCTCCCTTCAGCGATACGCCCCTCGACGACGACAGGGCGTCCCAGGACATATACCAGGGCATAATGAACCAGGCGCAGAAGTACTGCTGGATATCGACGCCCTATCTCATCATAGACAACGAGCTCATGAACACCATAACCTTCACGGCCAAAAGGGGAGTGGACGTGCGCATCATAACGCCCGGCATACCTGATAAAAGGCTCGTATGGCGCATAACCAGGTCCTATTACGCTCCTCTCATAGAGGCTGGCGTCAGGGTCTTCGAATATGAGCCGGGCTTCCTTCATTCCAAAGCCGTGGTATCGGATGACAAGGCTGCCACGGTAGGCACCGTCAATCTGGACTACAGGAGCATGTATTTCCAGTTCGAAAACGGCATATACCTTTACCGCTGCAGGGCGGTCAGTGACGTGAAGAAGGATTTCGAGGACAGCCTGGAAAAGTGCAGGGAAGTGAGCCTCGAAGACTGCAGGCTCAGCGTGGCTGAGGATTTCGCCATCTCGGTGCTGAGGCTCTTTGCTCCGCTTCTGTAAAGGGGAATGCTTATGACTTCGAAAGAACAGACGAGGATGAGCCTCGTAAGGACCATCGAAAGGACGGGACTCCCCGCTGAATTCGGAGAGACCGTGGCGGACATACTGGGAACGGAAAAGCAGATGGCGCGCATGGTCTCCTGGATAGTCATGTACAGACCGAAAAGCGCCGAGGAGATAGCCGACGAGATGATCTCCATCAAGGAAGAGTTCGAAAGATACAGAAAGAAGAAGATGTCCGAGTATTACAATGTAAAGCTCAACGAACTTATGAACGAAGGACTGGAAGAGGATTGAAGACTGTAATCTACAAAACAACTGAAGAAGATATAGAAAAAGCGGCGGCGGTGATAGCGAAGGGAGGCCTTGTAGCCTTCCCCACGGAGACCGTATACGGTCTCGGAGCTGACGCCTTCGATAAAGAGGCCGCAAAGAAGGCCTATGCCGCAAAGGGAAGACCCTCGGACAATCCCTTGATAGTCCACATCGCAAAGTTCGAGGATCTGAAAAGACTGACGACTCTTATGGACGTAAAGGCCCATGAAGGCGCCGAAGGGGAGCTCGGGGAGATGCTCACCCTTACGAAGCTTGCCGATGCCTTCTGGCCCGGACCTCTCACGGTGGTCCTGCCAAAGAAAAAGGAAGTGCCGAAAGAGACCACGGGTGGCCTCGATACGGTGGCAGTGAGGATGCCGGCCTCGGAGCCTACCCTCAGGCTCATAAGGACTTCGGGCACCCTTCTTGCAGGCCCTTCCGCCAACCTCTCGGGACATCCGAGCCCTACCTGCTGGCAGCACGTGGAAGAGGATCTCGGCGGACGCATAGACGGCATCATAGCCGGAGACCCCTGCGAGGGAGGTATAGAATCGACGGTACTCGATCTGAGGACCATGACTATCTTGAGACCCGGCCTCACAACCCCCGAGATGATAGCAGCGGTGACGGGAGAGGCGGTGTCCTATGACAGGACGCTTTTCGAAAAGCCCTCGGAGGATCCCGATTTCCATCCCATGGCTCCGGGACAGAAATACAGGCATTACGCTCCCAAGGCGGAGATGCGCATAGTGCCTGCGGAAAAGCTCATGGAAAGAGTGAAGGAAGAGGAGGCGAAGGGCAGGAAGGTAAGATACATCCTGCATCCCGAAGCCAGGACCTTCTTCGCAAAGCTGAGGGAGTTCGACGGAGAGGGGGCCGATATCATATTCGCTGCGCCGCTTCCCGAGGGAGATTCCCTGAGTTTTTCAGTCATGAACAGAGTGCTCAAATCTGCAGGATACAATATAGAGGAATGAAAAAATGGCTCTTGAGATCATAGACCTTCACTGCGACACCATGATGGCCTGCTATTTCAGAAAGCAGGCCTTAAGGGACTTCGAAGGACATATTAATATCGAAAAACTGAAAAAGGGCGGCTGCATGGCCCAGGCCTTGGCTCTTTTCATTCCCACAGACGGGCATCTTGCAAGGGACGGCAAAACCGCTCCCTGGGATCTCTACAAAAGCATGCTTTCGTGCTGGAACGAAAACGTCGATGCGAATTCCGACGTCATGAGAAGAGCCTTTTCCGCAGACGATATACGTAAGAATGCGGAGGAAGGCTTCATGTCGGCTCTCCTTACGGTGGAAGACGGCATAGGGATAGACGGGAAGATGGAAAGGCTGGAGGAGATGTATTCCGACGGAGTCAGGATGCTCACCCTTACCTGGAACTTCGAGAATTCCCTGGGCTTTCCCAACAGTGCAGATCCTTCTCTTCACATGAAGGGGCTCAAACCCTTCGGCATCGAGGCCGTACACAGGATGAACGAGCTCGGTATGATAATAGACGTTTCCCATCTTTCCGAGGGCGGATTCTTCGACGTGACAAGAGAGAGCAGCAGGCCTTTCGTTGCGAGCCACAGCTGCGCAAGGGCCTTGAGAGATCATCAGAGGAATCTTACGGACGAACAGCTGAGGACCTTGGCTGACAGGGGCGGCGTAGTCGGCATAAATTTCTGCTCCGACTTCCTTTCCGAGGACAGGGTCAACAGCTATGCTAAGGACGTGGTAAGGCACATGGTCCATTTCAGAGACGTGGCCGGGACAGACGCTCTCGCCTGGGGCTCCGATTTCGACGGCATCGAAAGCGTTCTCGATTTCAGGGACTATTCGGGCATGCCCCTTATCATCGACCTTCTTTCGGAGGAGTTCACCGATGACGAGATAGACAGGATAAACAGCAAAAACTTCCTCAGGGTATTTGATGCACAAAATTAGACCTTGGATGAATTTTTTTCATATTTTGCGGCTTTGCCGTGAATATTATGAGCAGGATCGTACTTGACAATCCTGCTTTTGTCATTCTATGAGGATTAATCTCCCTTTTTTTGTGTTATTCCTACAAAAACAAGTATATTACTTTGTAAGAATGGGCTGGTTTTTGTGTAAACCCCTTGAAAGCTTGAATTTTCAGCGTTAAAATTCTATTGGGACAGATTGCGATTGTCCCGGAAAGCGTTTTCAAATATCTGAAAAGATATATTTAGGAGGAATTTAAAATGAAGAAAGTATTAGCAATCGTACTTGCTCTCGTGATGGTACTTTCATTCGCAGCATGCGGAGCAAAGGCTCTTGCGGATGACAGCCACGAAGCATGGGTAGCCCACGGTCAGTATCTGCTGGCTGACGGCACGGAGAACAGCTGGAACGGAAAGTCTTCCGACCTCTATGAGAAATCGGCTCTCAAGGCTATTTCCTTAAAGGACGTCAAGAAGATCGACCAGGCTCTCTATGACGCTCTGTCCAAGAAGGACGTCAAGTATCTCTACACCATCGATCTTCTGTTCGGAACGAACGATGCGGGATGGACGACGAACTTCCTCAAGGACGGAAAGCTCTACAGAGCAAACGGCTCCTACGCATTCAAGGTTGCCCAGTGCACTGCTGAAGTAGACGGAAACAACAAGGTATATGCAGAGGATCAGTGGATCCACGATCCGAAGACTGCAAACGCAGAAGCTCTTACACCCGACACGCTCTTCGAGCCGGTATGGCAGGAAGAAGCTGACGAGTACGGATTCTCCTGGGCGAGCAACCCCGTAGTCACCGGCGGAGCAGGACTCTATACCCTCGTTATCGCACAGTACAACAACGCATCCGCTCCCGGAACTCCCGGATACGGAATCGGACTTGTTCTGAAGGAAGCAAAAGAAGGTATCGCATATGAAGAGATCCTGGAATATGTTCCCGCAGATCATACATACGGTATCATAGGCAGCTTCGAAGGATCCGGATGGGGTACTGACGTTGCAATGACAGCAGCGGGAGACAACAGCTGGACAGGCGAAGTCGCACTCAAGGCAGGCGATGAATTCAAGGTCCGCGCAGACGGCGCATGGGACTACAGCTGGGGCAACGGAGCAGACAACCTCAAGTGCGAGGCTGACGGCACCTATGTTGTGACCATCACGTTCAACAGCGCAGACGACGTTGTAGTCGAAGCAAAGTTAAAATAGGATAATTGCGAAAAAGGGGGCTTCTTTTTAGGGGGCCCCCTTGTTATTTACAGCCCGCTCATGCGGGCACCATGGTCCCGGCATATCTGTCATCTCTAAAGCGGATGGTATCCGCGTTATTTCATAGTTCCGGTCATCAAGGCCGGGGGCGGTAAGCGTCGGGACGCCGGCGTTTTTTTGTTTTTTTACAGGTGATCAGAGATGAAAAAGAGAATCATATCCCTTCTCCTTGCGGCAGCTCTGCTTCTGAGCCTTGCCGCCTGCGGAGGAAAGAACTCAAAAATTCCCGAATTCGAGGATTTCGAGGACAGCTACGTCGACAGACTGCCTGAAAACGCCGAAGACGGGCTCACGCTCCATGCCTTCAACTGGACGTACAGAGAGATAAGGGACAATCTGGAGAATATACGCAACGCTGGCTTCAAAAACGTGCTGACCATGCCCGTTCAGGAGCCCAAAGGCGGCGGTTCCCAGTGGTGGGCCTTCTATCAGCCCTTGGGTTTCGTCATAGGGAACAACTCGGCTCTCGGGAACAGCGGAGAGCTGAAGGCTCTGTGCAGTGAAGCCGAAGAGATGGGCATATGCATACTTGCGGATATCGTGGTCAATCATCTGGCCACCACCGACGACGAGGGTAAGGAGGCCGACGGCACTCCCATGGTATCCCCCGCCGTGGAGGAATACGAACCCCTCATATACAGAAACAGGAACGAGGACGTCGACGGCATAGGCCTCACGTTCCATCACAACAGAAATGCGGGAGGGTCCGGAGCCGAGACCCAGGTCTATGCCTACGGAAATCTTCCCGATCTCGATACCTCCAACGCCTACGTGCAGGGCAGGGTCCTTGCTCTCCTTAAAGACTGCATAGACGCAGGCATAGACGGTTTCCGCTTCGATGCGGCGAAACACGTCGAGACTGCCTCAGACCCCGACTATCCCAGCGACTTCTGGGACGACACCCTGGAAAAGGCTAAGGAATACTACAACGAAAAGACCGGAAAGGATCTCTACGTTTACGGCGAGATACTGGGCACTCCCGCCGGCAGGAGCCTTTCCGTTTATACAGATCATATGCGCATAACCGACGACGGATTCGTTTCCCAGTTCAAGAGCGTGTTCTCCGCAAAGGATCCTTCGAAGATCCTGAACGCATCTCTGAAGACCCAAGATGCGAAGGAGCTCATCGCCTGGGTGGAAAGCCACGACGAATACGTAAGCTCCAACACCCACTACACCGACATACGCGTAGCCAAGTACTGGTCGGTCATCGCGGCAAAGAAGGACCTGGGAGGGCTCTTCTTTGCAAGGCCCACAGACGAACTCACGGTGGGACAGATAGGTTCCTACGCCTTCGAAAGGGAAGAGGTCGCCGTAAGCAACCGTTTCCGCAACCGCTTTTACGACGCCGAGTCCTATGAAGCGGCCGAAGGCATCCTCTACATCTGCGAAAAGGTGAAGGACGGGGATCAGGGAGCTCTCATACTGAACGTGGGCGACGTGGATCCTTCGGATACTGTCCTGGCGCCTGTGCCCCATCTCGAGGACGGCAACTACTACGACGCGCTGACGGGAAAGAAGGTCGTCGTTTACGGCGGCACCGCATATATCGAGTTCGATACGAGCGGCATAGCTGTCATAACGAGGTCCAAGGACGTCCATCCGCAGCTGGAGATCTCAGAAAGAGACTGCAGCTTCGCAGGCGAGAAGGTCATAAGCCTTTCCGTAAAGAACTGCGACGAGGCGGTCTGGTGGATAAACGGCTCGTCTGAAAGGAATGAGATAAAGGATGCCGCTGAAATAAAGGTCAGCGACTTCACAGAAGACGGCATAGCCGAGCTCCACGTGCGCCTTAAGAAAGGACTCAACGTCTTCGAGCAGAGCTTTACCTACAGGCAGGTGCAGCTCGTGCCCGGAGGCTTCAACGTCATAAATCTGCCGGAGAAGTACCTCGGCGGCGATTACGAGCTCTGGATCTGGAGCTGGGATCCGGGCAGATGGAGCAAAGATTACGAGATAAAGGACGGCGTCATGGTCGTGGATACCAAGGGCATGACAGGCTTCCTGATCGGTGTGTTCGAAAAGGGATATACCGTGGCAGATCCTAAGAACTGGGATCCGCACATCATAAAGCAGAGCCAGGACTTCAAGGGCGAGATCCTCGAGCAGGGCTTCTTCGATATGACGGGATTCTGATGAGAAAGGGGAAGAATATGAAAAAATACGACCGGAAACTGATGAGAATCGCAGCAGGGATCCTTTCCCTCGCATTGATATTCTCCCTTGCGGCCTGCGGAAAGGCCGACGAAGGGCCCGATGACAAACCCATATCCATAGAGCCCGCCGGAGACGTCATAGACAGATATTCGAAGGACGGGGTAGATCATTCCAAAGAGCCTCTCGAGGATACGAAGTACGTCAGGCTCCATTACAGAAGGAACGACGACAGCAAAAACGACAGGAGCTGCTACGAGCCCTGGAACGTCTGGGCATGGGACGTGACCAACGGAGGAAACGGCGCGGCCTACGACTTTACGGGCTACGACGATTACGGGGGATATGCGGATCTGGATCTCATGCTCATATCCGGA
>JAEEGL012483371.1_pt1 | contig 17012 bp, 7 predicted proteins | sample 9134231 | NCBI WGS metagenome assembly JAEEGL01 (sample SAMN16246548, study PRJNA631951) | gut metagenome | biome: gut microbiome; feature: rumen; material: fiber-attached | host: Bos | place: Iran: Karaj | collected 2018-10
ATCGTGGGGACACTGCCACCGCCGTTGTCGACGACGGAGAGGTCCAGCTGCCCCTCGCTGCGGACGACCGCCTTGCGCGCGAATCCTGCCGCGCGCCGGCCGCCGATCCAGAGGTTAGTGATGGCAAGCGTGTAGTTGTCGGTCACGAGCCCCTTCTTGGGATCGTCGTAGATGCGAATCATGACGCCGCCGGTGTTGGCGACATGGCGCCAGTCCGTGGAACCGGTGCAATACGGGATGGAGAGATTCTCGAAGACGAAGGTCTTGGGGAGCGTCCCCATGTTGCCGCCCTTGAAGAAAACCGGGCTGTGGGTGCTGTCCATGGCGCAGAAGTCGCGGAAGAAAAACGACTGCGACTGGTGCCTGCGGTCCTGCGGGCCGGGCTGCCGCTTCGCCGCCGAGTCCTTCAGCTCGTCCCACTTCGTGTTGCGCTGGAGCGAGGCGTTGTAGGTGTTCTGGACGAGGCCGCCGTCGGCGCGGAAGACGTTGATGCCCTCCATCGTCACGTTGGAGTTGCTGGCTTGCGGGAAGATGGCCGTGCAGGAGGTGCCGATCGCGATGTCGCGGTACACGGCGTCCCTCGTGCCGCTCACGACGAGCGCGTTGTCGCCCACATAGAGCCACGCCCCCTCGACGCGGAAGTTCACGCCGCCGTTGGTGATGCCGTCGGAGCACATCATCGAGGAGAGCGCCCGCACATTGCGGAAGGTGACATTGGTCGCCCAGCAGCCGAAGTTGAAGGTGCGCGCGTCGACGAGCTTGACGTCCTCCACGACGGAATCATCCCCCGACACGATGAGAACGAAGCGCTTCGTGTTCTTCGTCTGGTTGTAGCGGAACACATCCGAGAACGGGTCGAGCACCATGCCGCGTCCGTGGACGTAGGCGCCCTTGGTCTTCACGCGGAGGCGGGCGTTGAGCACGGCGCCGGGGGCGATGTACACCTCGCGGACAGGGTCTGCGACCTCAATCACGCCCTCCTCGTTCGTGGCGTCCGTCCAGCCGTCCACATAGAGGACGCCGGGGTCGCCCTTGCGCGGGAGCTTCTGCGGATTCTCCGGCGCGTCTGCGAAGACGGAGAGAATCGTCTTGTTGGCGTCGTTGAGGCGGATGCCGAAGGTGGTCGGCTTCTCCAGAAGAACGGAGATGACGCCGTCGCGGAAGCGGTGCTTCAGGTGGCGGCTCGCGGGAAAGACGGTGTACGACTGGACATCCTCGCAGACGGCGATGTCGACGCGCACGGGGTCGCCGGAGAAGGCGAACTCGCAGAAGCGGCGGTTCACCTCCCCGCCGCGGGTGCGATCCGCAAGCGCCGATTTCTCGCAGTGGTTGTACACGGGGATGGCGCGCGCCTCGCCGCCCTGCACGACGCGGACGGAGTAGGCGTAGTCGCGCTCGATCCGGTCCGGGTATTCGGGGTAGATCACGAGACCCGCTATGAGCGAGAAGGGCGTAAGGAGGGCCAGCGCGACGATTCCCGGAACGATTCGCTTCATCGGTACATGTCTCCTGCGTTTGAAGATTTACCAACTCATGAACAACTCAACGGGTAGCGTAGATGACATAACGAAACCAGCGCCACCGGAATGTCGGCATTGTACTGGCTTGGTTCTTGGGGCGTCAATTCCAAAATCATGCTGAGGTGTCAATTTCTCGACGAACCGACGAACCGACGATATCAATGAACCCTCGACCGAAGCGCACGGATGATCCTACGGACTTTTGTGCGAGGTTCGTCGGCATTGGCGATTTTGTCTAGACGGGCCGCCCGCCTACACCGGATACTCATCCTTGACGGGTTCGCCCTCGAAAGAGCGTCCGGCGAAGACCGAAGCGGCGGCGCGGATGTCGGCGGCGAGGGCGTCCTTCTCCGCACCGGCGGGAAGCGAACGCCAGAGTTCAGCGGCAGGGTGGACAACCACCCGTCCGAAGGAAGGCCCTTTGCACCGCACAAGGACGGTGAAGGATGAGCCACGGACGCGGGCCGCCTGGCAGTCGGCCCCTACCAATGCGGACGGGCCGTCCGCGCTTCCAGAACGGGCCGCCTGACAGTCGGCCCCTACCACCGGTAGGGCGCGATCGCCGAGCGCGCCGCCATCGGGATTGCGTTCGAGATCGATGTGCCAGGCGATGGTGAAGGCCACCAGATGCGGCGGGTCGCGATGGGGAATGCCGGACCAGAGCCCGGTGGCGCTCGCGAGGTCGCCGAGGCAGTATGTGCTCAGCCGCCCTTCGCGCAGGCGCGAGAAGTCGCCGCCGTGGATGACATGCTCGTGGTTGCCGACGACGAAGTCGACGCCGCAGGAATGCGCGAAGGCGGCGAGCTCTTTCGTCCGCGCCGTCGCCTCGGGGTTGTACTGCCCTCCCGTGTGCATGGCGAGTGCGACGAAGTCCGGGCCTGCCGCGCGGACGTTCGCGACATCGACGGCAAAGCGCGCAAGCCGTGCCTCGTAGGGCTCGATGCGCTCGTAGACGGGAAGCGTCAGATTCTCCGGCCAGCGGTTCCGCTCCATCGCCTCGTAGGCGCGGCCTTCGGGCGAGTCCGGATTTTCCAGCCAGGCGCGGGCGCCGGGTTCGGAAAGCTCCTGCTCCTGGAGGAGGTTGACCATGAACGACTCCTCGGGCCGGAGGTACTGGTGGTTCGAGAAGGCGTTGGTTCCGTAGGTGTAGGAGAGAATGCCGAGACGGAAACCTCCCACATCCGCGATGGCGGGTCGCGCGGCCGTCTCGGGGTCGGCGAACGTGCCGGTATGCGGCAGGCCGAGTTCGTCCAGAACGCGCACCGTCGCGGCGATGCCGACCGTCCCGCGGTCTAGGCAATGGTTGTTGGCGGTTGTGACGAATCCGACGCCCGCCCACTGCAGCGCCTCAGCGTAGGAGCGCGGCGAGTTGAAGCGCCACCGCTCGTGCGTGAGGTCGCCGTCGTCTACGGAAAGGGGAGTCTCCAGATTGGCAACGACGAGATCCGATTGCGACAGCAGGTCGCGCAGCGGGGCGAAGACCGGACGGAAGTCGTATCCGCCGCTGGCCTCCTTCTGGCCCTCCAGAAGGGGCGGATGGCAGAGGGCATCGCCAAGGAAGGTGATCTTCACCGGTTTCGGGACACGGCTGTTTTCCAAGATCATCTGCCCTCCCCCACAAGCACCAGCTCCTGGAAGCCGTAGGGGCTCTTGTTTTCAATACCCGGCGCGGTTTCCAGCGCGCCATAGCGTGTCGTGCCGTTGGGAAGCTCCTTCACAGGCATCGCGAAGCCGATGCGGATGAGGATGAACAGTATGGAAAGAATGCTATTCGCTCTCATTCTGACAGATTCCCGTTCCTCCACTACCGGAAGAGGAGAATCATGCAGCGGAAGTTCTCCCTCGCCGGGCCGTAGGTGGCGAAGTCGCTTACGGCCACGGTATCGTGCGACGCCTTGATCCACGCGGCCGACCGCGCCACGTTTGAGATGCGCAGTTCGTCGATCAGGCCAACGAACGCGGCGGTTCCACCATTGGAGTTTCCGAGGTAGAGTGGTTCCGCACTGGCGTGGATGGCTCCGGATTGGGCGTTGCCCGTTTTCTTAGTGGTTCCATTGACGTATCCGTATGCTTTTTGTGTGCCAGAGGCGTCGCGCACGAACGCCTGATGGCACCACTCGCCCCAGACTGGAACCATGTTGTTTGAGGATCCAAGTGCGTAGGAAGATGTCGATCCGTTTGTGGTAACGATGAAAATGTTTCTGCCGAGTGTCGATGAGGACGAGGTATAGTTGTTGTAGATGTAGTACGCGAAATCTGCGCTACTGCTCTTGCGTTTCACCACGATGCCCGAGAGTCTCGTCGGTTCGGCGTCTTGCTTGGACCAGACCTCGAAAGTGCAGTCCGTGAAACCGTCCAGATCGTCGTCGTCATCCGCGCGCAAGCGCGAATTCGCATCGCCGGTGGTAAAATCAACTGCTCCGCCGACGGCACCGACGGCACCGAGAGTTTCCTTGCTGTTGTACGAGAAGGAAAACGGTGAGCTGACTCCGCTTGACTCCTTGAGCGGTAGCGCACTCTCTCCGAGGTGCCAAACTCCGACATAGCCCTCGCTCCACACCTCGCTCGGCGTGACTTCCCCGGGAAGCGCGCATCCGTAGTAGGCGGTGAGCTTCGTTTCGGAGGAAAGCGACGGCACCTTGACCCAGACGAGCGACTCGCCGTTCGTGTTCCAAGTATCGACCTCGCTTTGCAGTAGGATGCCGTTCTCATCGGCAAAGCGTAGATCGCCACCGTTTTCGACGATGCAATCATCGTAGTCGAAGCCCTGGATGCCGGTGCCGGTGCTCTCGTCATATTCAGCGATGCGCACGAGAACGGGGAAATTCTGGAGTGTCGTCGCGTCTGAAAAGGCGTTTGTAAAAGCAACCGTAAACTTGTGCGAATAGGCGTTCCAATCGTTCTTTTCCGCGCTGTAGGCGGCAAAATCGGCCTTGGACACGGTGTCGTGCGACGCCTGGAGCCAGTCCGCCGACCGCGCCACGCGAGAGATGCGAAGTTCGTCAATCAGGCCGTTGAAGGGGACGCCATTCCCCTGGGCGTTGCCGAGATGGAGCTTGGAAGTGCTGGCGAAGACGGGGTCGGAGCCCGTGCCCATTCCGTTGATCACGATTCCGTTGAGATATCCGAGTCCTTTGTTTCCGGCGGCGTCGCGGACAAACGCCTGATGACACCATTCCCCCCATTGGGGCTGCATGTTGTGCCCGCTTCCGACAGGATAGGATAGCGATGTTCCATTTACGCTGATGCCGAAGATATTCCTGCCGTGTTTTGCTACATCCGAAGATTTGTTGTTGTAGAGGATGTACGCGACATCTTCCTCGTTCTTTGTACGCTTTGCCAAGATGTACGCAGTTGTGCTGGAAGGCGCGGTCTCCTGCTTCGTCCAGACCTCGAAGGTAAAGTCCGTGAAGCCATCCAGGTCGTCGTCGTCGTCCGCGCTTAGGCGCGCATAGGTATTGCCGCCGGAAAAATCGACCGCGCCGCCGATGGCGCCGGTCGCCCCGTAGACAAGGCCAGAGCCGCCTGCCGTGGAGAACGGTGTGCTGACGCCGCTCGACTCCTTCAGCGGAAGTGCGCTCTCGTTGAGATGCCACACGCCGACATAGCCGGCGGACCAGACGTTTGCCGAGGTGACGGCAGCGGGGCTGTAGCAGCCGTAGTGCGCGGTAATCTTGGTTGTGGCGTTGAGGGACGGAATCTTGACCCAGACGAGCGATTCGCCGTTCGAATTCCAAGTGTCGACTTCGCTGTCGAGAAGGTTCCCCCCCTCGTCGGAGAAGCGCAAATCGCCGCCGCCCGGGACCTTGCACTTGGAGTAGTCGAAGCCGTTGAGCCTTGGAGAAATACGCACGAGCGCCGGGAAGTTCTGGAGCGTCGTCGAGCCGGCGTAGCCGGGGAACGACACTTCAAACGACTGCTCGTAGGCCGTCCAGTCCACGGGATCGGAGAGAAGGGCGCACGGCGCGGCGAGGGCCAGCGCGGCGAGAAGTGAACGGATGCGACGAAATGCGGCGGGGTGGGCCGGGAATGTGGATTTCATGGTTTTGTCCTGGATGGTCTGGGAGGAGGTGAAGATGGCGCTACAGCAAGAGGATGACCGTGCCCGAAGGCTGCACTTCGTAGGCGCCGATGTCAACATGATGGCCCACAAAGCGTGATCTGCCGGTGAAATCAACGCCTGCCATGGGCGTGTAGTCCATGCCGTTGTCCACAAGCGGACCGTCCGCCTTCAGGCGGTAGTCGTCCTGCGCGGGATTCTGGAAGCATGCCGCGGGCGTCGTGACGATGCAGTCCGTACCGTAGTACCAGCCTTTCCCGTTCTGGGACGTGATGTTGGCGCCGACCTCCGACTCCGTCGCGCAGTTGTAGACGCAGAGCGGCCAGAACGTGCTCCAGGCGACGCCGCCGGAAATCGGCGCGACATCGCCGTTTCCATCGCGCACGAAGACGGCGCAGTTGATGAGCCGTGCGCACTGGGGGTAGTTGCTTTGCAGAACGCCGAGGTAGACGGCCTGCGCGCCGGCGACCACGGTGCAGTCGACGATGGTGCAGTTCTCCATGGTGGTGCGGGTGCCGAGATTGAGCAGCGCGCCCTTGCCGCGGGTCGCGTTGGTGCCATTCGTAGTGTTGCAGTCGTGGATGTAGCAGTTGCTGATGCGCATCGGAGTCGCCGACGAGATCGGAGAGGTGAACAGGACACGCGGCGCGGGCTGGTTGCTGGTCGGAATGGCGTTGCAGCGGGTGATTTCGCAGTGGGTGATGGTGCCGGCGCGGATGCTGGCGGCGCCGCCGCCCTGCTGGTACTGGGCGTTGACGAGGCCGGCCGTAAGCAGGCAGTTCGAGACCGTGCCGCCCTTGCCGTAGATGAACAGGTTTCCGCCCTCCTGGCCGCCGCCCGCGCGGCCACCCGCCATGGTCAGGTTGGCGACGAGAACATCCGGGTGCTGCAGGGCGAAGACGCGCTTCTCGTTGCCGGAGGCGGTGTTGGTGACGACGACATCCGTGTACTTCGCGCCGGTGCCGAAGATGCGGAGGTCCTTGGAGACCTTGATCTGGCTGGAAATCTCATACTTGCCAGGCAGAACGTAGATCGTCGCGCCCTCGCCGGCGGCCGCGACGGCCGTCGCGATGTTCGGTGCGCCGGTCTCCTCGGTGGCATACGGGAAGGCGGCGGAGGAGTTGCCCGTGGAGGCGTAGAGCACGGGCTGGGAGACGACGAGCTTCTCCGGCGACGTGAAGGACGCGCCGCCGACGGTCAGCGAGAGCGTGTAGGTGCCCGCGTCAGTCGCGGCGAGGTCCCAGACGGCGTCCTTGCCCGTCATCGTGACATCGGTGCCGGTGCTCTCGTTGTGGAAGGTCCAGGCGTAGGACGGGGAGTCGATGTTGAGGGAATCGGCGTGGAGCGTGACCTGCGCGGGAAGCGTGTACTGGCTGGCGCTCCAGGTGAAGCCGCACTCTGCGGCGTCCTTCGCGCTCTCGAAGCAGCCGATGTCGACCGCGCCGTTCGCGCGGGAAAGGCCGTCGAAGTCCGTCGTCGAGACGGCGCCGTAGCCCGAGCGGGCCGCGCCGGCGTCGAGGAGCGGCGAACCGGCCGCGGGACGGAAGTCGCCGTTGGCGATGTCCCGGAAGACGGGCTGGGTGAAGAGGCAGTCGACGCCGCCCTCGATGGGGAGGTCGGCGGCGCAGTGGTCGAAGCGCGCGCCGTAGCCGGACTCGTACACGGATCCCTCCAGCGTGTGGTCCACGGTGTTGCCGAAGATGGCGCAGTTGACGACGCGGGCGGTGTTGCTCCCGAACCTGACACCGGAATAGTTGCTTCCCGTATTCTTCACGACCGTGCAGTTGAGGAGCGTCGCAGAACCCGAAAGGTTGACGGCACCGCCCTGATGGCATCTGTTGTTGTCAATAAGGCAGTCCTCCACCAGAGCAGAACCTGTCGCGTGGACGCCCACGCCAAAGCAGTAGACGTTGTCGTTGGAGTTGCGAGCGATGCGGCAGCGCGATACGCGCCCGCCCTCGGCGTAGACGCCGATGCCGGTCTGCCCGTAGGCCTTTCCGGAGCAGTTGCTGACAACGCAGTCCTCGACGGCGCCGGCGTTGAGATAGACGCCGGGGCCCTTGCCGCCGTTCAGGTATCCGCGGACGACGGTGAGGCCGCGGAGGGCGGCGTTCGCGTTGCTCACGCAGAAGATGGCGGAAGAGGTAGAACCGCGGTCGATGATGACATCGGTCGGATCACCCGTCATGCCGATGACGCTGACGCGGTTGGTGACATAGACGCAGTACGTGCTGTTGTAGGGCTGCACGTAGGTTCCAGGGGCGACGTACACGGTGCAGTCGTGTTCCTGGGAGAGGGCGTCGAGCGAGTCGATGGCGGCCTGGAGGGTTGCCTTGGCGGTTGCGAGGACAAGGCCGTCGTTAGCGTCGCTGCCGGCCGTGGACACGTAACGCACGTAGGGGTTCACCGAGCTGTTGACCACGGTGACGGTCGCGCTGTCCGGCGTTCCAGCGAGATAGGCGCCGGCGGCGAGCGTCGCTACGACGGTGACGTCCTGCTGAATGTCGGCGCTGAAGATGGGCGTGACCACAATGGTGGCGGTGGAGTCGCCGGCCGGGATGGTGACGGTGCCGGACAGTGCCTCGTACGTCTCGCCCGCGACGGCGGTGCCGCCCACGGTGTAGGTCACGACGAGGTCGCCCTGCGTGCTCGCGCCGCGCGAAACGACGAACGAGCCGTCCGTCATCGAGGTCTCGTCGGCATCGGCGACCTGGGCGATGGTGACCTCCCCCGCGTAGACGGGGTCGACGCCCGGCTTCAGAATGGCCGTGCCGAGGGCGTTGACGCCGAGAACGGCGTAGTCATAGGTGTGCCCGGATACGAGCGAGGGCGTCGCCGTGTAGTCGCCGGGGGTGGAGACGTTGGAGGCGACGGGGTTCGTCGTGGCGACGCCGGTGGCGAGGTCGGTGAAGACCATGAAGAGGTCGCCCGCGCCGGAGGCGAGCGTCGCCGTGAAGGTGAACGAGCCGTTGGCGCCGACGACGGTCGGGGCGCCCGCGAAGAGCGTGGCGGTGGCGTCAAGCTGCTCGGCGGCGCCGTAGACGAGGCAGGTGGGGTCGGAGGCGACGGCGTATTCCGCGGCGAACCAGGCGGCGGACGGCGTGGCGTCCAGCAGGCGGATTTCGTCGTAAAGCCCCGGAAAGGAGCGCTCGCTGCCGTTGGAGTTGCAGCCGAACGAAAGCGGCTTGCCGTTCTCCGTCGCGGCGGCGATGGTGCCGCTGCCGCACGCGGCGCCGTTGGCGTAGGTGGTGAGCGTGGTGCCGTTGTACACGAGGGCGACGTGGAGCCAGGTGTTCTGGTAGGTCGGCGTGTTCATCGTGACGGAGGTGCCGCTGGCGCCGCGGGCGGAGAACTTCGTGGCGACGCCGTTGGCGTTCTCGATTTCCCAGCCGTTGCTGGCGTTGTAGGTTTCCTTGCGCGACCAAAGGCGCGGGTAGCCGCTAACAGTTGTGGCCTTGAACCAGCCCGAAATGGCGAACGTGTTGCCGAGCGCGAGCGAGTCGTAGTTCGGGACGGAGAGGTAGTTGCCCTTGGAGGCGTTGCTCGTGGCGTTCACGCGGGCGTTGCCGACGACGCCGGCGGCGGACGTCATCTGCGCGAGGTTCCCGGAACCGCCGTTGGACGGCGTGGCGTGGAGACCGTTCGCCGTCGAGTCGTGCGCGAGGCCCGTCGCGGCGGTCGTGGCGTCGTAGGTTTCGTCCATGTGCCAGACGCCTGCGTAGCCCGTCCATGTGTCGGACGGGGTGTTCGCGACGGAGGCGCCGTTGCCGTAGTAGAAGTTGAACGAGGTGGCGGCGGAGAGCGAGGGGACGCGCACCCAGACGAGGGAGGTGCCGTTGGGGTCCCATTCAACGATCTCGAACGGATAGGGCGTGAGGACGGAGCCGTCGTCCGAGCCGAAGGCAATGTCGGAGTGATCGGCGGCGATGTCGGCGTAGTCGAACCCGCTGATGGCGCTAGAGAGGCGCACGAGGACGGGAAAGCCCGAAAGCGTCTCGTTTCCCAGTGCGGTCTGCGCGGCGGCCGAAAGGGAAATCGGGACCTTCTTTAGGAATTCGGCCGGCGCGGTGGCCGACGCGGCAGAAATGAAGAACGAGAGCGCGGTGGCGGCCGCGAACAGGGAATGGAAAAGCGTTTTCATGGGGCAAAGGATACCACTATTGCTCTGGTGTGTCAAACCTATGGGCGATTGTCCCGCGCGGGGCGTTCTGCTAGAATCGGCGGCATGCAAAACAAACCTGACAACGGTCTGCGGATGGGCTTCTGCACATGGCTGCTCCGCGGCAAGCGTCTGCCCGACACAATCGCGTTCCTGGCGGAGGAGGGCTACCGCTCCGTGGCCTTCCTCCAGGACGTGATGGGCGTTCAAGGAAGCGAGCGCGAGGAAGCCGCCGCCGCGATCCGCGAGTTCGGTCTCTCGGTCACCTACCACGGCTGTGTGCAGTGGTGGGTGCGGCAGGATCAACGCTTCGACGACGCGAAGGTGCGCGCCATGTTCAAGGATGTCCGCTGGTGGCATGTGCATGCGGGCGGCGTCGTGTCATGCTGCTCGGACCGCGTCGCCGGCCCGACAGTAGAAGGGCCCAACCGCCGTTACCTCGAGGGCGAGACGCGCCGCCTCGCGCAGAGCGAGTCCGACTTCTTCGAGCCGCTCGGAATCGGCTACGGCATCGAGAACTGCTTCCGCCGCTACTGCTTCCACGAGGAGATACTGGGACTCCGGGATTCCGTCCGCAACGCGACGCACCTCGGCATGATCCTCGACGTCGGCCACGCCTGGGTCCACGTCAACACCGACCGCACGGACGGGATGTCCTTCGAGGAATACGTTGACCGGCTCCCGATGCGCATCTGGGAGCTGCACATCACCGACAACCACGGAACGTCCGACGAGCACCTTGCACCAGGCGAGGGAACGCTTGACTACCGCGCGCTGCGTCGTGCTATGGACCGGCGAGGCTTCGCCGGACCGATCTCCCTGGAGGTCTGCAGGGACGCCGCGCACGGCGACAACTGCTTCGACCTGTCGAACCCGGACCACCGCGACCGCATCCGCCGGATGCGGGACGGCTTCCTCCGGCTCTACGTGCCATGACGCGGCTCATTTCAACATGATCACCATCGCGGAGGGCGGTGACTCGTAGGCGCCGATGTCGACGCTGGCTTCCACGAGACGCGGTTTGCCGGCAAGGTCGACCGAAGCCATCGGCGTATAGTTTACACCGGCATTCTGAAGCGGGCCACCCGGCGCCGGCCGGTAGTCGCCATGGGCGTAGTCCTTGAAGAAGGAAGCCGCCGTGCCGGTGACGGTGCCTTCCGGGAAACCGAGTTCCGAAATGTCCGCATCAGTCGCGCCGTTCAGGAACCGAGCTGGCTGCCCCCAGGCCGGGCGGCAGAGCGCGCCATCAACCTGGTTGGTGATTCCGGCGACCACGACATTCTGCACCGTGGCGTTCGCGGAGCTGATGTAGATCGGCGTGAACACGTTGCAATAAGCATTGGTGTTTCCAAGCCCTGAATCGACGACAGTGCAGTTGCGCAGGGTCGCGTTGCCTTCAATACGGATGAGCGTAAGCGACTTTTCCGCCGCCTGGGTGTTGTCGACGAGCAGGCAGTTCTCGGCAACGGCATCACCCTTGATGTGCAGAACGGCCGCGCGATAGCTCCCGTTGCTATCCGAGGTTGAGTTGCTCCCGATTTTGCATTTCCTGAAAACGGTATGTGTGACGCGGCCCGCGTTGAGAACCGCCCCAGCACTGAAGGCACTGTTACCTGTCGTTGCGCCCGCCTCTACAACGCAATTTGACACGGTTCCGCCGCTGGCACTGATGTAGAAACTACTTCCAGAGGAACCCCAGGATTGGCCTTTTTGCATCGTCAGATTTGCGACAAATGCACCGGCATTGTCGAGATAGAAAACCCTTTGGTTGCCGTTTTTGTAGCCAGCCCCAGTCTTATTTGAAACAACAACGAGTGAAGGATCCGGTTCATCACCTAAAATGCGAATCGAATTCGAAATTGTCAATGGGACAGTGATCGGATACAAACCCGGCGCGACGTGAATCGTGGCACCGTCCGTGGCGAGAGCGAGGGCCGTGGGGATATTTGCCGCCGCAGTCTCCGGTGTGGAATAGGGAATGACCGGATTCGCGGACGCGGCGGCGACGTACATGTCCCCGGCGTAGAGCGTCGTGAAGGTGTTCGTGGCGGAATCCGTTACAAGGATCCGTCCGCCCTGCATCGTCGCCGTTGCGCGGGCGAACCATTGGTATGTCACGCCGAAGCCAAGGTTTCCGGCGGTGCCCGAAAACGTCTCGGCCACCGAGGTCGAACCAAGTGGCAGCTCCGTCCAAGTTTCCCCATCGGTTCCGTAGAAGACCGAGACCGAGGTGTTGAGCGTATTCCTCAGTGCGGCTTCCGTAAGCGCGACAGAGAATGCGGCGGTCTCGCCAGTCACGGTCGCCGCCGCGATACCGAGAATCGGCGCGCCAAGCGTGGTGAACGAGGCAGTTGCCGTTTCAGCTACATCCGTGCCGTTGTCCGCATAAATCTTCCACCAGTAGGTCGTGGCCGGTTCAAGAGAGGATAGCGATGCCGTGCGCGTTCCAGCGGCAAGACCTGTGCCAAGTGAATTCGTCGTCGCGGTCGCGAACGTCTCGTCCGTGCTCCAGACGAGTCCGGCGCCCGCCGTCACGCCCTCATCCGCCACGAGTATCCAATCTGTTGAGAAGGCGTTCATTCCGACCGTCGGCATACCCGTGGATGAGACGGCGAACACGCCGCCAATGGGCAGGATGTCCCCCCTCGCCGTGCCGACAACGATCTCGTCCGCGCGGAATTTTCCGCCGTTCGTTCCATACGGACCGGCAACGGCCATGACCGTCGGATAGGCCGAAGCGGAAATCAGCTGCGTCTCGATCGAGTCGGATGCACCTCCGAGCGCAGCCCACGGCACCGCACCCGTAAAGTCGCTCGCCGCCACCGCGCCAGCGCGGACGATTTCGTTTCCGCTCTCGCCCGCGTCGATCTGGATCTCAGCATAGCAGACGTAGGTTTCGCCGAGAGTGATGCCGGTCACGAGCGGATAAAACGCTGCCGTCGCCTCGGCGGCGGTTGTGTGTCCGAAGGATAGCACATACTGGTTGTCTGAGTTCCTCCAGAGCAGGAATGCAATGGAGGATCGGGTATGCGTGAGAAGATGGTAGTCGTTTCCGCTCGGCGCTATGCAGAACCCGCATGCATAGTAGTTGCCGTCGTTGCCGACAAGAGTGCTCCTCGCCGTAAGTCTGGCGGCGGCTGCCGACTCAAGGTTCACGAGCATGCGGACGTGGAGGGTTCCGTCGGTGAGGTTCAGCACCTTCGAGGCAAGAGCGTGGTTCATCGCACGCATGCCGGCATTGTTGTTGCTAGGATTCAGACCGATTGAGCCGCCAATCGCGGTGAAACCGGCGTCTGTCATCGTCTGCGGGAGAGCAAGACCGAAGTTTTCACCGAAAATCCGAACTTGTGTGCCGCTCATACCGCTCCATCCAGATGTCGAGAAGCCAATCGTATGCCCGGCGGTAAACGTGGTGTTCGCTTGGACGTTGCCGCTTGCGGAAACGTTGCCGTAGTCGGCGGGATGGAATCCCTCGTATACGAGGACGGTACCGTGAGAGGCGAACGCAACAAGGACTGCAGACAGGATGGCAAGGGACTTTTTCATCATAACGCGGGTTTAGGCTGGTTAAGGACAAGTTCTGTGCAACCTAGGGTAGCATTTTCTCAGTCTTAGGGTCAAGTGTAACGCGATTGCCGATGTCCTGCGCATTTAGTACAATAGCTTGCGTTTGCCCTCCCCTCTGCTAGAGAGATTTTCCATGCCTTCAAAGTCCTCGAGTCTGTCCCCTTTCCCCATGGTGTCGATGATGAACAATCCCCTCCGGTCCCCTGCCCTGTTTCTCTGTGCCTTCCTCTCGGCATGTCCCCTTCACTCCGAAATCGTCCGCTTCACGGAGGACACCGGCGTCTTCCGCAACCCCGGCCAGGGTTGGTCCGCCGAGAAGTGGGCCCTTGAGAAGGCCGATGGAATCGTCAATGTCGGCGCCATGTACGGGCGTTTCGACTGGACGACCCTCGAGCCCGAGGAAGGCGTCTACAACTGGACGAAGATCGACGAAATCATCGACCTTGGCGTCTCGAAGGGACTGCCCTCCACGTTTCGCGTCCTATGCGCGAGCTCCTACACCAAGACGGGCTGGGCGACGCCGAAGTGGGTGTTCGACAAGGGAGCGAAGGACGAGCCTTTCGTCAACACGCTGGAAATCAAGGGTGAAATGGTCGATGTCGTCCAGCACACCCCTGTCTTCGACGATCCCGTCTTCATGGCGGAGCATCGGAAGTTCATCCAGGCGCTGGCCGCCCGCTACGACGGCGACCCGCGCATCGAGGGGTTCGACATCGGCAGCTACGGTCACTGGGGCGAGTGGCACTGCCACGGTCTGCCGCCAGACACGAACCGCTACTCCAAGGCCACCGAGAAGCGCCCGTATGTGGCCCCGCGCGTCTACCCGCCCGAAATCCGCCGCCAGTACGTCGACTGGTATCTGGACAACTTCCACAAGACGCCGCTCGTCTTCATGACGGACGACTGGGAGACCTTCAAGTACGCGCTCGGCGAGGGGGCCATCCCCCGCGTGGGCATCCGTCGCGACGGGGTGGGCTCCCCCCACCACTACACGCGCTGGATTGGCGCCCCGCCTTACGACGCCATTCCACGCATGGCGGACGTCTGGCGCGACAAGCCGGTGTTCTTCGAGTTCTTCACCGGCGTCTCCGCAATGAAGCGAAATGGCTGGAGCCTCGATTACTCCGTCGACTGGATGCTCACGAACCACGTTTCCCTCATCCGGTGCAGTCCCTGGGACCTGGGCACCGAACCGGAGACCTTCGACATCCTGCGCAAGATCGACCTCTACGCCGGCGCGCGCTTCGTTCCGAAGGAGGCCGACGTGTGGCGCAAGGGGCGCCTGGTCGGAGTGCGGCTCGCTGGCGTCAACAGAGGCGTCGCCCGCATTTTCCTCCCATACGCGCTGGAGATTGTCGCCACCGACAATGATGGAAAGGAACGCTTCGTCCACGAATCGGCAGCCGACCCGGGAACCTGGTTGCCTGGCGAGTTCGGTTTCACCGAGCGCTTTGAACTGCCGCCGGAACTGGCCGACAAGCCGATGCGCCTTTCCGTGCGCCTCCGCCACCGCGGCGGCATCTTCCGCAACTTCCGCTTCGCCGCCCTTGAATCTGCCGAAGACGGCACGCTGCCACTCGGGGACGTCAAGCCATGACACGCGAAGAGGCGCGAAGGGTTTCTCACGCGGAGGGGTCCGCACCCTGCCACGCTGCGGCTTCGCACCTGCGAAAAAGCCGTTGACTTGGAGCGCGCTCCAAGTGGTAGAATGTCCCGCATGCGACGATGTGCGGCGGTGTAACCCTCCCGCGCCGTCCCGTGTAAAGAGGACGAAACTCCGGACCTCCCAACCACCGAACCTTGACTTAGGCCGCGAAGCGGCCACTTAACCACTTAACCAAGAGCCCCCGCCATGCCCCTCCCCCGCGTCAACTTCTCCAACGTCAGCATCACGATCCAGCAGTTCCAGGAGATCGCGTCCGGCAAGTACAACGCCGGCGAGGTGCGGCTCGCCACGGCGACGTCGCTCGACAAGATCAACCACCGCGTCACCTTCAAGGGCGACAACAAGGTCTCGCTCTCGCACGCCGAGGTCCTGGCCGTGAAGCAGGCGTTCGTGCGGGCGCTCTCGGGGGCCGGCGTCGGCGCCGACGAGGTGGCCCGCGTGCGCGCCCAGCTCGGCCTCGATCCCGAGCGGCCCGTGGACGTGGAGCTCAAGGCGCGCAGCCTCAAGCCGCTTTCCCGCCAGCAGATCCGCAGCATCCTCGACCGCAACAAGGAGACGATCAACCAGAACGTCGGCGTGGGCACGATCCGCACGCACGCCGAGATCTGGGGGGATCGCTTCACCGAGCAGGAGCGCGCGAGCTTCGCGCGCACGCGCCGCGAGGTCAACGCCGCGCTCGTCAACTCCCGCGCGACGATCGCCGACCGCGGCGTCCAGGACGACCAGGCCCTCATCGCCGGCGACGTCGTCTTCCGCCCCCCGGCCGCCCGCGAGCGCCTGATCGCGGAGGCCCGGCGCATGAAGCAGACCATCCTGGACGGCGCGGGGGGCAATCCCCGCAACCAGCCCGGCGCCACGATCCGCGTCTCCCGTCCGAACGGCGCGTTCGACGTGACGTTCTCGCTCGGCGGCAGCGAGATGGACGCCATCCGCCGGCTCGACGACGAGATCCTCCTGATGCGCTCCGTCCGCCAGCCGTCCGACGCGGAACGGGCCGTGCGCCACGAGTTCATCAGCCTCTGCCCCGACGTCGAATCCCGCGCGCAATGGGTCCGGAACCTGGCGGCCGACCCGCAGTGCGGCTTCAAGTCGCGCGTGATCGCGATCGGGATGCTGCTCCAGCTCGGCGTGTCCGACTGGGAGACGCTCTCGCGCGTGAACCGCATCCCCGACGGCGCGGCCTACGCTCTGCTTTCGAACCTCGTGAACCAGGCGGGCTCCCTGCGCGACGACGCGCTGCGGCAGAGCCCCGCGGTCGCCAACCTCGCGAACCAGATCGAGCCGGGTCCGCGCCCGCCCGAGAGCCAGGTCTACATCCCGGCGCTCTCGCCGGACGAGCTCATGTCGGCCGCCATGGACGGCCTGAACGGCAACGCCGCCCGTTCCACCTACGAGATGAATGCGGTCCGCGACCGGGTCCTCGCCACCCTCCGGGCCCGGTTCGGGGCGGGCGTGCTGCCGGCGAACGTCCAGCTCGTCGGCCTCGCGGACGTCCCGGCGATCCAGAACGCCCTCGGCAACGGCACCGTCCGCCGTTCGATCGAGGAAATGGCGGACGGCCTCGTCGAGGTGATGGCGCGCGGCACGGCGCGGGTCTTCCTCCAGGGCGTCCTCAAGCCGATCGTCAAGGCGGCGGGCGGCCCGGCGGGCCTCGCGACCGTCGTGGCGACGCACGTCATGAAGCGCCACACGGACCTGCGCGACCGCCTCGCCGCGGCGCAGACGCCGGAAGCCGCCAACGCGATCATCCAGGAGTTCCGCCCGCAGCTCGAGGCCGCCGTCCGCCGGCAGCTCTCCGTCGAACGCCTGCGCGCCGCGGCGGTGGACGACTACCGCACCCTTCTCGCGGACGCGCTCGGCGTCCCGGTTTCGTCGCTCGCGGGCGGCGCCGTGAATGTGCGGCGGCTCCAGACCCTGGGCGAACGCCTCGCCACCGCAATCGGCGAAGGGGTCAACCCCGCCGACTCCGACGCGGAGATCGAACTCGCGTACCGGACGCTTGCAAACGACCTCGCGAACGAGCGCATCGGGCTGCTCCAC
>JAEEGL016349286.1_pt1 | contig 17012 bp, 19 predicted proteins | sample 9134231 | NCBI WGS metagenome assembly JAEEGL01 (sample SAMN16246548, study PRJNA631951) | gut metagenome | biome: gut microbiome; feature: rumen; material: fiber-attached | host: Bos | place: Iran: Karaj | collected 2018-10
AGCCTTGAAGGAGTTGCACCTACAAAGAAACCGTGCGTTCCGATCATTGCTGTGCCTACAACAGCAGGAACAGCGGCAGAGGTTACGATCAACTACGTCATCACTGATCCTGAGAACAAGAGAAAATTTGTCTGCGTCGATCCTCACGACATCCCTGTGGTGGCTGTGGTAGATCCTGACATGATGTCTTCAATGCCTGCAAGTCTTAAGGCTGCAACAGGCATGGACGCCCTTACCCATGCAATAGAGGGCTATATCACTAAGGGCGCTTGGGAGCTCTCGGATATGTTCCATATAAAAGCGATAGAGATAATCGCTAAGAACCTCAGAGCTTCGGTAAAAGGCGAAGAAGAGGGCAATGAAGGAATGGCTCTCGGACAGTATGTTGCAGGAATGGGATTTTCAAATGTGGGACTTGGAATAGACCATGCGATGGCACATACGCTTTCTGCATATTACAATATGCCCCATGGAAAAGCCTGTGCTACACTTCTTCCTACGGTAATGGAATACAATGCGGATGCCACCGGTGAGAAATACCGCGAGATAGCCCATGTGATGGGAGTAGAGAATGTTGATTCCATGTCCCAGGACGAGTACAGAAAGGCTGCATGTGATGCGGTAAAACAGCTTGCTGCAGACGTGGGGATAGAGTGCTCGCTTAAGGGAATAGTACCGGAGGAGGATCTTGATTCCCTGACGGAAGATGCGCTTAAGGATGCCTGCGCACCGGGCAATCCCAAGGACGCAACCTTTGATGATGTAAAGAATATGTTCCTTTCTCTTATGAAGTAATGATCAGGATGCGCGATGAATAAGAACCTGAAAATGTTTCTGCTGCTTGCCGGGATCATTGCCGTGACAGGATTTGAACTGTGGCTGTGGCTTTTTGTGGTAACAGGGTGATAGAAGGGGCGGCCGGGCTTTGTCCGGTCGTCCCGTTCTGTGTTAGAATAATCAAAGCATGAGCGGTATATCAAACAGAAAACTATATACAACAGTCGCTGTTATCGTGCTTTTTACGGCATGCATGCCTCTTTTTACCCTGAACTGCATAGGCGGCCATGATATAACCTATCATCTTCTCAGGATAGAAGCTCTGAAAACAGGGATAATGGCGGGCAGACCGTTCTTAAGAGTAAATATGCTCTTTTTCGGCGGGATGGGATATGCATCATCCCTGTTTTATCCGGATCTTTTATTGTACTTTCCCGCGCTGCTCAGGGTATTCGGTGTCGGTATAAATCTCTCATACCATCTGTTTGTCGCGCTTTGCGTCATTCTCGGATTTGCGGTCAGCTTTTTCTGCGCGAAGCACGTTTCCAAAAGCTGTCATGCTGCGATGATCACTGCGGTGATATTCACACTGTATCAGTATCATCTGTATGATATTTATGTGAGAAGCGCTGCCGGTGAGTTTACTGCGGTTATCTTTGTACCGTTCGTGATCGCCGGACTCTATGATTTTTTATATGAAGACATGAAGCAGCCATGGTTCCTTATTGTAGGAATGTCCGGAGTGATCTTATGCCATACGATCACCGCGGTCATCTGCCTGATGCTTTGCCTTGCCGCAGTCATCATAGATATCGGCAATATAAAAAGCAATCCGAAAAAGCTGCTCAGTCTTTTCGGCGCTGCGGCGCTGACATTGGGAATAACTGCTTTTTACTGGATGAGCGTTTTGGAAATGTTGTCTACAGGAGCTTTCAGCAGTGATTTTTCGTTTGATGCCGCATTTGAAGCAGCAAAGCTTTGGGAGATACCTTTCAATGAATACAACCGTATGGGGACGGCTGTATTTGTGCTGCTGCTGTCCGGTCTGCTGATAAGAGAAAAAGAGAGATTTGCAAATTTCTGTGCCATATCTGGATTGATCATTACCGTCTGCACTACAAGGATATTACCATGGGACAGACTGTCGGGAGTGCTTGGCTTCCTTCAGTTTCCATGGAGGTTTTTTGTTGTTACGGGACCGCTGCTTGCATTTGCCGAAGGAATCTATCTGTCGAGGCTTGCCGATGAGATCGGCGGCGGCAGGGAGCGGAACGGCACGGGATATATATCCAGGATAGTGCTTATGATCACCGCAGCAGTCATGCTGGTATCAGCTGTAGGAAATCTGCAGAATGTCACTGAGGAGTACTATTCATATTCGGATGATTATTTTGAATATCTGCCTTATACCGCGGAGGTGATCGGAGGCGAATGGCTTCCTGCGGCAGCTTCTGACAGGGAGGCTCTCCTTGAGAATTCTGATAAAGCTTTCACGGATAACGGAACGGAGATCGGCATTTCAAGATTTAAGAATGAACTGACAACAGACAGTATTCCCGATGGAACAAAATACGTCGAGGTGCCTTTTGTATATTATAAGGGGTATGCCGCAGTTAATACCGAAACCGGAGAAATATATACCGTGACGGGAGAAGGAAGTAACGGATGCGCAAGAGTATATACGGACGGCGCCGGGAAGATACGTGTATATTATAAAGGAACCGTATTCCAGCATATCGGGACAGCAGTATCCGCGGTAACCCTGGCAGGGATCATATTGTGTTTTATCCTGAAAAAGAAAAGGGATAAAGAACAGGAGATAAATGAAGGATAAACTGGCGATCTTTGATATGGACGGAACACTTATCGATACCTGTATGGTCAACTTCAGGTCGTATAGCAAAGCCCTGTCGGAAGAGGGGATTGATATCACATATGAGTATTTCGAGAAGAACTGTTTCGGGAAAGGCTATAAGGATTATCTTCCTCCGCTGATCGGCGATGACAGGGAAATGCTTGAGAGGATCCATAAAAGAAAGATCGTATTGTATAAGGAGTTTATAGGTGAGGCAAGACTGAATCCGGTCCTTATAGATTTCATCCGAGGCATGAAGGAAGTCTATCATATGGCGCTCGTAACCACGGCATCAAGGGATAATGTGCTGGATGAGCTTAAGCATTTCGGGATCGAAAAGGATTTTGACCTGATACTTGCCGGAGAGGATATTCATAAGCATAAACCGGATCCCGAGGGATTTATCATGGCGATGGAAAGGTTTGGGATACCGCCTGAAAAAACGGTGATATTTGAAGATTCGGCTGTCGGCATAGAGGCGGCAAAGCGAAGCGGGGCAGCGGTAATGAAGGTAGAGAGGATTTAGGATAAGGAGGGGGTATTTATGAAGATATTGGACATGACTTTTGTACAGGGGTTTATACGCATGGCAGACGACGGCTTCCGGTTGGGCTGGCATGAAAGGAACGGAGGAAATCTCTCCTATCGTATCAAACCGGAAGAGATAGGGATAATCGCACCGAGATTAAGGCAGGACGGAGAGTGGATACCTATAGGGGCAAAGGTGCCGGATCTTTCAGGCGAGCATTTCCTTGTGACCGGGAGCGGGAAATTTTTCCGTGACATAAAGGATGATCCCGAAGCTACACTTGCGATAATAGGACTTGATGATAAGGGCGAGAACTACAGGATCGAATGGGGCCTTGTCGAGGGGGGAAAGCCTACCAGCGAGCTTCCCTCACATCTTATGAATCATGAGGTAAAGAAGAGAACGACAAACGGAAAATACAGGGTCATATACCATGCGCATCCGGCGAATATAATTGCGCTGACCTTCATACTTCCTCTTGAGGATGAGGTATTTACGAGAGAGCTCTGGGAGATGGCAACGGAGTGCCCGGTAGTATTTCCTGACGGGGTAGGAGTCGTAGGTTGGATGGTGCCCGGTGGAGAAGAAATAGCGATAGCGACAAGCAAGCTGATGGAAAAATATGATGCCGCCATCTGGGCGCATCACGGGATATTCTGTGCGGGAGAGGGAGCCCATACAACCTTCGGTCTCATGCACACCATAGAAAAGTCGGCGGAAATACTTGTAAAAGTCCTTTCCATGTCAAACGGCAAGAGACAGACCATAGAGCCCGACAACTTCAGGGAACTTGCAAAGGCCTTTAAGGTGGAGCTTCCCGAGAGATTCCTTTATAAAAAAGAGTCGAAAGCTATATCCGAAACAGAAGAATAAAAGACGGGTTTTTAAAAGATTTTACTCTTTAGCGCGAAAGACGATGTTTCTATAATACAGTTTGACAGATTTTTTTTAGCCTGTGTGGCAGAGGAGGACTGATGAGCGCATATTATCTCGCTGTGGATATAGGAGCATCGAGCGGCAGGCATATCCTTGGCACTGTAAAGGAAGGAAAGATAGAGCTTGAGGAGATTTACCGCTTCGAGAACGGAATGGTACATGAAGGGTCATCTCTTCTGTGGGATACGGAGCGGTTATTTTCCGAGATAGTGAACGGACTGAAGAAGTGCAAGGAAACAGGCAGGATACCGGTAAGCATGGGTATCGATACCTGGGGAGTGGATTATGTGCTTCTTGATGAAAACGATGAGGTCGCGGGAAAGACATACGGTTATCGGGATCACAGGACTGATGGATATCCTGAAAAGATATATAAGATAATACCCGAGGTTGAGCTCTATGCGCATACCGGTACACAGAAGCAGAGCTTCAATACTATATTTCAGCTCTGCGCATTAAAGGACAATGAGCCCGAAGTACTGGATAAAGCGGCTGCCATGCTCATGATGCCGGATTACTTCGCTTTTAAGCTTACGGGCGTGAAATGCCAGGAATATACGAATGCAACGACGACCGGTCTCGTAAACGCAAAAACAAACGACTGGGACAGAGAGATCATAAATAAGCTCGGTATACCCGAAAGGATTTTCCTTGACCCTGTAAAGCCGGGAAAAAAGCTCGGAAATCTCAGGAAGGAAATAAGGGAAGAGGTCGGATTTGATCTTACGGTCATGGCGATCGGAAGTCATGATACTGCGTCTGCGGTAATGTCCGTTCCCTCCACGGAAGATGATACGCTGTATATCAGCTCGGGAACATGGTCTTTGATGGGAGTTGAAAGCCTTACGGCGCTGACCTCCGAAAAAGCAGGAAAAGCAAATTTCACGAATGAAGGCGGGTATGACTACCGGTACAGATTCTTAAAGAATATCATGGGCCTTTGGATGATCCAGCAGGTAAGGCATGAGCTTGACGACAGATATTCATTTGCGGAATTATGCGATATGGCTGAGAAGGAAAAGGCATTTCCTTCAAGAGTGGAAGCAAATGATCCCAGATTTCTTTCCCCTGAAAATATGCAGGACGAAATAAGAAAAGCGCTTAATGACAGCGGACAGGCGGAACCTGAGAATACAGGACAGATGGCAGCTGTGATATATCAAAGCCTTGCAATGACATATGCGCAGACACTGAAGGAGATAGAGGGCATCACCGGAAGGCATTATGAAGCGATCAATATTATAGGCGGAGGATCAAAGGCCGACTATCTAAACCGTCTCACAGCAAACGCCTGCAAGAGGAAAGTCGTGGCGGGACCCGACGAAGGCACTGCCATCGGAAATCTCATGTGTCAGATGATAAGCGAAGGGGATTTCAGCGGTCTTAAGGAAGCGAGAGACGCTGTCAGAGCATCTTTTGACATCAAAACATATCTTCCGGAATGAAACAGCCGGGAATAATTTACTGTAAACTCATGAAAACACAGGAGGAGGAGAAAAATGGAAGAGAATAAGGATCTTGGCACATGGCTGGAGGAAGGCGCAGAAGCAGCCCTCGGATTCATAGGTGAAGCGGCAGGAACGATCCACTCAATGGCGAGATATGAGTCAGCAAAGCAGGTCTATGCCAGAGTCGGGGTAGATACTGAAGCGGCAATGCTGAAATTAAAAGATATCCCGGTATCACTGCACTGCTGGCAGGGTGACGATGTAAGAGGATTTGATACGGATCCTTCAAAACCGCTTACCGGCGGTATACAGACAACCGGGAACTATCCCGGAAGAGCTCGCACTCCGGAAGAACTGATGGAGGATTATGAAAAGGTACTTTCTCTTTGTCCGGGTACAAAAAAACTGAACCTTCATGCGAGCTATGCGATATTTGAAGAAGGGGAGTTTGTGGATCGTGACAAGCTGGAGCCGAAGCATTTTGCCAAGTGGGTAGAGTTTGCAAAGAAGCATAATATAGGTCTTGATTTCAATCCTACCTTCTTTTCACATCCGAATATGAAGGACGGTCTTACCCTTTCAAGTCCGGATGAGGAAAACAGGAAGTTCTGGATAGAGCACGGTAAGGCGTGCGTAAGGATAGCGGATTACTTTGCAAGAGAAACCGGGATACCCTGCGTGATGAACATATGGATAGGAGACGGATACAAGGATATACCTGCAGACCGGATGGGACCCAGGGAGAGATATAAGGACGCCATAGAGCAGATAATAAGCGAGCCTCATGATCCCAGACAGGTTAAGATAACCGTTGAGTCAAAGGTCTTCGGCATAGGAGTGGAAAGCTATACTGCCGGATCGGCGGAGTTCACGCTGCTTTTTGCGGCTACTCATCCCGGGATCCTTCCTCTTATGGACAACGGACACTATCATCCGACTGAGGTTGTTTCAGATAAGATATCATCACTTCTTTGCTATTTTGATGAGATAGCGCTTCATATCACAAGGCCTGTGAGATGGGATTCTGACCATGTCGTGCTGTTGGATGATGAGACCAAGGAGATCGCAAAAGAGATCGTCCGTAACGGAGACAGCCTTAACAGGGTAAATATAGCTCTGGATTACTTTGATGCCAGCATCAATCGTATATCGGCATGGGCTGTGGGATTCCGTTCGCTGCAGAAGGCGCTCCTTATGGCGCTCTGCTCGCCTAATGAAGAGCTGAAAAAGCTTCAGGATACAAACCAGCTTACTAAGCTCATGGCCAAGCAGGAAGAGATCAAGACATATCCTTTCGGAGATATCTGGGAAGAGTATCTTGAAAGATGCGGCGTGCCAAGCGAAATGACCTGGTTTGAAGAGGTCGAGAAATATGAGAAAGACATTCTCTCAAAAAGGGTGTAAAATAGATTTTGCACAGGAACAACAGATACAAAAGACCTGAAAAGGGAGGATGATATAATGGCCAGAACATATAATAAAGCAGGAAGCGTTAAAGCAGCAAAGCCGGAGGAAGCTCCTCAGGTAAAAAAGCCGGCACCGGAAAAAGAAGCGGCGCACCCTGTGAAGAAAGCTGCAGCGGCTCCCAAGCAGGAAGAGCCGGCTAAGAGTGTAATAGCAGCTCCTGATAAAAAGGTAATGCAGCAGATCGTGTATCAGCCCAGCGCTCAGATACTCACAAGAGAGGTCGGCCCCAATGAATCATTCGGGGTTGGGGATGACATGCCTATCTATTATCTGTAATCTTCTTAATCTTAACCTATCATGACTTCTTGCGCGAGAAATAGGAATTTCACGCAAGAAGTCATATTTTTTGTTGATTACTTATGGTTCGCTGTCGATATATATTTTTCTCCGCGCTACATACTCACTATGCTCGGCGTTCGTCCTAAAGACGAGTCGCTTCCTAGCGGTATACGCTAGCGCGGAAGCTCCTAACGGACTCCGCCTCATTAAGTGAGTTGTGCTGATTGCTTCGAAAAACATATATCATCCAGCGAGCCAATATCAATTCCACAATAAAGTGTACATAATGAGTATTTGAACTGCCCGGCGGCAAAAGCCGGGCAGTTTCTTTGCACGAAAAACACGATATCCCACAAAAGAACATAGGTTAACGTAACAACACAACACAAAACCACATAAAAATATGTGGAATTATGTTGACTTTTGCGAAAATTGTGAATATAATGGTCATATGTCGCATAAAACGACTTTAAAATGGCTTATATTTTAGAACATAAAAAAAGAAAGGAAGAAGAAATGGCACCGAACGAGTACGAAATCAAAAAACAGATCTGTGACATCGGAAAAAGGATCTACAACCGCAATATGGTTGCAGCTAATGACGGAAACATCTCCGTGAAGCTTTCTGACAATGAGTTCCTGTGCACGCCTACAGGTGTGTCAAAGGGGTTCATGACTCCGGAGTTTATCTGCAAGGTTGATGCAAAGGGGAATGTGATCCAGGCAAACAAGGGCTTTAAGCCTTCGTCTGAGATCAAGATGCATATGAGGGTATATGAGAAAAGGCCTGATGTAAATGCGGTCGTACACGCGCATCCTACATTCGCTACGGCATTTGCCATTGCCGGGATCCCGCTTACACAGCCGATAATGCCCGAGGCGGTCATCGCACTGGGATGCGTGCCTATCGCTCCTTACGGCACCCCTTCAACAACGGAGATACCGGATGCAGTTGAGCCTTATCTTGAGCATTTCGATGCAGTCCTTCTTGAGAGCCACGGAGCTCTTACATGGTCAGGGGATCTGCTGGCTGCATATCACAAGATGGAATCAGTGGAGTTCTACGCGGAGCTTCTCTATAAAGCAAGACAGCTTGGCGGTCCTAAGGAATTTGATCAGAAGACGGTAGAGCGTCTTTATGAGATACGCCGTCAGATGGGTATTCCCGGAAGACATCCTGCAGATCTCTGCCTTAACAAGGGCACGGCTAACTGCCATAACTGCGGAAGCTGCGGCACGGGTGAAAGCGTATCTGGACAGACAAATGAAGAACTTGTCTCGGAGATCACAAAGAAAGTGCTTGCTTCCCTGGGAAAATAAGTTTCGAAAGGAGGGGATCCGCTAAGGTGGGTACAGGAAATTTAGATGAAAGATTTGTACATGAGATAGTACAGAAGGTCATGGCAAATCTGCAGATAGAAGGAAATACAGAGGGCATGCACGGTGTCTTCAAGGATATGAACGAAGCCATAGAGGCGGCTTATGTATCACAGAAGAAGGTTCATGCAATGACGCTTGATCAGAGAGAAAAGATCATCTCAGTGATCAGACGGAAGACAAATGAAAATGCCGAGATTATAGCAAATATGGGTGTGAATGAGACCGGAATGGGGAATGTGGGAGATAAGATCCTGAAGCATAAGCTTACGGCAGACAAGACACCCGGAACGGAAGATATAACCACTGTGGCATGGTCCGGAGACAGAGGACTTACTCTGGTGGAGATGGGACCTTTCGGTGTGATAGGAGCGATCACTCCTGCGACAAATCCGTCAGAGACGGTCATCTGCAATTCCATAGGAATGATAGCAGGAGGCAATACTGTCGTATTCAATCCGCATCCGAATGCAAAAAAGACGACAATATTTACTATCAACATGATAAATGAAGCTTCGCTTGAGGCGGGCGGTCCTGACAATATCGCATGCACGGTGGAAAATCCCACCATGGAGACAAGCTCGATCATGATGAAGCATCCTAAGATACCGCTGCTTGTTGCAACCGGAGGACCGGGAGTCGTGACCGCAGTGCTATCTTCCGGAAAGCGGGCCATAGGAGCAGGCGCCGGAAATCCGCCTGCCCTGGTAGATGAGACAGCTGATGTGAGGAAAGCGGCGCGTGATATAGTGAACGGCTGCACCTTTGACAATAATCTCCCCTGCATAGCAGAGAAGGAAGTCGTAGCGGTAGACAGCATATGTGATGAACTCATGAATTACTTCATCAACGAGAACGGCTGCTACCTGGCGAGCAGGGAAGTACAGGATAAGCTGATAAACACGGTCATAACTCCCAAAGGGGCATTGAACCGTAAATGCGTAGGACGTGATGCGAGGACTCTTCTTTCAATGGTGGGAGTTGAAGTCGGAGCGGACATCAGATGTATAGTATTTGAAGGACCGAAAGAGCATCCGCTGATCACAACGGAGCTCATGATGCCGATACTCGGCGTAGTGCGGGTAAAAGATTTCAAGGAAGGAGTGGAGACGTCGGTATGGCTTGAACACGGGAACCGACATTCGGCTCATATCCACTCAAAGAACGTGGACAATATAACCGAATACGCAAGAGCACTGGATACAGCGATCCTTGTCAAGAACGGACCCAGCTATGCGGCGCTTGGCTTCGGCGGAGAGGGTTATCCGACTTTCACTATAGCGTCCAGAACAGGAGAAGGCCTGACAAGCGCGGCAAGCTTTACAAAGCGCAGACGCTGCGTGATGACAGACAGCCTGTGCATCAGATAAGGAGGGAAACCAAAATGGCAGTTAATGAAAAGGACGTCGAACTTATAGTAAAGCAGATCCTCAACCAGATGGGAGGAACATCTGCTGTAAATACAGCTTCAGCGGCTCCGGGGGCTATACCTGCAAAAGCCAGGGTTGCCATGCTCGTGGATAAGGAACGCTTTGAGATAAAGGAATTTCCGATCCCGGAAGTAGGAGATGACGATATCCTTGTAAAGGTTGAGGGCTGCGGTGTCTGCGGGACGGATGCCCATGAATTCAAACGTGATCCTTTCGGTCTTATCCCCGTAGCTTTAGGTCATGAAGGAACGGGCGAGATAGTAAAGATGGGAAAGAACGTAAAGAAGGATTCGGCGGGAAAGGATCTCCATGTAGGAGACAAGGTGGTCACCTGCATGATCTTTCAGGACGATCCGGAGATCACGATGTTTGACCTTAACAAACAGAATGTAGGTGCAGCGGATGTATACGGACTGCTTCCGGATGATGAATATCACCTGAACGGCTGGTTTTCAGATTACATCTTTGTGAGAAAAGGATCGACCATATTTAATGTGAGCGACCTTGATCTTGACAGCAGAGTTCTGATCGAACCGTGCGCAGTATTGATCCATGCGGTGGAAAGGGCAAAGACTACCGGGATCCTCCGGTTTAACAGCAGAGTGGTGGTTCAGGGCTGCGGCCCCATAGGACTTATCTGCGTAGCGGTTTTAAGGACAATGGGAATACAGAATATTACCGCAGTAGACGGAAACGCAAAGAGACTTGAATTCGCAAAAAGGCTCGGCGCCGACAAGACAGTAGACTTCAATGACCATCAGGGTATAGAGGCTCTTACAAAGGCGGTGGAGGACTCATTTGACGGACATCTTGCGGACTTTGCTTTCCAGTGTACAGGAAATCCCAAAGCTCACGCCAATATTTATAAATTCATCCGTAACGGCGGAGGGCTGTGCGAACTGGGATTTTTCGTGAACGGAGGAGATGCTACGATAAATCCTCATTTTGATCTCTGCTCCAAGGAGATAAACCTTGTGGGATCATGGGTATATACCTTAAGGGATTACGGCACGACTTTTGATTTCTTAAAGAGGGCAAAGGCTATAGGGCTTCCGCTTAATGAGCTCATAACACACAAATTCCCTCTTGAGGAGATAAATGAAGCCCTCAAGACAAACCTTGCAATGACCGGACTTAAGATAGCGATAATCACGCCTCCGGGCAAATAGGGTATAAAAGATGGCAATGGATGAAACCAACAACAGGGGATATGCAGTAGGACTGCTGGAAGTATACGGACTCGTATGCGCGTTCCTTGCGGCGGACGCGGGCTGTAAAGCGGCTGATGTAACGCTTGAAGTCTTTGACAAAAATAAACCCGCAAATGCTGATGCGCTTCCTGTTCCGCTGCTGGTCACGGTGAAATTCCGCGGCAGGGTATCGGACGTAGAGGAAGCAATGAGGGCAGCGGAGGAAGTCGCAAAGGCAAACACCGGCATCGTGTGTTCCCATATAATCCCGAATCCGACAGAGGATACGGAAAAAATGCTGACTATCAGCGCATTGGATAAGGACTGAACTCACAAATCAAAGGAGGAAAAAACTATGTCACAGTCACTTGAAGCATTAGGAATGGTGGAGACCAGAGGACTTACGGCAGCTATCGAGGCGGCAGATGCCATGACGAAGGCTGCAGAGGTCACACTGATCGGAACGGAGAAGATCGGATCAGGTCTTGTAACGGTCATGGTAAGAGGAGACGTCGGAGCAGTGAAGGCTTCTGTGGAAGCAGGCACACAGGCTGCAAGCAGGCTCGGAGAGCTCGTTGCTACACATGTGATCCCGAGGCCGCATAATGATGTGGAGATGATATTACCTAAGTTTAAGGGATAAGATCCATGAAGGCATACGGTTTTATTGAGATAACAGGAGTGGTTGCGGCTGTAGATGCGCTTGACATCATGTGCAAGGCTGCGAACGTAACGCTTTCAACCTGGGAAAGAAAACTCGGGGGAAGGCTTGTAACGCTCGTGATCGAGGGCGATGTCTCTGCGGTAAAGCAGGCTATAGAGGCCGGCAGCACCATGGCTATCAAAAAACCGGTATCAGTGGGAGTTCTGGCAAATCCGCATCCGGAGATACAAAAAATAGTAGCTATCTCGGCAAGCAGGTTCAAGGGAAAGGAGATGTCCGGGGTTAAGGATGATCATAAGATGCTCGGACAGGATCCGCCGGATTTCAACATTAAGGAACAGTTAAAGCAAAGAGACAACAATACATAATCATAATTTATTTTCTAAGGAGGAAACAAAAATGTCACAGTCACTTGAAGCATTAGGATTAGTAGAAACCAGAGGATTGGTAGCGGCTATAGAAGCAGCAGACCAGATGTGCAAGGCAGCAAACGTCACACTGATCGGAACAGAGAAGATCGGATCAGGTCTTGTAACAGTCATGGTAAGAGGAGATGTCGGTGCAGTAAAGTCATCCGTCGAGGCAGGCAGCAATGCAGCAGGCAGGCTTGGAGAGCTTATCGCAACTCATGTGATCCCGAGACCTCACAATGACGTTGAGATGATCCTTCCGAAGTTAAAGTAATCGACATAGGAGGAAGCAAGTGGACAGCAGTAATGTGGAAATGATCACCAGAGCTGTGCTTAAGGCACTTGCCAGTGAAGACAATAAAAAAAGCAAAATGACGGTTCCGGTCGGTGTCTCCGCAAGACATATACATCTGACTCAGGAGCATGTGGAGACTCTTTTCGGACCGGGCTATCATCTGACGAAAAAGAAGGATCTTATGGGCGGTCAGTTTGCTGCAAACGAGCAGTGCACGATCGTTGGTCTGAAGCTTCGTGCGATAGAAAATGTGAGGATACTGGGACCCGTGCGTAAAGCGTCACAGGTGGAGATATCGGCGACGGATGCCAGAACACTGGGAGTAAATGCCCCGCTCCGCGAATCCGGGGATGTGGCCGGGTCGGCGCCCATATCACTTGTAGGACCTAAAGGAGTCCTGTATCTGAACGAAGGATGCATAGTAGCGGCAAGACATATCCATATGACACCTCAGGAAGCGGATAATGCGGGACTGAAGGACGGGGACTATGTATCCGTAAAGATGGGAAATGAGCGCGGAGCCATGCTTGATAAGGTGAAGATAAGGGTTGATCCTTCGTTTTCACTGGAGATGCAGATAGATACGGATGAAGCGAACGCGTGTCAGGTAAAGCAGGGAGACAGTGCGGAGATCGTAGGGTGAGATATGATCATAGGACAGGTTATCGGGAGTATTTTCTCCACAAGGAAAAGTGAAAAGCTGGTCGGGAATAAGTTCATGATTGTCCGGCCCGAGGAATCGATGAGGGCTGACGGAAAAGATCTGGTTGCCATAGATATAATCGGGGCCGGTATCGGAGAGAAAGTTCTCGTGGCACAGGGATCGGCCGCGCGCATCGGCTGCGCTATGAAGGATGCGCCTGTGGATGCAGCGATCGTAGGGATCATTGACGAGGGACAGGAGCTTACCGATCAGTGATGGAGCTTGGATCGTTGCAGAAGAAAGCGCGGGAATACGGGATAGTGGGAGCCGGAGGAGCCGGTTTTCCTGCTTATGCCAAAATGACCGATAAAGCGGACACTGTCATACTTAACTGTGTGGAATGTGAGCCGCTTTTAAAACTGCATCGGCAGCTGCTGGCAGCACATGCGGAAGAGATTGTCTCCATGCTGGATGAAGTAAGACAGACATTCGGCGCAAATGAAGCCGTGATCGGCATAAAAAGCGAATATACTGAGACGATCAATGCGCTTTTGAGCGTAATGAAGGATCATCCCAACGTAAGGATGGAACAGGTGAGACCTGCTTATCCAATGGGAGACGAGGTTGTTCTCATATATGAAGCGACAGGGAGAGTGGTACGTCCGGGAGGACTGCCGATAGAGCAGAATGTTGTAGTTTATAACGTGGAGACAATGTATAACCTTTACAGGGCTGTCCATGCGGATGAGCCTGTAACGAGCAAAGTGGTATCCATTGTCGGGGAGATCGACACACCGGCAACACTAAGGCTTCCCATAGGCACAAGCGTGAGGGATGCGGTAAATATGGCAGGATGCGTGACTGTGGATGATCCCGCATATCTCATGGGAGGACCCATGATGGGGCGGCTCGGGGATGAGAATACCCTTATCACCAAGACAACCAATGCGATCATAATACTCGACAGATCGCATGAGCTTGTCATGAAAATGGACAAGAATCTGGATACAGAGCGAAGAAGGGCATCTTCTGCCTGCTGTCAGTGCAGAACCTGCACGGATCTTTGTTCGCGTCATGCGCTGGGACATCCGATAGAGCCTCACCGCATCATGAGAGCGGTCGCCAATCAGGACGTGAGCGATCTTTCTGTATTTGTAAACTCGGCTTTTTGCAGCGGATGCGGCATATGCGAGAAATATGCCTGCCCTCAGGGACTGTCACCTAAGAGCATAATCCAGGAATTCAAGGCGGGATTAAGGACTGCCGGCGTGAATGCGGGAAAGCCGGATCCGGCTCCGGTAAATCCCGACAGGGAATATAAAAAGGTGCCTGTGCACAGACTGGCATCAAAACTTGCTCTTACAAAATATGATGTACCGGCTCCTTTTGAAGACGACGTGAAAAAGGCAGGAAGAGTGAAGATACTGCTGAGCCAGCATATAGGAGCTCCGGCGCAGGCAGTGGTAAAAAAAGGCGACAAAGTCAGTGCCGGACAGATGATAGCGTCACCCGCAGAGGGACTGTCCGTCGGGATACACGCATCGATAAACGGCGAGGTATCGGAAATCAGTGATAGATACATTGAAATAAGATCAGGAGAATGATAACAAGTGGCAAAAGCGATCGGAATGGTAGAATGCACAACCGTGTCCACAGGCTTTAAGGCAGCGGATGATATGGCAAAGGCATCAAATGTGGAGCTTCTGCAGGCGGAGGCTACATGCCCCGGGAAATTCGTGATCCTCATTACCGGAGAGCTGTCTGCGGTAAGGGCATCGGTGGAAAGGGCAGCTGCAGCATATGAAGATAAGGTCATAGACACCTTCGTGCTGGGAAATCCTCATGAGTCCATATTCCCGGCGATATACGGAACTGCAGAACCCGAAAACATAGATGCGCTCGGAGTGCTTGAAACCTATGATGTGGCTGCGATGATAGTAGCCGCTGATATTGCCGCAAAGACAGCGATAGTGGAGCTCATAGAACTGCGGCTGGCAAAAGGCATGTGCGGCAAAAGCTATATGACGCTCACCGGCAGCGTGTCTGCAGTGCAGGCAGCTATAGATGCCGCAAAACAGTCGGCGGGAGATAAGGGAATGTTCCTTGACGAATCCGTGATAGCAAGACCTTCCGAACAGCTTATGAGGTTTTTGAATTAGAAATGCTTGCGGCAGAGCGAAGAAATATAATACTTGAAAAAATACAGGAAGAAAAAAAGGTCATAGTATCGGAACTCAGCAGAGAATATGAGGTTTCCGAGGAAACGATAAGACGTGACCTTGACAGGCTTGAAGAGGAAGGCCATATAGTAAAAAGCTATGGCGGGGCAGTCCTTAATGAAGCAAACCTGACAGAGCTTCCGCATAATATACGGCGCGGGGTAAATACGGCAGCAAAGCAGAAAATAGCAGAGCTGGTAAGGGATGAGATTGAAGAAAACGATCATATTTTCCTGGATGCTTCCACAACTTCCGTCTTTATCGCAAAGAACATAAAGCAGAAGGAACATCTGACCGTTATCACAAACTCGATAGAAAATCTTCTGGAGCTTTCACTTGTGTCGGGCTGGGATATCATATCGACAGGGGGACAGCTGAAGGCCGGGACTATGTCGCTCTACGGATGGAAAACGGCAGAAACGCTTTCTTCATACCATGTGGATAAGGTATTCATGTCCTGCAAGGGGATCTCCATGGACAGGGGGATAACCGACGGGAACGATGAGACCGCAGGAATAAAGCAGAGGATGATCGCATCTGCCGATAAGGTTTATCTGGCGGCGGATAAGTCAAAATTTGATAAAAAAGCTTTTTCGCAGATATGCGGATTTGAGAGGATAAATACGGTGATCTCTGACAGTGAACCGGACAGAGCATGGAAAGAGTTTTTTGCAGCTAATAAGATAGAACTGATCTACCCATGAAATAGGAAGAAAAACAGAGGTGCATATGAAAACATTTGACAGCACACCGATGCCGAAAACAGAACGGATAAAAAAGCTTGTGGCGGATCTATTTGCCAAGATGCCCGAGATAGAGCCTGCAAGAGCAGAGCTTATTACAGAATCCTATAAATCCACGGAGGGGCTTCCTGCGGTAACAAGAAAAGCGCTTGCTTTCAGGCATATATTGAACGGCCTTCCGATAGTGATCCGCCCCGGAGAGCTCATAGTAGGAAGCACAACCATAGCCCCGAGGGGCTGCCAGACATATCCGGAGTTTTCTTATGAGTGGCTTGAAGCGGAATTTGATACTGTGGAGCACAGAAGCGCGGATCCTTTCTTTATTTCAGAAGAGACAAAACAGAGGCTGCTGAAGGTAAATCCCTACTGGAAGGGAAAGACCACGAGCGAGCTGGCAAGATCCTATATGGCGCCGGAAACCATCAGGGCGATGGATCATAATTTCTTTACTCCGGGAAATTATTATTATAACGGAGTGGGCCATGTGAATGTACATTACGACAGAGTAATCTATGAGGGCCTTAAGGGAATAATGGCCCAGACATCAAAGGAGCTTGCGGGCGTAAAAGTATGCGATCCGAACTACGGAGACAAAAAGCGTTTCCTTGAAGCGGTGATAATATCCTGTCAGGCGGTAATAGATTATGCCCACAGGTATTCAGAGCTTGCAAAGGAAGAGGCGGCAAAGGAGAGTGATCCTGGACGCAGGCAGGAATTGCTGAAGATCGCCGAGACCTGTTCTCATGTCCC
>JAEEGL016532114.1_pt1 | contig 17012 bp, 14 predicted proteins | sample 9134231 | NCBI WGS metagenome assembly JAEEGL01 (sample SAMN16246548, study PRJNA631951) | gut metagenome | biome: gut microbiome; feature: rumen; material: fiber-attached | host: Bos | place: Iran: Karaj | collected 2018-10
ATCGCCGAGCACAGATCCGCGATTCCGAAATGCCAGACGCGGATCGAGACTCTGAGCGCGTGGAAGGATCTGGATATCCCGCTGGATTTCAGCGGCACCGACAAAACGAAAGTGTTTATCGGTTCGATCGGGCAGGAAGCGGACGGCGCAAAGATCTACAGCCTGATCCAGGAACAGATCGGAGCGGAAGAACCGCTGGATCTGGATATCACTTCTTTCAGCGTGGATAAGATGATGTCAAGTTTTATGGCAGTCTGCCACGCGGAAGACGCGGAAACGGTCGAAAATGCGCTGAGGCGTCTCAATTTCGTCAAGGCTCCGTCGAGCACGCTTATACCGTCAGAAGAAGCAGAAAAAGTCCGGCAGGAGATCACGCAGCACGAAGAAGCCATCCGGGAACTTTCGGAAAAGATCGGAACCTATGCGGGAGACCGGGAGAATCTTCGATTTGCGGCAGATTATTACAATCTCCAAGCGGATCAGTTCGCGGTACTGGGCAAACTTCCCCAGTCAGAAAACGCGTTTTTCATCAGCGGCTATACGCCTGCGGCCTATGAGGATGCACTGAAGGAGAAACTGGAGAAGCTGGACGCCGTTGTGGAATTCTCGGAACCCGGCGAAGATGAAGATGTGCCGGTGGCACTGAAAAACGGTTTCTTCTCGGGACCGATGGAGACGGTTGTGGAAAGCTATTCCCTGCCGACCAAGGCGGAGATCGATCCGTCAAAGATCATTGCATGCTTCTACTATATCCTGTTCGGACTGATGCTGTCCGATGCGGGATACGGACTGATCCTCACGATTGCCTGCGGGTACATCCTGCTGAAGGTCAAAAACATGAAGCCTTCCATGGAAAAGATGATGAAGCTCATGTTCTTCTCCGGGATCTCCACCACATTCTGGGGCTTTATGTTCGGAAGCTTTTTCGGAGATTCGGTCAATGTGATCGCCACGACTTTTTTCAACAGGCCGGATATCGCGTTCCGGCCGCTCTGGTTCAACTCCATGGATGAACCGATCCGGCTTCTGTCATTTGCGTTCCTGATCGGACTCATTCATCTGTTTACCGGAATGTTTATCAAATTGTATCAGCTCCTCAAAGCAGGGCAGATCAAGGATGCGATTTATGATGTGGTGTTCTGGCTGATGTTTGTCGGCGGAGCAATCGTCTACCTGCTGTCCATGCAGATGATCGCGGATATGCTCAGCCTGAAGTTTATCCTGAGCCCGTCGGTCGGGAAGATCGGAGGCATCATAGCGATCGCGGGCTGCATCGGCGTTGTGCTGACCGGGGGAAGAGATTCCAGGAATCCGATCATCCGGCTGCTGCTTGGATTATACGGGGCTTACGGCATTACCAGCTGGCTGTCGGATATCTTATCTTATTCCAGACTGCTGGCACTGGGACTGGCGACAGGATGTATCGCACAGGTCTTCAACAAACTTGGCACCATGCTGGGGAACGGACCGGTCGGAGCGGTTTTCTTTATTATCATTTTCGTATTCGGAAATGCGCTCAACCTTGCAATCAACGTTCTCGGAGCATATGTTCATACCAACCGACTTCAGTTCGTGGAGTTCTTTGGAAAATTCTATGAAGGCGGCGGAAAAGAATTCGAGCCGTTTACTGAAAACACGAAGTATTATTCAGTTAAGGAGGGAAATTAGTAATGGAATTAGGATTATTTTTAGCAGTACTCGGAGCTGGTCTCGCAGCAGGATTCGCGGGCGCAGGCTCTGCGATCGGTGTCGGCATTGCCGGACGCAGTGCGGCAGGCGTTGTGACGCAGGAGCCGTCCATGTTCTCTAAAGTTCTGATTCTTCAGCTTCTTCCGGGTACCCAGGGTATCTACGGACTGCTGATCGGTTTCATCGTACTCAGCCAGGTAGGCATCCTCGGCGGCACGATCCCGTCACTTTCCAAGGGGTTGATCTATTTTGCAGCATGCATGCCTATGGCAATCGGCGGTTTCCTCTCCGGTATTTCCCAGGGACAGTGCTCCGCTTCTTCGATCGGTCTTGTTGCAAAGAGACCTGATCAGTTCGGTAAGGCAATGATCTTCCCGGCAATGGTCGAGACCTATGCGATCCTTGCGCTTCTGATCTCCATCCTTTCCATTTTCGGTATTCCGGCAGCCATCTGATGAATGGAACAGATATTTGTATATCCAGAGAATAGTAGGAAAGGAAAGATCAATGAGCGGACTTGAAAAAATAGTCGATCGCATTTCCAAGGAGTCTGAGGGCAAAGCGGCAGGCATCCTGGAAGATGCCAGGGCAAAAGCGGCAGCTATCCTTTCGGATAATGAGAAGAAAACCGGTGAGGAATGCGAAAGAATCGGGAAAAAGGCCGAGTCCCAGGCGCGCAGCATTGCTGAAAGGAGCAAGGCGTCTGCGGAACTGAGATCCAAGCAGATTCTTCTTTCCGGCAAGCAGGAAGCAATGAATGAAACGATCCGGATGGCCAGGGAAAAACTGGCCGGGATGTCCGATCAGGAATACACCGACTTTTTCGTAAAGCTTTTTAAAAAGCATGTGCCGGGTCAGGATGCGGTGCTGAAACTGAGTTCCAAAGATCTCGGAAGGTTTTCAGATGACACGCTGAACAGCCTGACGGAAGCGGCAAAAGCTGCCGGGTCAAAGCTTACCGTATCGAAAGAAGCAGCCGATATCAAGGACGGGTTTGTGCTTGATTTTGGCGGAGTTGAGGAAAACTGCACATTTGATGCGCTTTTCGATCAGAATATCGATGATTTGCTGGACAGGGTGAAATCGATCCTATTTGCGTAACAGCGGGAGGTCAGAATGACAAATACATATGTAGATAAAAGCTATGCATATGCTGTTGCGCGTTTAAGACATGCAGAACTGAAACTTCTTGATGCCGCAGTCATGGAGCAGCTGCTTTCCGCCAAAAGCACGGAAGATGCCATCAAGATCCTGAAAGACAAAGGCTGGGGCAGCGAAGAGTCGGATGATCCGGACGAGATGTTCCGGCAGGAGAAAAACAAGCTTTGGGACTATGTTGAAGAGATCGTGCCCGATCTGAATGTATTTAATGTGTTCAGGCTCCGGAACGACTTCAACAACCTTAAGGCAGCGCTGAAAGAATCCACGATGGACCATGACTATCCGGGCATCTATGCGGATCACGGGACGATCCCGCCGGAGGAGATCCGGAATGCGGTCAGGGGCAGAAGCTACAAGAGCCTGCCTGTATTCCTTTCGGAGATCGCGGAAAAGGCCCATGAGGTTTTTCTCCGTACCGGAGACGGACAGCTTTGTGACATCATGGTCGACAAAGCCTGCCTGGAAGCATTAAGGGAATCCGCGCTCTCGACGAAGGATAGTTTCATCGGGGAATATGGCGAGCTGATCACAGCGGCGTCGGATATCAAGATCGCGGTCCGCGCCTGCCTTACGGGAAAAGACAGAGATTTTCTCGGAATGGCTCTGGCTGAAACCGGCATTCTTTCTGTCGGCGGCCTGACGACCGCGGCGTTGAGCGGAGAAGATGCAATCGGCGCGTTCCTGGCCAGCACGGATTTTGCGGGCGGGGTACAGGAACTCAAGAAGTCACCTGCAGCATTTGAGCGCTGGTGTGACAATCTGATCACAGACAGGATGGAGTCCATGCACTATGAAGCGTTCGGACCGGGACCTGTCGCAGCGTATATCATAGCCAGAGAAAATGAAATCAAATCAGTAAGGATCATCATGGCCGGAAAACAGAACGGTTTCCCGGAGGAGATGCTCAGGGAAAGGGTGCGTGATACTTATGTATAAAATTGCAGTGATGGGCGACCGTGACAGTATTTACGGTTTCGGCGCCGTCGGACTGGAACCTTTTCCGGTTACTGATACAGCGGAAGCGGCGGAAAAGCTGAAGACTCTCGTAGAGGGCAATTACGCGGTCATTTACATTACCGAGGAACTTGCCGGAAGACTGGAGCGGGAGATCACCTATTATTCTGAGAGAAGGCTTCCGGCCATCATCCAGATCCCGGGCGTTTTCGGCAATACCGGGAACGGGCTGAAGGCTGTCAGGAAATCCGTGGAACGCGCGGTTGGCTCTGATATCATTTTCGGAAATGACTAGTATTGATGGAAAGGTAAGTATAAACATGAGCAAAGGTGTTATCAAAAAAGTAGCCGGACCTCTGGTTATTGCAAAAGGGATGCGCGACGCCAGCATTCGTGACGTATGCCGCGTTTCCGACAAAAACCTGACTGGAGAGATCATAGAGATGCACGGTGACGAAGCGTCGATCCAGGTCTACGAGGAGACCTCCGGACTGGGACCCGGCGAGCCTGTAGAGTCTACCGGTGTGCCGATGTCCGTAGAACTTGGACCGGGCATCATCAGCAGTATCTATGACGGTATTCAGAGACCGCTGGAGAAGATCAAAGAGGCGACCGGTTCCAACCTGCTCCAGAGAGGCGTGACGGTGCCTTCTCTTGACAGAGAGAAGAAGTGGCATTTTGTTCCGACTGTGAAAGCCGGGGACAAGGTAGTATACGGAGATGTGATCGGTACCGTGCAGGAGACGGAGATTGTCCTGCATAAGATCATGGTGCCGAAGAATGCCGACGGCGTGATCAAAGAGATCGCCGAGGGTGATTATACAGTTACCGAAGATGTCGCTGTTGTAGAAACGGAAAAAGGCGATAAAAAGGTACAGCTGATGCAGAGATGGCCCGTCCGTACAGGAAGGCCGTACAAGACAAAGCTGAGCCCGGATATGCCGCTGATTTCAGGACAGCGTGTGATTGATACCATGTTCCCGATCGCCAAGGGCGGTGTCGCTGCTGTTCCGGGACCGTTCGGTTCAGGAAAAACAGTCGTACAGCACCAGCTTGCAAAATGGGCGGACGCGCAGATCGTCGTCTATATCGGATGCGGTGAGCGCGGAAATGAGATGACCGACGTTCTGAATGAATTCCCGGAACTGAAGGATCCGCGTACAGGCAAGTCCCTGATGGAAAGAACCGTCCTGATCGCGAATACCTCGGATATGCCGGTTGCCGCGCGGGAAGCTTCCATCTATACAGGTATTACGATTGCGGAGTATTTCCGTGACATGGGCTACTCTGTCGCGCTGATGGCTGATTCCACTTCCAGATGGGCCGAGGCTCTTCGTGAGATGTCCGGACGTCTGGAGGAAATGCCCGGTGAAGAAGGATATCCTGCGTATCTCGGATCCCGTCTGGCTGAGTTCTATGAGCGTGCCGGCCGCGTGATCTGTCTGGGCAGCGATGGACGTGAGGGCGCGCTTTCCGTTATCGGAGCTGTTTCCCCGGCAGGCGGCGATATTTCCGAGCCGGTCACACAGGCGACGCTTCGTATCGTGAAGGTGTTCTGGTCCCTGGATGCAGGACTTGCATATAAGAGACATTTCCCGGCAATCAACTGGCTGACTTCCTACAGCCTGTATCTGGATTCCATAGAGCCGTATTTTGACAAGACGGTTGCGGAAGACTGGTCACTGCTCCGCGGAAGAATGATGGGCCTGCTGCAGGATGAATCCGAACTGGAAGAGATCGTCAACCTGGTTGGTATGGATGCTCTTTCCGCTCCCGACCGTCTGAAGCTGGAGGCCGCCCGTTCCATCCGTGAGGACTATCTCCATCAGAACGCGTTCGATGATGTCGATACTTATACTTCGCAGAAGAAGCAGCATATCATGATGCAGCTGATCCTGGATTACTATGATAATGCCGCCAGATCACTTGCCGAAGGCGCAAAGGTCAACGATCTGATCTCGATTCCATGCCGTGAGGCAATCGGTCGTTTCAAATATGTTGCGGAAGACCAGATCGAAGAAGAGTATGCAAAGATCGTGGAAACTCTGAAAAAAGAGTGCGCGGACGCGGTCGCAAGAAAGGGGGATTTCTAAATGCCTAAGGAGTATAGAACCATTCAGGAAGTCACGGGACCTCTGATGCTGGTCAAAGGCGTTGAGAATGTTAAATACGACGAGCTCGGAGAAATCGAGCTTGCAGACGGGACAAAACGCCGCTGCAAGGTTCTTGAGATCGATGAGGGCAATGCCCTGGTACAGCTCTTTGAAGCTTCCACGGGTATCAACCTGGAATCCTCCAAAGTAAGATTTTTTGGCAAGAGCCTGACCCTCGGCGTTTCCGAAGATATGCTCGGCCGTATGTTTGACGGTATGGGCAGGGCAATCGATAACGGTCCCGAAATCATTCCGGATGAAAGAATGGATATCAACGGCCTGCCGATCAATCCTGCCGCGCGCGCTTATCCGTCCGAGTTCATTCAGACCGGCGTTTCCGCGATCGATGGACTGAACACTTTGGTCAGAGGCCAGAAACTTCCGATTTTCTCCTGCTCCGGTCTGCCGCATGCCAACCTTGCAGCCCAGATCGCGCGTCAGGCGAAGGTCCGGGGAACCGAAGAGCAGTTCGCAGTCGTTTTCGCCGCCATGGGCATTACTTTCGAAGAAGCAAGCTTCTTCATGAACTCCTTCCGTGAGACCGGCGCGATCGACAGGGCAGTCATGTTCCTGAACCTGGCAAACGACCCGGCTGTCGAACGTATTTCGACACCGAGAATGGCGCTGACAGCAGCTGAATATCTCGCATTCGAAAAGGACATGCACGTTCTGGTCATTCTGACGGATATCACCAACTATGCAGATTCCCTGCGTGAGATCTCCGCAGCCCGTAAGGAAGTTCCGGGACGCCGCGGATATCCGGGCTACATGTACACTGACCTTGCGAGCCTGTATGAAAGAGCAGGACGTCAGCTCGGCCGTAAGGGATCCATCACCATGATCCCGATCCTGACCATGCCGGAAGATGATAAGACCCACCCGATCCCGGACCTGACAGGATATATTACAGAGGGCCAGATCATGCTGGGCCGTGATCTTTACAGAAGAGGCATCCAGCCTCCGATCGATGTTCTTCCGTCTCTGTCCCGACTGAAGGATAAGGGTGTCGGCGAAGGAAAGACACGCGCCGACCACGCGAGTACCATGAACCAGCTGTTTGCCGCATATTCCAGAGGAAAGGATGCGAAGGAACTGATGGTCATCCTCGGAGAAGCAGCGCTTTCAGATATGGATAAGCTTTATGCGAAATTCTCCGATGAGTTTGAACGTCAGTATGTATCCCAGGGATACAATACAGACCGTGATATTGAAGAGACGCTGGATCTTGGCTGGAAGCTGCTCGGCATCCTTCCGAAGTCAGAACTCAAGCGTATCAAGGATGATATGATCGAGAAGTATTACAAGCCATACTCAGAGATTTGAGAGAAAGGGTCTGAAAGATGGCAAAATCACAGGTAAATCCAACCAGAATGGAGCTGACGCGTCAGAAGAACAAGCTGAAAACTGCACGCCGGGGCCATAAGATGCTGAAGGACAAGCGTGATGAGCTGATGAGACAGTTTCTGATTCTGGTCAGGGAAAATAAGGAACTTCGTGAGAAAGTCGAAAAGGCAATTCAGGCCTGCAACGGCAATTTCGTTCTGGCAAGGGCCGGCATGAGCACTGAAGCGCTGAACGTTGCATTGATGGCGCCGAAGCAGGAAGTTTATCTCGAAGCCGGATACAAAAATGTCATGTCGGTCGAGATCCCGGAGTTCTCCTATAAGACGCGGACCGCTGACTCCAATGATATCTATCCCTACGGCTTCGCATTTACCTCTTCCGATCTGGACGATGCAGTCAAAAGCATTGCGGATCTGCTTCCGGATATGCTGAGGCTGGCGGAATGCGAAAAATCCTGTCAGCTGATGGCAGCGGAGATCGAGAAGACCAGGCGGCGCGTCAATGCGCTTGAACACGTCATGATTCCGGAGACCGAAGCAAACATCAAGATGATCAAGATGAAGCTGGATGAGAACGAAAGAAGCTCCCAGATCCGCCTGATGAAGGTGAAGGATATGATGCTTGAGGAAGCTCACAGGTACGAGGAAAAGGAAACCGGCGTAGGCGTATTCGCTGTCGAAATCGAAAAAGCAGCAAAGGAAGACTGATTTGGCTTATCTCACAGAAAGCCGTGAAGCAAATAAGCAGCGGCTGAAAGCAAATGTTATAGAGAATACAGATTCGGGGAAAGACGGAAGACGTCTTTCTCCAATTGTGTTTCTTGTAATTCTGATCTGCGTGGCGGGAATTGCCTTCGGAGTTTACTGGCTCCTGAACCGGAATCTGAGCACCGAATACAGGGTTCAGTGGGAAAGAAGTTCAGAAGAAGGAAGCCAGACAGTGGAAACCTTTAAGGGCTACCAGAGCTTTGCCCGGGGCATGATCAAATATACAAAGGACGGAGCCGAGTTTATAGACAGCAGGGGAAATATTGTTTGGGAGCGCAGCTATCAGCTCAACGCGCCGGTCATCAGCGTGAGCGAGAATTATGCGGTGATCGGAGATCAGGGCGGAACACAGCTGTTTATCTTTAACAGCAAGGAACTGTCCGGATCCAGCGAGACACTGCTTCCGATTTCCCTATTGAGAGTTTCTGATACCGGTGTAGTTTATGCTGTCCTGAATGACAGCGCGGCGGAATATATTGCCGCATTCAAGCCGGACGGGACTGCAATCGACCTGTCTGTAAAGTCCGTGGTCATGGGAGACGGATATCCCTTTGATATCTCAGTCTCTCCGGATGGAACGGAACTTCTGACTTCTTACATCAGTATTGAAAACGGACAGATCGTCAACAATGTGGTCTTCCGCAATTTCGGCGCGATCGGCCAGAATGAGGACGCCAGAAGAATTGTCGGGGGGTTCAAGGATGAATTTGCCGGCCATATGGCGGGGTGCGTGAATTTTTCTACGAATGAATACAGCCAGGCCTTTTATGACGGGGGAATCGTTTTCTTCTCCACAGAGGTACTGAATTCACCGGAGATCCTGGCGAACACGGCTTTTGATGAAAGAATGGAATCCGTCGCGTTTTCAAAAAAGCTTGTTGCCGTAACGCTTGCGGCGGAGAGCAGCGACTCCGTGCCGAAACTGATGATTTTCAGTGTCAAGGGGGCTTTGCTTGCTTCCGTGGATCTGGATTATAAATACAGCGATCTCTGCATCAGCGGGGAAAGAGTCGTGCTCCGGGAAGGAAACCGGGTTCATGTATATGGGAAAAACGGCGCCGTAAGAGGGCTTTTCGAATTTACGGAAAATGACCTGACAAGAATTATGAGCGGCGGAAAGAATCATGAATTATTTGCAATGACCGGCACACAGCTGTACCGGATCCGGTTCTGAATCCTTCTTTATTTCTATCGTATTCCATCAGCAGCGGCGCTTGACAGACAGCGCTTCTGCTGATACTTTTTTTATAGAGTTTTATTTGTTTTTTTTCTGTAAAAAGGAGGACAAAAATCATGAAAGGATGGGAATTCACCGGTACTCATCAGCCGCTTAAGATCGTGGAGAAGCCTGATCCGAAGGCAAAGCCCGGATATGTCGTACTGAAGACGCTGGCAGGCGGACTCTGCCACTCTGACGTCAGCGCGCTCGACCATGAGAGCTGGATGCCGAGCTTTCATGTGCCCGTGATTATGGGACACGAAGTCTGCGGAGAGATCGTTGAGATCGGTGAAGGAGTAGAAGGATATGCAATCGGCGATGTCGTTTCTGTCTGCCCGCTTTATGCAAAGGACGGCACGACGCCCGGCTATACCCGTGACGGCGGATACGGCACCATGACTACGGCTCCTGTGGAGCAGCTGGTAAAGGTACCCGAGGGCCTTTCTTACGCTAAGGCTGCCGCTGCAACAGATGCCGGAGCTACATCCTATCATGCGGTCTGCACAGTCGGCGGTGTCAAGGCAGGCATGCGCGTCGGTATTATCGGCGTCGGCGGTCTGGGCCAGTTCGGTGTGCGCATAGCTGTTGTAAAAGGCTGTGAAGTATATGTTGCTACCAGAAAGAAAGAAGCTCAGGAGCTGGCACTGAGTCTGGGCGCAAAGGAAGTTGCCGCCGGCATCAGCGAGTTTGCCGATAAGAATCTCGATGTCATTATTGACTTTGCAGGCGGCGGACAGACGACGACTGATGCAATCAATACCGTAGGCCGCTACGGAAAGGTAGTGATCGTAGGCATGGCCCGTGATATTGCCGAAGTGAATACGATGTCCATGATCCTGAAAGAACTGAAGTTTGAGGGATCACAGGGCAGCACCACGGACGACCTCCGCGACTGTCTTGAACTGCTCGCAAGCGGAGAACTTGATCCGGTAATCAATACCTGCACCTTTGAGGAAATCGGCGAAGGCATCGAACGGCTCCGCAGGGGAGAAATCAAGGGCAGACTGGTCTGCATTTACGATTGATCCGGTAAACATACGTTAATAATAGACTGTCCGGGGGTTGCAGCATATGGAGACAAGGCTGGTATACGGTTTTCTTGAGGCCGGCAAAACAAGCTACATACAGGATTGTATTCTGCATGATTATTTCCATAAGTACGGAACGACTCTTATCCTCTGCTTTGAGCAGGGCGGGACAGAGTATGATGAAACAGCTCTTTCAGCCTATCGGACAACTGTGGCATATTATGAAGGCGGTGAGGATATCACCGCCTTTTGTGCTGCCTGCATCCAAAAATATGATCCGGGCAGGATCTATGTAGAGATGAATACGATGATGCCGGATCTGCGTGCGCAGTTTCCGGAGACGATGGAGATCGCGTTTACAACAACGCTGTTCGACACGCATACACTGACCCTGTATCTCAATAATCTGCGCCAGTATGTCAATGACATGGTGAAGCTGTCGGACACAGTGACCTTCCGCAGCTGCGCATCGAAAGAAATGCTGCAGCCGCACAGCCGGATATTCCGGATGATGAATCCTAAGGCTGTATATCTCCGCCAGGACCCGATGGGATACCATGAGAAGGCCTTTGATCTCTTTCTTCCTTATTCAACTGACGGACCGGAGATCCGGATCCGTACAGAGGATTTTATTGCTTTCTGGCTGGATGCAGGGGAACATCCTCAAAGATATGACGAAAAGCGGATCCTGCTGGAGGTTCCTCTCGAACTTCGGAGAGACGTTGATACCGGCGGACTGAGATGCGGCAGAACAGTTATGACCTGCTGTATGGCAGATTTGCAGTTTATGTCATTTCCGATTCTCGAGGGTTCTGTTTCTGTTGATAATAAAGAGGGATGGATCACAGCGGAAGTCAGGGGAACAGTCCGGACCGGCGCATATGGCGTCAAAAAACTGGCGTTCCTTGCAGACAGCATCAGCAGCGCTGCAGCGCCGGATCCGTATCTTTTGAAAGCTTAGCCCCTTATTTGAGTGTCCATCCTGCGCTTGCCCTCTGGAGCTGTGTCATACGCTTGAAGATACCGGTTTCCTTTGCAAGCAGTTCGCCCGGCCTGCCTTCCTCGGCGACTTTGCCGTCAGCCAGGACTACGACTTTATCAGCTGCCTCCACGGTACGCATCCGATGGGCGATGACCAGAACAGTCTTTCCTGCAAGAAGCCGCGACAGCGCACTCTGAACCTTCGTTTCGTTCTCCACATCGAGAGAGGCGGTAGCCTCATCCAGAAGAACGATAGGCGCATTTTTAAGCAGCGCGCGGGCAATTGAGATGCGCTGACGCTCACCGCCGGAGAGTTTTGCCCCATTCTCACCGATAGGCGTCTTATAGCCCTGCGGCAGTTTTTCCACAAACTCATCACAGTTGGCGGCCGCAGCAGCGGCCAGGACCTCCTCGTCTGTCGCGCCGTGCTTGCCGAGACGGATATTCTCCAGCACGGTATCGTCAAAGAGCACTACATCCTGGAAAACCATGGAATAATCCGTAAGCAGAACCTCGGGATCGACCGAGTTGATATCAATGCCGCCGACACGGACAGCACCTTCGGAAACGTCCCACAGGCGGGCAGCCAGCCTTGCGCAGGTGCTTTTGCCGGAGCCGGACGGACCGACCAGCGCCGTGACCTCGCCTTCCCTTGCCGTAAAGCTGACTCCGCGCAGCACCTGTTCATCGTCATAGGCAAAACCGACGTTCTCAAATACGATATCATGCCCTGCAGGGGCAAAGGTATCTGTCCCTTCAGCTGTTTTAGTTTCGTAGATTTCCATCAGCCGGCTTGCGGAGATCTGGGACATGAACATCTCCGCAATCAGTGCCAGAGCCTGGTCGAATGGCGCATAGATACGTGTGATCGCCAGCAGGAACATGAACAGAATCATAAAATCTATCTGATCCGACAGGATCAGACCGGTTCCGGTAAGGATGGTCGTTGCTACGCCCAGTCTCATGATCACGCTCGCTGCATTGACGAAGATGCCTGTGTGCAGTTCACCCCGGAGCATGGTCTTTTCATGATAGTCGATCTTATCGTTCAGAGTTTTCAGGAATCGGTCTTCCTGATTCGTTGCGCGTATTTCCCGTATGTTTTCCAATGTCTCCTGGATACCGTCCGACACCTGGATGCCTGCCGCCTTGGTAATTTCGGAATTGCGCCTGGTGAGTTTTCTGCTGCCAAACAGAAGCGCAAAGGCTGCCGGAACGCCCCACAGGCAGGCGAGTGCCATCTTCCAGTTATAGAAGAGCATGACGATCGCTATGATCGCCGTTGAGATCCAGGAACCATAGAGATAACCCAGACAATGGGACCAGACATGTTCCAGCCGGTTCACGTCGCCCATGATCGTTTCAGTGAGATCAGCCAGATCTCTCTTTCCGAAGTAGCCAAGAGGCAGCTTTCGGAGACGCTCGGCCAATTCGATGCGGACTGCTTTGACTTCGCGGTAGACCAGGCCGTATGTAGTTCGATATTGCTGCAGATGCGTTATGATCGACAACACCAGGAAAGCCAGCACCAGAAGGATGAAGGCGCCTGCTTTCGGCAATTCTTTTCCATCGGTCAGGACTGCCATATACTTTGACATCATCAGGTACAGGATCCCCATTCCGCCCATCACAATTAGATTGACGATAACCGTCCAGAATGTACCTTGCTTTATGTTCCTGATGCCCTGATCAGTGAGCGCGTATTTCCTCTGAAATTCTTTTCCGAACATGTTTGCCACCCCCCTATATGCGCCATTTCACAGACTGGTTATAATCGGCCCACATTTTTGCGTAAAGCCCGCCTGCCGCAGCCAGCTGAGTATGAGTCCCTTCTTCCGCCACATGGCCGGAATCCAATACAATGATTTTGTCCGCGCCGATGACTGTTGACAGACGGTGGGCAATCATGATGACGGTACGGCCCTCTGTCAGAACGGCAAAGGCCTTCTGGATCAAAGCCTCGTTTTCAGGATCCGCAAAGGCCGTTGCTTCATCCAAAACGACGATGGGGGCGTTTTTGAGGATCGCTCTTGCCAAAGCCACGCGCTGCTGCTCGCCGCCGGAAAGGTAGGTTCCTTCCGTCCCAATGACCGTATCCATCCCATTCGGAAGCTTTTCGAGGATGTCATCGCACTGTGCAGCGGAAAGCGCGGCCTGCACTTCATCCCGCGATGCGTCCGGCCTGGCTGCCCGTACATTTTCCAAAATGCTCGTCTTAAACAGGCGGTCGTTTTGGAAGACAAAGGCTACCTGGTCCATCAGCACATGAGGATCTGTTTCGCGGACATCCACGCCGCCGACTTCCACTGATCCCGAGCTGACGTCCCAGAACCGCGGGATCAGACTGGCAGCCGTAGTCTTGCCGCCTCCCGACGGTCCGACCAGAGCTGCGGTCTGCCCGGGTTCAACGCGGAATGAAATGTGATCCAAAGCCGGGATATCAGAGCCTTCATAGGTAAAGGTAACGTCTTTGAACTCAACGCTGTTGTCTTTTGGGATTTGAGGATGATCTGTGATCTTAAGCACCGGGGCGCTCATCACCTGTTCGATCCGCGAGAGTGCCGTGCTTGCCAGCATCATGCCGTTTGCCGCAAACATGATCCTTGCGAGTGCAGTGGATATGATTGCGGAAAACACCGCATAGAACGCAAAGTTTGTAACAAAGCCTGTGAAAGCCCCTGTCTTCAGAGCACCGGGAGCCAGGATCAGAGCCACAGGAACAAGAAAGACAAATGCGCCTTCCGTGAAGGTCAGATTGATTGACTGAGGCATACAGCAGACATCTCCCTGGAAATGTTCGGCTTTTGCGCTGTAGTCTTCAATGGCCTGTTTAAACGCCCGGAATGAATAGACTGTCTGCTGAAACACTTTGACTACCGGAATCCCGCGAACGTACTCGGTCCCGGCTTTGCTCATCACATCCTGCGCCGCCTGATACTCTGCCATCAGCCTGGCATTCTTGCCGCCCATCATGGTAAACATCGCAGCTATGGATACAACTGCCGCCAGAAGGCAGGCCGCGCCCATCCGCCAGTCAAAGACAAACATCAGTATGATCATGGATATCAGCATGGCTGCACTTCCGACAATATCTGCCAGGTTGTGCGCAAGCAGGGTTTCCGTCTCGGCGGCGGCTCCATCCAGCCGGTTGCGGATCAGACCGGACGCGTTGGAATCAAAGAAGCCAAGCGGGGTATTCATCAGATGCGCCATCCCTTGTTTGCGGATGTTGCTGGCTGTACGGAAAGCAGCCAGATGAGTGCACATCAGGGCAGCGAAATAGACTGCTATGCCGGCTAAAGAAAAACCGAAGGCCATCCAGCCGTAACGGGCGACGGCGGAGGCTTTTGTCCAGTCCGGTGCCACAGAGATCAGATCCCGCGCTACCAGCCAGATACAGATATAGGGAGCCATTCCGAGGATCATGGCAGCAGCGGAAAGACCGAGACCCAGGAAGGTCAGCCTTTTGTAATTGCCTGCATACCTGAGCAGGACAGCCACATCACTTTGTTTCTTTTTCGTCATATCTTTCTTTTCCACGCTCACCGCCTCCTATACTTTCTTCCTGCATTCCGCATACATCAGAGTAATACGCGCCGCTATTTCCTTGTTGAAAGTGACCTGCCAGCCATTATTCTCCAGGAAGTCCAGGTATTCCTGTGATGACCATTGATGTTCAAAGCGTATACCTGCGATCCGGAGAATGCCGGACCAGATCCGGCTGACAAAAGATCCCTCATGCTCCACAAAGTTCGGTGCTATTAAAAGACCATCGGGCCGCAATACACGGTCAATCTCTGAGAGCGCTCTTTCGGGATCCGGGACGATATGCAGTGCATTGGCAATCAGCACCGCATCAAAGGAATCATCCGAATAGGGGAGCGACATGGCATCCGCTGTTTCAAAAGACAGATTTTCCGGATTTGCGCCTTTCTTTGCTTCTGCGATCATGCCGTCGGAATAGTCAGTGGCAATCGTTCTTTTTGTGGCAGGTGCAATATGCTTTGCCAGAAGCCCCGGCCCTGTGGCAATCTCCAGTACTTCTTTATTTTTGACCATTTCAGGGATCCGCTCGTACATGAAATCATAGATCTTCTGATCTGCTTTCATGGCTCGTTTATAGATCGGTGCATACAGATCCCATATCTTTTTCGTCATGAGCCGGCCTCTTTTCACAACAAAAGCAAAATTGTTAGAGCTAGCTAACAACAAACTAAAAAAAGAGAAATGTAAAGTAGCAGAAGAAGTTAGCTTATGCTAACTTCTTCTTAAATTATAACTGCTAAAGGGGAAAAATCAAGAGAGTTTTTATTAAAGTATATAAATCTCAAGTTTTGTGCCTGCTGCTACAAGTACAACTTTTGCAGCAGCACTACCGTTTCGATATGCACTGTCTGCGGGAACATATCAAAGGGCTGCAGTTTCAGGACGCGGTATCCGTGTTTTGTCAGAAAGACCAGATCGCGCTTTAAAGTATCCGGTGCGCAGGATACATAGACGATACGGCTTGGATTCAGTTTAACCAGTGCCTTCAGAAATGCTTCCGTGCTGCCGGAACGCGGCGGATCCAGAAAAACCACATCCGCATGACCTCCCTCTTCGACCAGTTCCGTCATAAAATCGGTTGCATCCCCGGCCAAAAACTCGGCATTTTCTATTTTATTATCTTTCGCATTGATCTTTGCGTCTTTGACAGCATCGGGATTCAGTTCAATGCCGATCACCTTTTTCGCCTTTGCAGCCGCAGTAAGGCCGATCGTGCCGATCCCGCAGTAAGCGTCAATGACAGTCTCTTTTCCTTTCAGATCAGCAAACTGGACAGCGGTTTTGTAGAGTTTTTCCGTCTGGACCGGATTGACCTGATAGAAGGAAGAAGGAGAAATTCGGAAGTTCAGGCCGCAGAGCGTATCCCGGATAAAATCCGGACCGTAAATCGTGATATTTCTCTCTCCGAGAACCATGGAAGTATCCTGGTCATTTACATTGATCACAATACTTTTGATTTCCGGGTGTTCTGTCCTGAGAGCTTTAATGAAATTGTTCTTACCGGGCAGGATCGGAGATGTGAGGACGAGTACCACCAGGATCTCACCGCTCGCAAAGCCCCTGCGGAGCAGGACATGCCGAAGCAGACCGTCTCCCCGGTCTTCGTCATAAATCCTGAGTTTGAAAGATTTTGCGAGTTTTCGGATCGTCGCCATGATTTCCTGGCACTTGCGGTCTTCCAGGAGGCAGTCGTCGGAGCTTACGATCCAGTGAGAGTCGGCAGAATAGCTGCCGGAAATAATCTCGCCGCCTTTTCCTCGTCCAAAGGCGTGATGCACTTTGTTGCGGTAATACCTGGGATCTTCCATGCCGATGACCGGCTTGACCTTGACATATTCCGAAAACAGGCTGTCCATAACGGCTTGTTTTTTCTTCAGCTGTTCCTCATATGGCAAGCCGAGATACTGGCAGCCGCCGCAGTATTTTTCTGCTTTACACAATCCACTGAGCTTGCGATTATTTTTCTTATACTCTGACATATTGATCACTACCTTGAATCATTAGAATGTAATTGAAAGAAACTGCCGCTTTTTTCGGGAAAGCAGCAGTTTTATCTTTGCTCTGTATTTATCCGGAGCTTCAGCGCTCTCCAAATATGATCGGCAGTTCCAGTTCGTGATATTCACTGCCGTCAGACCGCATCAGCGTGATCTGGACTTCATCGCCCGGG
>JAEEGL016081807.1_pt1 | contig 17011 bp, 8 predicted proteins | sample 9134231 | NCBI WGS metagenome assembly JAEEGL01 (sample SAMN16246548, study PRJNA631951) | gut metagenome | biome: gut microbiome; feature: rumen; material: fiber-attached | host: Bos | place: Iran: Karaj | collected 2018-10
ACATATACTGGAGAACGGAGGGCATAACGACCTGCCTACTCCTATGCAGCAGGCAGGCATATGCCACACTCTAGCCTTACTCTTTGAGTATAGAGTACGGTTAGAGCGAGAGATGAGAGAATGATGTGAGAGTGCAGCGAGGCTGCAACGAGGCTAGAGCGAGCGAACTTGGAGTTAGGTTATTCAAGAACATCCGTGTACCACCTTCTCGGCAGGGGTGAATTCTTGCTCTTGTTCACCGGAATCTCCCGCAATGCTACAGTCCGTCGTAGAATCTGATATTACGGGCATCGGCAATAACCAGGCTTGAGAAGGTAATGCCGTGATCTAGTGGAGCCTTCAAGGTGATTGATGCGGTGTTCACGGAAGGAATGTACCAAAAGTACTGATTTTCGGCGCCCAGATAGGGCTCTAAGGTACCCACAGATGGTTCAAGGGAATCAGGCACATAACTCACACTCCCACTTTTATAGAACCCCAATCTTGCTATAAATATGGGACAATTCTCCGGGAGCAGACCAAGGCCACTAACGTTATCGGTATTATCAAATGTTAAAACATAGTTGCCACTCTGCGCCAGTTTCCAATAATTACTGTCAACAGTAACTCCCTGAAGGGAAACAGCGCACCTATATGTACTTTTCCAGATACCCCACGACTCACCGCTTTCACTACCATTCTTAATAACATCTCCCAGTTTCTGTGACATAATGTTCATAACATCCTTGGAATAGGGAGAACTGGCATCTGAGGTTCCCCACCTTCCAGCCGTAATGGTTTGCGTCACATAGCCGGGGGAGGATATAGTAAGATGAATATCGGCATAAGACTCCGGAGAGGGTGTCAGGTACTCTATTTCGTGATAGAGCGGATCTGCACCTGTACGCATATTTTGAGTGGGCGTAAGACGGCCTTCAGTGGGCGTCCAGGAGCCCGAGGGAGTCTGGCTGCCATACGCTACCAAGCCTGCATTTGTTTGTGAATTACCCAACTTTGTAGTTACGGTAACCGGCGTAGTGGGCTTATTAGGGTCCAGCCTGAAGCCAAAGATTACGGTTTTGCCGGCCAATATGTTGATATGGCCATTTAGGACATTGGACCACTTGTTATTTCCGGAGGCTAAGGGCATTGCATCTACAAAGCCCACGTGGGTGAAATGGCAAGGTTCCAGATGTCCGTCGTCGTATTCGTCGGCCATCAAGTCTATGGATATATTTCCTCCTTCCCCGGAAGTAATAAAGTGAAGGACAACGTGCGTATCGGACGTCTTGGGCTTGTACAGATAGGTATCTCCCTCACCGGAGAGGATATCCGGGGAAAGATCCATATCTCTTCGAAGACCAATAGCGTTAATGGTAATGGTAGGATAGGCTTCCGGATAGGAGCGTCCGGAATCCTGCTCCAAATCGAACGATAAAGACATTTTTTCACCTTCCGCCGAAGGAATAGGCTGATCGAAGGTCAGGTTGTTAAACTGCTTCATATCATAATGCTCGAAGGTGACGTGGCCCTTTTCGAAGTAGCTATTGTACACCCAAACCGTAGTGGCGCTCACATTCCGGTTGGTCTTGAAATAGCAGGAAACGGATCTCCACACCTTGGAGCTTGCATCCCTGATTTGCGGCAGGGAGCGATATTCTTCCCATGAGAGGGTACGGAGGAACTGGAAAGCTGTCTTATTCAAGTAAGCAGTATGCTCAGAGATAGTCGCCCTGGACACCACCGGCAGATTATTATTGGACACGTCCTGATCCGGCGTGAGGGTCATATCCTCCGCCTCGATGGTGAACTCCAGAGGGAACATACCGGAGACCAGACCGTCGGGAATCATGAACTTGATAATCTGGGGCGACCCCTTGACCCGCGCTATGATGGGGCGGGAACAATCCACCTGCATAGGCTGGATGGGCTGGACGGTAATGTACACATCGCGATACAAGCGGCCCTCCCCGTAATTACCCGTTACACGGATTACCTGGGTACGGGCCACCTTGCCATTGTAGGCCTTGATGGTGAAAAGGATGGGACGCCATCCCTGGCTGCCTTCATATTCCTGCGCCGGTCCCAGCGTAAGATTTTCAATGATATCTTCCCCGCCATCCTCGGCCGGCAGCAGCTTTACTGTAACCTTATCCGGAGCCGACACATTATCTTGAGAGAAATAGACAAAAAGGTCTGTTATGGCCTTGTCCTTGTTCTCGCTCACGTGGGTATAATTCATCCAGCTAAGGTGCAAGCGGCCAATACCGTCGGAAATCTCATCCAGCGAGGACGTATTGATGTCGGCCGAGACGTCCGCACTACCCGCAGATTTAATAGCTTTTTCCGGCGTATCCTGCCCGCGGGAGAGGATGCGTTTGATATTGACGGTATATTTGAAATTCCTGTAAATGGGATAATAACTGGACTCCCAGTCCACCACCTGTCCCGTCACCGGGTCTTTCTTCTGGGTGGTTTCCATCAAGTCTACACGGTAATAATAGGGGCCACTGTCATTCTGTCCGTCGCTGATATCCGGATCTGTGAAGTATCCGTGAACAATCACATAGGACGGTTTCAGATTCGAGGTGGGTGCCGGACGTTCGTAAAGATAAACTGCGTTTCTGGAGCCATCGGTATTTTTCACGTCCGTGAAGGTGGGGATAGTGGAATCAAAGTCGGCGCTGGCCGGCAGATTTCCATAATAACCGTACTCCTCCAAGTCTTTAAAACCATATTCCTGGTAATTCTGAACGAACACACCCTTTCCTGCCTTGGAAAAATAGGGGGCATAGGTACCATACTTGGGCACTTCCACAACGGCAAACTTATCCGGTACAAAGTTGGAACCTTCCTCAGTGGTCACCTCTATCTTGGCCCAGTTTCTAATAAGGGCAAGGCCTTTCTTCTCTGGACCCTGGAACGCTAATGTAGTTTCCGTGTCGGGCACGTATCCGTTCTTGGTAGTTACCTTATTCCCGTCATTGTCTATATAGTCTCCCTTGGTAACAATATTATGGTTCTCATCCTCGTAATCCTCTTCGCCCGTGTATCTCTTGGCGCGGATACCATTTTCCAGTTCCAGCATTTGCCAATACCCCATTTCACCGGGGGCGCAGCACAAACCCGCCATCACTTCAGAGTCCCAACCAAAGGAAAGGGTAGACGGCGCGTTTCCAATAAAATGCACGGTACGTTTGCTATCGGCCAAAGACAGCCTGGCTGTGTACGCATAGCGATTCACTGTGTGGGAGACCTGAACGGGCTCGCCCTTATCATCCAATACAGGATTACCTGCGGCATCCACTTTATTGGTTGTATATGTATAGTTTGTAGGGCCAGTGTAATTGGCCTGCACATATTCTTTCAGATAGCCGTTTTTACCAAAAACCGCCAGGTAGAGATTCTTCAGCTCTCCCCCTTCATCCAGGGCTTTGGTAGCCGGATCTCCGCCATCCAGGGTAAAGGTTACCTGCATAGTGGCGCCCTCCGGATAATCTTCCGGCGGCATTGCAGGAGTATACTCCTCTTCCCTTTGGCAGGAACAGGCAAGAAGCAGAATCCCTATGAGCCATTTCCAAGTTTTCATCTATGCGCGTCTCCCCAGGTAAATGAATTTGGTACACCCTCCACCGGTACCCGGTCATCTCCCCAGTACCAGGAATCGTAAACGCACCTAATCAAGCCTTTTGTCAAGTCCGGCTTGGGCGTCACCGTCTTTTTATTTTTATCTACATTTACTCCTCCGTTGGCCGACCAGTAATTGCCGCCAAACTGCCACTCAAACACGCCGTTTGCCGAAAGCTGGGAAGCTAACATCACTTCGGCCAGCGTGGGAAGACGCCAGCGGCCGGCCGGAAAACCGTTCTCCTGGAAGGAAGCGCAGCGGTAGCGGGCCTGCTCCAGTCCGGTACCGTCGTACTCGGTACCACTATATTTGGTGGAAATACGGAACGCCGGAGCAATCATATTAATGGTACGGTCCGAATTTTCCGTGGGATAATAGTTGGTCAGTGTACGCTGATTCCCCTTCAGGTCCTTTGCCGTACTGAAGAAACCCTCTTCTCGCAGATTGTTCACACCGTCTTCCCGCGGATCACCAATGTAGAAGCCGGAATCGGGAGGCAGCACCGTAACATTAATCTTATACATATCCGTACCGCCACTGGAATAGTGCACCACCCGCCAAATATGTTCATCTTGAAAGGTCTTTTCGTTGAAGCCGGTTTCCGCTGAAGCAGCCTCATGATCTCTATCGTAATCTGTCCTAAGGTATTGCTCATTATTCACCCACACATAGCCCCAGTGCGCGGGAACGCCGCCTGTGATAGTATCCGGATTGGGAGTACACTCCAGATAAATGGGCGGATACTGGACAATGGTCTGGTCCTGGCGATAGATGGCATCGGCCTTATGATCTGCGTGCAGGAGCGTATAGCTTATGGTGTAGGGGGAATAGTCAAAATTGGGATTGGTGTAATCGGCCACCAGATCGTGCTTGAAGGCAATTCCGTCTCCCTCATCCACCAGCCAGCTGTTATCGGGATCGGCCGGATTATAAACGGTAGAGTTGTCGTAGAGAACGTACTTGCTGCCTTTGGGATAAATATCGTTTTCGGCCTCCATCACTTTAACCGTACCGCCGGAAGCCGGATGGCTCCCTGCAGCAGCCGTTCCATAATATGGACGAGTCACGCGCAGGTTGGAAATCTCAACAGGGTGCGAACTCACATACGCAAAACGGGATTCTGTGATGTTGTACAGGTTGTAAGAAGGTTCTTCAACCGAGAGGTAACGGGCACGGCCAATCTCGGCCATCTTGATTACCACGTCTTTATCCTGCCAGTCATAGATATAGCATTTTCCTTCCACCTCTAGATAGGCATCGTCGTTGTCCACGCCCAGAATGTCCACATTCACGTTGAGGTGATACCAGTTGTTTCGGACAAAGCAGCCGCCCGAGCTCCCTTGCGCATCATCCTCGGAAAGCGCTGTAGGCAGAATGAGTTTGTAATAATACTGCCGCTGGGTAGAGGTAATTCCTTCACCTGCCTGGCGGGCCCAGGGAATGACCAGCTTCAAATAGGGCTCGGTCTCAGAGCCATAATCCCAGTGCTGAGGGTACATATAGGTGGGATAAGTCGTATAAAAGCCGTCCTCCTTCTCAAAATAGAACTTGACAATACCGGTACCCTCTTCTTTATAGGCAAAGCGAAGGGGTTTTTCGCTATAGTCAAAGTACTTGTAATCTTTCTTGGCAGCCTCACCTCCCAGCGTTGCATTCTTTACGCCATTCACCAGGTAAATCTCCATACCCTCCAACATCGGGCGCCAGGTCTCTCCGTTCTGAATGACTTCCGTGCTTACGTTAATGCCAACGGTAATCTTGCAGGCATATCTGGAGAGCCTGACCGTAGCGGCCGCCACCACAGACTGGGTGCGTCCCTTCAGGTTCAAAGTCTCGCTTCCGCTCATCACAAAATGAGTCTGCAGGTGGGATTCGTTGGCAAAATTGGTCTCCAGGGTCAACTGTTCCAAACTCGGCAGGGCGGTTCCGCTAAGATCGTTCTCGTCCGGCACCAGGACGCCGTCGTAATTGACGATGGCTACTACTGTGGCCTTCCGGTACCCTTTATCTACCGGGAAAATCTTGTCCACCTGGTCCCAGGTCAATTCCAACTGGGCAAAATAAGTGGTCTGTTTCTCCAGGTCTTCTTTCCGGACATGAAGCGTTGCCGGAGAATCCGTATCTCCACCCGGATAGAAGAAAAAGTCTACCTCATTGATCCGGTTTTCATTGAAGTTGTAAACGCCTTCCCGGGTACCGTCCTGCCCAGCCTTGGTTTCCAACATTTCATCATTCACAAGGGTGAGTTGGATAATGGGCCCGTCCCACTCCGTATTCTTGGAACACGCAACCACCAGCAGCATGGCCAGCAAGAGATATGACAACCTGCGCATCATTGCACAAATCGGTATTTGTCGTTTTCAACTTCCTTCTGGGCCTCAATTTCACGGTCTCCCACTTTCACGGAAAAGGCCAGGGAGATAGAGGTTCCTTTGAGGTCCTCCTCTACATCTGCAGGAGTGACAGTTATGTACAAACGGCCACTATTATACTTGGGGTTGATGAGGCCGTTGTTTTCTACCTGCACATTAAATGCCCAGGTGTCCCCTTCCGGCTTCACCTCCAGGAAACCGCCCATAGGGGTAAGAATGGTCACCTCCCCCTTGGCCGGAGTTCCCGCAATAAGATGAGCGTCCCAATCAAAACCCGTCTGAGTGGATTCTATAAGCTGGACCGTCTCTCCGTCCAGTTTAAAACGGGAAGTCACATGGACGGCCTGGTCGTTCAGATTGAGCGTAAAACTGTTGTAATCCCACGGGAGCGCCCGCAGGGACAGTTGCAGGTTATTACCACTCACAAAGATACCCAGCAGCGTCCAGGTACGGTTTCTGGCGAAGTCCCCCATAGCCGACATGGAAAACTCCTTGGTACGGGTGGCGCCATTCACCGTATACTCAATAAGGCCGGATAGTTTCTGATCACTCTCCCGGAAATAAAAATATGGACTCACTCCTTCTCCCGTGGCGCAATAGTCTGTCAGATGGCCTTCAGACACGGCATCGTTCAGCATGGTTTCATACGCTTCCGGATCCTGTTGGTCTACATAAATAAAGTCTTCAGGCGCAGAGCTGGAAGCCGGAGTTACTTCACTGTTCAAGACAAAGGGAAACTCAACGTAAGAATCAATTACCTCACTCTCATAGACGATGCCCCAGTCATCTTCTGTGAAAACCAGTTCTTTCTTGGGGAACTGATAGCCATAAAACGTGACCTTCTTGATTTGGACATTATTCTCCAGGCTGCTGCTTTTGCAAAAGAGAATACGAAAGCGGGATACGGCCCTTTTTAGAGAAACCGTCTCTACACGCAGTACAGGCGCTTCTCCCACAACCGGACAGTTCTTGCGTACGCCGCTCATAGGAAGACCTTCGTCCGGAACCGTCCTTACGGGAATGTCCAGCCCAAAATGGTCCGAACTGCCCACTTGGCCAAAAGCGGCCTCATCCAGCTCCGAATAAGTGGGATCATTGCTGGAATCCAGGTCTCCGGCCCTTACCAGAAGGGATTCCAGGCCGATGGACTTGGCATTGGCCAGGACAAAGATATCCACATTGGGTGCGCTTTCGGCAAAGTCCTTCTCTACAGGCAGGGAATAACGGCGAATGCCGCCGCCCGGAGGAAAGTCCTCCTCGGGAATCCGCTTATAAAGCACCTGCTTATGCGGTTCTGCCGTTTCAAAAACCCAGATGGCCAGGCTATGAATGGTATTTTCTGCATACGATGCCGGCAGGAGCGGGTCATCGTCGGCCTTGGTCTGCGACATCTTGGGGAATTGCACGGCAACGCCCAGGTGTGGTCCATCTTCTTGGGTCACCACCTGGCCGTCGATATACGGCTCCCGGCAGGAAAGCACCAGCATTCCCGCCATCAGCAGCCATATGATTCCTTTCCATTTCATCTACTCCAAAATCACATAGGAACCATGGGAATAAATCCAAGACTCTTCCGTCTGAACCCCCAGGATAAGCTGGGCTTCTCCCAGCTGAGGAATGGTAGTCAGGGCATTCTCCAAAGTCTCCACTATGCAATTAGCCATTGTGTAGTGGTCGCTCTCAAACACACTCTCCTGCTGATTGGGGTCGGAAGGGTCGTAATCATCCCGATCCTTCGGCTTTTCCAACAGGCCGGACAGGTAAAAATACCCGCCGGGCAGGATAATGCCATCTACCCCATAAAAAGCCTTATTGGTGTCGTTGCGCAGCTCAAGAAGGAAGTACACGTCCTTCTCCACCTTGGTAGGGAAAACCAAGGTCATCACCTGCTCTGACGGAATCGGAGTAAGATACACACCCGAAACGTGCCGATCGTAAACGTAAAACTCTTCCACAGCCTCGCTATCTACCGTAAAATCAAAGCCCTGCCGATATTGTCCGCCAACGATGATACCTGTAACAGGAAAATTCTTCTCCTTGGGCTCACAATAGTTTCCGTTACGGTCCGGCAACATAGCAGAAGCCGCCTTGACGGTAAGCACCAACATAGAAGGAGCATACTGCAGACGCTGGACAAGCGCCACAGAGCGGGATGCGTTCTTCACCAGAGGACCAGCCGTATACTTGGTCAGAATCTCCTCCCAAGTATTCTGGTCTGTGTATTGCTGGTATATGAAGCGGTCTTCGGAGGTCTTGATGGCCGAATTGGAATAATAGTACAGCGGAGGCATATAGCAGAAACTCCCGATGGATGCCAGACCCTCCATCCCTTCCGTCACCACCACAAACTTGCTGCCATTCCAACGAAGAACGGCTGAACCCGAAGGCAAGCCCAGGGAAACCGGATAATTCTGCTCTTCTCCCGTAAAGGAGACTACCCAGTCATTGTTGATGTCTTTGGTGATGCTGATAATACCATCCTCCTTCAAGTCCTCAAAATGATCCAGCAACTCTTGCCTCAACCTCAAAAACATATAGTTGTAAGTGAGCTTTTCATCACTTTCCTGACTCAGGTAAGTGTCAAAAACCTCCGCACCAACTCTATATTTGTAATATTCCTGGCTCGTCGCACCCGTATAGTTATTAAGGGCGTTATACAGGCGGGAAAGCAGATAAGCCACGTTCTTACCGGCGCCCGTCATCATTTCACCATTGTTGGTAAACTCCTTGAAAGCCGTCTTGAGTTCGGGGCTGGTGATATTGGCATCCCAGCGAACGACAACGCTAGACTGGGTCCTGTCACTCGAGTAATAGAATGTTTGCGTATAATAGCTATTGTCCCCACCTGCGATGTCATTCAAAACATCGGCAATTGTTTGGGCAACTGTCGGTATAGATCCGTAAAAGATTCTCTCCGGGGAAAAGGTAATACCGCCTGCCGAAATGTTTGTTTTGTCAAAACCGGATTCTATCCATGAGCCGTTCAGATGCTTGGCATTAGGATGCTCATCATCTGTTTCCAGCGGGATGGCATGCCCGTAGGCCAGTACACGGCCCGTGCCCGACGGAAGAAAAGTTTGCTCTCCGGAATACAAATGGGCGTAGTTCTTGCCTATCAAGCTACTATGGTAAACTTGACCGTCTGCCGATGCTTCCTTATCATATTCTCCCTCCTCAATCCCGTCAATCTGCGGCATAATAACCATTCCGCTATCATTATTAGAATCTCCAGCATTCACCTTGTCTCCCTCTCCCAAAAAGGGGACAATCACCAGCGAGGAAATGCCGCGGAAAGAAGGAGACTCAATACTCAACTCCGAAAGGGAGCCGGAAGCTTTGGTAACCACCCGTGAGTGATTCTCCAGACTTAAGGCAAGATCCAGCGGGACAACGGCCTCCGGGGTACCGGGAGCCGCAACCGTAACTATACTCTCACGCGAGCAAGCGCCCGAGAGCAGAGTCAATGCCAACAGATATATGACGGGTTGGATCTTCATTTACTAAAGCGGGATTTCCTGCTCTATTCCCGGTAACCAGTCCAGGGTAACACTGACGCCCACCGAAGGATCACCGGGAGCCACCTGGCCATTCTCCTGCGCCTTGGCCTCGATAACGCTCACGTGACCGGCACAGAGCGGATCCGGGATGCCCAGAACCGTCCGGGTAATCTTCCCGTCCGGCAAGGTTGCGCAAATGGCAATATGCCAAAGGGATGAAGATTCTGCTTTGGTCTCCTCCAGGTCCCTGGAAGGGAAAACGACAGAAGCGAAGCACATATAGCCAGGATTCTTCAGAACAACCGGATCTGTCTCCATCACAGGGGTGTAGCTAAAGCGGTACGAGCTGTCCCGGATATCAAAATCTGTGGCAAAGCCCGTCATATACACCTTTAAATCCTTTATATGGCTTCCTAATGTGTCCACCACCAACGCGGCAGCACAGTTTGCCATATACAACTGCACGTCAAACTGCTGGTCCACATTTTCCTGCACATTCATAGGAAGACGGGCGGTAAACAGGCCTGCCCGGTGCGGGGGCAGGGTATCCTTCACCTGCTGGACAATCCGGGAAGTGTGGCAATGCTCGTCGTCCTTGAGGGCCATAATGCTGTTGTCCTTGAGGTTCGCCACCGCCAGATGCATATACTGCCGGACAGGAATATACAGCGTATAACTGGACTGGCTGGCATCCATAATATGGGACTCGTGGTGCAGACGCGCGGAATCTCCCTGCACGTCGTAGAAAGAAAGGTCTACATCATGGGCATAATCCGCAAATATGCCATCCAGATAAGACTCCAACGCCTCTGCGACAGAGATGTCCGTCTCCATAGACAATTGCGTACGAAGCTCTGTAGTCAGGTTGGTCACCAACTTCAGCTCATAGTCAATGTGGTAGTCCGTCTCGCAATCACGCATATCCTCGTCCACGAGGCCGCACGCCGCTGTGGCGGCGGCCCCGAGGATCAGGAGGACAAGATATTTCATCAGTTGTGACACGAAATGATTGGCTTATTACTCACCCATTATCACCTCGAAGGCCAGACCGGGTGTCCAGCTCATATCGATGGAAACGCCCAGTGAAACCTGGCTGGAGCGGAGGTCCGGCAGGGTTACGTATGCGTGCTTGAGGCAGTCTTGGTTGAGAATCAGAGTGGCCTGAGTCATATAATCCTGCATAAACACGCGGGGAGCGTTGATGGTTTCTCCGTTCGCGGGATTGAAGGGGGGATAGCAGTAGTTCTTGCGATCCAGGCTGGTGAATGCCTCGGAATTATCGTCCCGGGCCGTCTCCACAGCCACGGACAGATCCAGTTTACCCAGAAGATAGAACACACCCTGATCACGGATGAGGTTCATTTCTCCCCAGAAATCTGATCCGGTATTGTTGTAGATCTCAATGCCGACATACACATCATCCTGATCATCCGCAGGTTTAAGATGGTTGTAGTTGTCCCACAGGAACGTATAAATGGGCGTAGTGGTCTGGCCAATGGTATAACCGCCAATAACACGGTCATAGACAATTTTTTCAAACTCATTCTCGGAGAAAGAGGTTCCCGTGAACACCTTGTCATTAGCATTGTAGGTCATTCCCGCGTAAGAACCGCCGTTGGGCCGGCGAGTATAATCCCAGCCCACGACGTCGGCCTGGCCGCCTACTACGATACCCGTTACCAACAAGCCACCGCTGGTATTAACGTTCACCTCGTGGTCTTCCTCTCCGGGATGGAGCGCGGCATTATTGTCTTTAAGAACAGTAACGCCGTCACCATATCTCACGTTGGAACGAAGAAGAGCGGTACCGTAATTGATATTGTTGATCATGGCCACGCTGCGGGTGGTGGAAGTAACCGTGGCAAACTTGTCCCATCCGCTCCACTGACCTTCTGTATTCCAAGCATCAACAGATGCGGGATACTCAGAGGGTTCAATGGAACTGACCGAAGTCCTGAGGGCCGAATTACCATAGTACATCAACTCCGGCGGATAGCGGTAATTTGAAATGTTGAAAGTTCCCTGGTCAAAGCCGTAAGCCGGAATATCCTTGATATAACTGAACTGGTCAATATGATCTTTTGCCGGAGGATTGGGCTCCGTGAGCAAAGTAGTAATGATAGCGGCGCCAAAGGGCAAACCCACATTCACGGGAAAACCGTAGTTGCCATTCGGGAGATCAGGGAAATAAGCCCGGAGTGTTTCATCAGACAACGCGGCCACTTTATTCTTGATCGTGCTCCAGTCCGTGGGAGAAGTACACATCTCAATATGTTTCTTCAAAGTCTGGACATCGAACTTACCATCGGTCCCCTTTAGGTAATTGACATTGCCTTTGGTGATGGTAAAGAAAAATTGGATACGGTCGGTCAATTCATCGGCAAGTAGTCTGGCCACCTCTTCTTCCCAGGAGGTGGGGACGGCAGACTCACAACGTTCAAAAATGGAATAAAGGTCCTGGACAACCCTGAGAACGGCGGAGGCGCTTCCTGCACGGAGCTCTTGATACGAGCCGGAGGACTTGATGGTGGTGAGCTGATGGTAAGCCTCACCAAGAGCCTCCACCAATGGCCTATACTTGAAAGCTACGCCTTTATCGGACTTGTAAAGAGAGTCCGCGGAGACTGTCTCTGTGGAGTCTTCGTAATGAGCGTACATATGTCCCATATTCTTCCACGAAATCTCTCCGTGATAGTAAGTGTACGCGATGCCCCCAAGGGTGTCTTTTTGCTGATCCAAGGGATTAGGGTACTTAGTTCCGAGCGTAACAGAGTCTGCATGGGAAGGTATGGGGAACCAGACACCGTAGCTCTTGTCAGTCTCTCCTGTCGGATTAGCCCAGTAAGTCTTTTCATCTGCCATGGCAGCACTGCAAAGGTATGTGAAAAAACGGGAAAAGAAGAAGGCTCCCACGTCAAAAGCATCCATACTGGCGAGCAGGGGCTCCAGGGAAAAAGTCAGCGATGTCAAGTCATCAACGTTGCCATTGGCAATAGTACTTCCCTGAAGATAGCTGTCCTCCGTCTTGATGGCCTTTCCGTAGAAAGCCACGGCATTGGTTCCCAAGGGCAAGGCCAGTTCCACAGCACGGGACGACTGTGAACTGGAAACGGCTCCGGCACCGAGAAGCGTTCCCAGATCAAAGTCCTTTTTGGCAGCCACGGGTTTGTTCTTCACAACGGGGTTGAAGAAGAAATAACCATGCTCTTTACTTTTATTGGCGTCATCCAACTCATAGGCAAGCATGTGTACCTGGGACATGCCCAGGAATTTGGCATCAGTGCCCACCTGGGCCATTTCAGCCGTGGTCTTGGTGTCCTTTCCGGTATTGGTGGAAACACTCAGGATAAAGTCTGCCTTCACCGTCTGGGTTTCAACGTCATACGTCGGGTTGACGCTGACCTTGTCCCCTTCTTTCTGACATCCGGCCAGGGCAAGAAACAATGCGGCGCCAACTAGCGGCAAACTGAATCTCATTGTCTTTTTCATAATATGTAATTTTATTGTTGTTCTATCAATTGCCGCCAAGGACGACATCATTATAAACCAAACCCTTCTGCCACACAATATCCACCGACAAACCCAGGGTAAGGGAACTGGCCCTCAAATCCGGAACGGTTATATAGGCGTGTTTAAGAGAATTCTCGTGGAATTTAAAGGTGGCGGTAGTCTTGTAATCCTGTACAAAGACACGGGTAACCTTCTGGGAAGTACCATCTTCCTTGTAAGGAGGAACCACCGCACCGGAGGTGGGCCAGGTTATGTCCTCGCTGGCCGCAGCGGGATTCAGGGTTCCCACCAGATAAAAATGACCACCGTTACGAATCAGGTTGTGGTTGCCATAGAAATCCTTACCTGTGTTGTTCAAGAATTCCAGAGCCACGTTCACCTTGTCCTGCTCATTACTGGTAGCATTGTAGTTATCAAAGACTACTGTGTAGTTGGAGCCAGAAGTCAAAGTTACACTATTGGGAATAGATTGGGATACAATGGCTTTATCATAGAGAAAACCGTCATAATACTTATCCGTGTAGGTCGGATTCTCCGAAGTACCCCCAGTTTGCACCTGTACGCTACGGGGCAGGAAGTTCCAACCCACACTCTCCGGCTGACCGCCTATCACCAGACCAGTGAATAGGAAGGATGTTTCAAGAACTTCGATGGTCTGATCTCCCTCCGAACTGCTGGGATCTTTTTCCTTCAACACGGCACTCCGGTTATCCTTCAATTCAAGTGTCTGGTAGCCAATCTTGGTTTCCAGCATAGAAACGCCATAATCAATATCATACCTCATAGCAACGCTGCGGGTAGAGGACGTGACGTGCTCATCGGCCCAAATAAGTTTGTCCTCGCCTTCGTATTTCTGATTCCAGAAAGAGGCTTCGCTGGTATGATCGTTCCAGGCCGAGGTTGTTTTGGGGTAATCGTTCTCCACATGCTCTTTGTCGGAAGCCATGAGCGGGCTATTGGCAAAATAGAGAATCTCGGCGGGGTAGAAATAATTCTCGGCATTATACGGACCGCCGGTACCCATGGCAACCGTATTGAATACCTTGGGATATGAGAAATATTCCTGGTCTGCGGTATTGTCAAAAACCACGTAGGTTGCCCCTGCAGGTAGGTTAAAGTAAGAGGGAAAATGGTCCAACAGGGTTGCGCTTGACGGAACACCACTTGCTTTCAGGGTCGTTATATCATCATCTGTTATCTTCACGTCGTCATCAAGGCCGGAAGGCCAATTGGCAGCGTCTGCCGTCATATTGGTGATAATGTCATCGATAGACTTAAATGAAGTGGCCGAAACAGATTTACCATCTCCGGTTGGTGTTCCCGCGAAGTACTTCTCCAAATGGAGGTTTACCTGCTCCGCAAAGAACTTGGCTACCGCATCTGCCTTGCAGGTGGACTCAGCGCAACGCACAGAATTGATGACAGACCATAAGTCCAGGATCATACGGATGGTGGCCTCGCCGGAACCGGCCCGGAGTTCATCGTTGTTGGTGGACAGGATGGTTGTCATTTCCTTGTACAGATTGGCCAGCTTTTCCTCCAACGGATATAAGGCATGCGTAGTTTCCACCGGGCTCTTTTTACCCTCATTGACGTAACTGGACCAGGAAATCTGCGGGTATCCGCCATCTTCCAATGTATATTTATCAGCTGCAAGAGAGTACACATAGGCATTCCCATTACCACCTGCCGTAACTGCGACTCCTTCCGGATAAGCGTCCCCCTTAATCTCCTTATGATTACTTCCCTTGAGGTTGGTATTCATCACAAGAGTAAGGATACCGGCTATGAGTTTTTCCGTAGCATAGAACAATTCTTTGTCCTTCAGTCTTTTATCCAACTGAAAATAGGTTTCCCCTTTTGTGCCGGAAACGTTGTATACAGACAGGTTGCCATAACAATCCTCCTGGGAAAAGCCATTGTCGGTATCGGCACTTCCTTTCACACCACGACCATAAAAGACAAGGGTGTTGGTCTTATTGGGAAGAGACATTTCCAGGATGCGGCTGGAGCTACTGGTGGAAATCTGCCCGGCCCTCACCACATTGGAAAAGTCATACACATGGTCTGCATCCCGGTCTGTTACCAGAATCTTACCATCATACGTATCACCGCGGGCAATGGTCATAAGCTGCGCATCCCTGATACCACGGAAAGTGGTGACAGTGGCCTGCGACTGCTCGGCAGACTGCTTGGTCTGGTTTCCGCGCAACGTGGAGATGTTAAAGACAAACTGTGCCTTCACCTCCCGTTCATTGCCATTGGGGCCCATTTGTTCCCGCTGGCAGGATACCAACCCTGCCAGTAGCAGCACAGAGGCTGAAATACAAATTGCTTTTACTTTCATATCTTACTTTCTGTTTTCTTTCATTATCTCTTTCCAGGTCTCATACTCCTTGCGGGCGGAGCCGTAGGTTTCTATTCCTTTCAGATTCTCGAGCGCGGCCGATGAGCCCTCTGCTGCAGCTTTCCGCAGCAGCGCAATGGCTTCCTTCTCGGCCGATTCGTCCTTGTTGTCCAACGCTACAAAATACATCGCGATTCCGTAGGCATTCGCCGCCTCCGCATCCTGGCTCACCAGGGACAGCAACGACGCGTCGCCCTTGATCTCCTTCACTGCCTTGTGGTATTTCCGGGACTTGAGGAGGTCATACACGCTTCCGTTGAGCTTCTCCACAGAAGCGTCAGGCTTATTCCCATAATACACGCGGATATAGCCCGCATTGCGCTGGCTCGCCAGAAGAAGCTGCGACACCTTCGCATACAGACCCGCATCCGAACGGATCATCCTCTCGCGGGAGTCCGCATCCTGAGGACTCTCCAGGATACCCTGAAGCTTCACGAGCTCTTCCTCGGTAAAGCCTTCCGGATTGGCTGCCACCTGCTCCTTGAACCAGTCCCACGCCTCGCCTTTGCCAATAACCTCGAAACCGCGACGATCCATGCCCGTACGCCTCTGAAGTTCACTGGCCAGGGCACGCGCACGGCGCATGCTCAGCGTATCATTCTTTACCTGGGGGCCTTCTATCGAAGACAGGCCCACGATGGTGACCAGGATCTCGTCCGTCACAGGGTCGTCACGGAGCGCTTCCACGGCACGCTGGACGCGGTCCAGCACCTGACTATTGTGTTCATTGTCCACACGAAGGACGTCTTCATTCATACCGAAATGGACATACAGCAGGCTGTCTTTTCCGCTTTGCGTGCGATAATCGATGGGGCGGTACTGGCTTATCGGAAGAACCCAGGCTTCCTCCTTAGACAGCCGGTCCCCCTTGCTCTCGGGGCCCGTCACCGGCTGCAGGTTCACCACAAACGCCACGGGAGGGGTCATCACTTTCAGCATCACCGTATCGGACTGTACGCGGCGCGCCTGACGGCGACGATTGGACTCGTCACGGGATACCGGGTTATACGCTATGTTCAAACCAACCTTGGGAACGATGCCCACTTTCCGTTCGTCACCCAGCTTGCTTCCGCAATGCGCGCAGTCATAACGGCTATATGCCGCCATACCCAAGGCAGCTCCCGCTTCCACTTCCAGGCGCCAGTGCTGCCAGGGCCACCACGCCCAGCCGGCAAAAAGGCCGCCGGCCCAATAGGAGCCCTGAAGACGAAATTCTTCAACATCCGGATACATGTGGAACGGTGTGGGGACTTTGCCCACGTTGAAATAGGTGCCGACGGCATCGGCCCCTATGAAGGCACCCTGGTAGATCTGCTTGAAGTAGTAGCGGACCTCCGGGGCCAGAACAAAGTTGCGCCAGTGCGTGGGGTTCTCCGCATCCCAGTCCCAGGCCAGCCAGCGGGGCCAGCTCTTCAGACCGGCGTTCCCGCCCACTGACCAGTGGTCACTCACAGAAAATTCCAGGCCGATGTTTGGCTCCGAAACGGCGTCCCACAACAGGTTGGTGCGCACGGAAAATTCCTGCGCATCCACTCTTAGGGGAACTAAAACGACGAGCCCGACAAGTGCCAGACTACACACCCATTTTTTCATGCAAATTCATGAATTATAACACCAC
>JAEEGL011044113.1_pt1 | contig 17010 bp, 15 predicted proteins | sample 9134231 | NCBI WGS metagenome assembly JAEEGL01 (sample SAMN16246548, study PRJNA631951) | gut metagenome | biome: gut microbiome; feature: rumen; material: fiber-attached | host: Bos | place: Iran: Karaj | collected 2018-10
TAATCATTGTTGAAGGCGGAAAAGGCCGCATTAAGACCTGAGACCAGAGAAAAGACGGTAAGGACCAAAAATATCCTCCCCATCCAGTCTTTCTTCCATTTTCCTCTTTTCAGCGCAAAAAACGCGATTATACCTGATATTGATACCAGGGGTAGATAAAGGCTCATAGAGGACCAGTCATACTCGCCGTTATAGAAGAAGCTCTGATAGCCCATCTGCTCAGGTATGAAGAACAATGACTTGAATATCGCCCAGATGGTGGTGGAGTCGGAAAAGGCAAAAATAGACTCTCCCGCCACATTCTTTCCTATCCTGGTGTTCCCGAAAAGTCCCTGAATAGAGCATATGATGATAACGGCGGCTATCATGACACCTACAATGCCGGTGAAAGCAGCAAGAAGGAAGCGCTTTAGATTTTGCCGCCTCCTTATCTTTTCCGCTTCGCTTCTCCACTTTGTCCGGAAATCCCAGGGAGAGAAATACCTTGTGAAAAAGTATATCAGGAAGAAAATGACCTGCCCATAGAAGGAATAAAGGCTTATAGAGGACAGCAGGGCTGTCATCAGTATAAAGCCCGTCTTCTTACCCTCCTTCATAAGTCTGTCAAAGGAAAGAAGGTATAACGGGAAAAAGGCAGTGATATCGTGGAAGGATGAAAATACTATGTTTATTGCCTGGAAACCTGAAAATGAATAGATAAGGGCGCCAAAAAGAGCCATTCTCTTCGTCTTGACGACAGTACGAAGCCACGCATAGGAAGTCATCGTCGCAGTAGCGTAGCGAAACGCCATCAGCAAAGGAAGAAGATAAGGTATCCATCCATTGGGAAAGGGGAGAAGGAGCATCAGAAAAGGACTTACCGCATAGCTCCCCATTGAACCGACAAGAGAACCACCCCACTCGAGCAAAGGATTCCAGAAAAGATACCCCTCCTTTATGGCGCGGTGGACGTAGGTATAGAACTCTATTGATTGATAATTGTAATCGCCGTAATAATAAAAGAAGCCGCCTCTCATGACAAGAGCTGGCAGCAAGGCCGCTGTAAACAGGAAAAAGCCAAGCATGAAAGCGCTTAAGCAGTCATGCCTTTTCAAAAAATCTTTCATGATCAGATATTCGTAATCGCGTGAGCTATTGTGTCATAGGAAGCATTTGGAGAGATCCAAAAGGTTCCCGTCTGTATGTTATAATCGTAACCGTTAGATTCAAGGTATCTGTTGAAGGAAACAGGATCGTCTATTATACCTGCCCTGTACAGGTCCTCGCTGACCTTCAGGGAAGATTCGCTGGGATAGATCGTAACACTCTTCAGTTCCGAGGGATCCGTGTCTGTACTCCCACCGGGAACGTCCGGTTCTTGCGGCTCTGAAGGCGTGTCCGGAGCCACGGGAGTATCAGGTTCCGAAGGGGTCGGCTCTACGGGTTCAGGCTGGGAAGGTTCTTCCTTCGGCTGAACAGGATCCTCTGCGCTCTTTGTGGGCTCAGCTGAAGAAGCAGCTGAAGTTTCCGGCTCTGCGGAACTTGAAGGTGCAGCGGAAGAAGACGCCGATGATGTCGCCGCCGAAGATGACGAAGAAGATGATGCGGATGACGTAGCCGCTGAAGTCTCAGAGGATGTTTTTCTGTCGCTTGTCTCTGTCATTCCAAGGAGAGTCGCCCTTGCCTTTATCTCCTCATCAGAAAGTGAAGGCTTGTAAAAAAGAAGTCCGAAAGCAAAAAGGAGAGCCGTCACAAGTATGCCGAGACCGAGACCGCGTGAAAAATATTTTCTCTTCATGTCTCGCTCTCTCCTTCACTATTTTTTGAGTCAAAGAGCCCCATTATAAGACGGATCTCACCCAGTCCCCTTCCGGTTTTCTTTGCGATCTCTATCTCGGAAAGTCCCTGCTTCTTTAGTTCTATTATCTCCCGATCTTCATCATCTTCGCTTTCCGACCGTTCTTCACTCTCTTTGATCGATGCCTTCTTCATAGAAGCAAGATCGATACCGGTAAGCACAGGTTCGGCTTTTTCTTCCTGCTTCTTTTCGTCTTCTTTTCTTTTTTCTTCTCTTCGCTCCTCGGATATCTTGTTTTTAAAGGCTTCCTTAAGAGATGTCATGTCAACCATGACCTTTTGTTTTTCCGCTTCCTCCCTTGCTCTTGCCTCTTCTGCCGCTCTTTTCTCCTCTTTCTCGCGGTCGAGGTCAGAGCGTTCTTCAAGCAGCCGGGCTCTGTCAAGGTCAAGCGCCTTCTTTGAATCATTAACTCTTTGTTCAAGTTCAAGGAGGTTCTTTTCAAGGCTTTCTATCTTTGCCTCCTTGTCAGTCAGCATCTTATGGAGAAAAACAACCTCTTGATTCGATTTGTTCATAGAATCAAGCACTGTATCCGAAAACTCGTTCATGGAGAGAATCTTGTCGTTTGTATCTTTGTCTGTAGCGCGCTCTATCTCTTCTATCCCGTCATCAACCTTTTCCTTGATTCGGTCGTCGATCACCCCCTTCGCATTTGAAAGTTCCTTCTCAAGGATTATATTGATCTCTTTTTCGGATATCTTCTTGATGTATTCAACATCAGAAGAAGAAAGCTTCTCCGTCATGAAGAAGCTTAACCCGAATATGATGGCACCGATTATTATAAGTACTATTTCAAGTCCGGTCATATTATCATTCCTGTCTTATTTAAATCTTGATATCAAAGGATTCATGGTCGCTCTTTACCCGAACGAAGCCATCTGACATCTTTTCCTTCTTTTTCCTGTTTCCTTTGCCGCTTCCGCGGTACTGCCCTTTCTCACCCTCCGTATCCGCGTCAACCGTCCCATCATCCTCGTCAATGTCAGGCTTTTCATTGACCTTTGACGGTGTTTCGAGCCTTTCTCTTTCAATAGTGAAGGAAGCATTGTCCTGCTGGATCGCAGGCTGCTTTGTAAGCTCGCTCTCCCGGGTGGAAACCTCCGCGGTACTCTGGATCATTCCGTTGAAATCTACGGGACGGATAGACAAGACAAAACTCCTTAAAACTAATCAAAGGTTGGAGACCTGAATCTCCCCATTCTTTTTTTCGTAACGACAGAAGGACCTCTTATCCTTTGTCGTAATGGACAGATCGGAAATGCAGATAGTTACTCCCGCAAAGATGTCCCGTCTCACATCAACGTAGGAATGCTTTGAATTAAGCAGTTCCTGGTGGAGCTGGTTGAACTCCATACGATCCTGCTGAAGTGCGGCCTTTGCTTCATTGAGTTCGGTAAGGAGCTTGTTCATATAGACCATATTCTTCTGATCAAGTTCCATACCTTTTGAAATATAGCCCCTGTAGGTCTGAAGAATAGGGTTTATCTTGTTGATGCGCTCGGAATAAGTCATTATCTCCTTCTGGAGGGCAACATATCTTTCCTTGTGATCCGGAGCCATCCCGACCTCTATCTTGGTGAGAGTCCCCATCGCAGAGCCAATGGTCTGAGTCGACACCTTCCCGCCGGCTCTTATGACACCGCCGGAAATGTAACCCTTTTTGTCCTCGACCAGGATGTCACCAAAGGCATTCACCTCTGAATATAAGATGGAACTTGTCTCTATGTATCCGCCGGAAAAGACCTTGGCGTTTTCTATGAATTGAATTATGACATTGCCCCTTGCCTCGAGAATACCCCGGTTTTTACCATGCACTCCGCACTTGACTATGATCTGTCCGCCGCTCCTGACATAGGCATCCTCTACCACACCATCGACTATAACATCCCCTTGAGCTTCCACGATGAAGCCGCCGCGGATAGAACCATGAATATGGACATTCCCCTTGTACCTGATATTTCCGGTGGAATTGTCAACATCCGCGGGAACATCAAATATATCCGAAACAAATACCTGCGTTCCATAGAGGGATACATGTCCGTCAACCTTCGAAGTGATCTCGGTCTTATCTTCATTGATCTCGATGTTCTTGCCGAATTCGAGCCTCTTTGTCTTGACCTGTCTTGTAGGAATGGCCTTGCCGTTTATGTCCTTCCCGTTCTCGCCACGATCAGCAGGAATGAGGCGTGCAAGAAGAGCGCCCGCCTTCACCTCATTGATGGTATTAAGATTCCGGTAGTCCACGGAACCGTCTTCATTGTGCTTGGGTTTAAGAGATGGATTTGTATTGAAGAAATACTCTATTCTCGCGTCACGACCGATCCTCGGAGGAATTCCTTCAGCAAAGACATATTCTGTAAAATAACATCTGTCGTTTACGAAGTTCATGATCTCTTCCTGCTTCAGGCCGAATATTATCCCCATACCATTGAGCTGGGCGATGATATCCCTTGGAGACATAAGTTTCCCATTAACACTGGGAGGCATGAAACGGCAGGTTGCCTTCATCTTGTCGATGGAGACCTTGATGACCATCCTCTCCTGACATTCAAGACCGCTTGAAAAGCCTATGGAAATGCTCTCCTTCGAATCCGAATTCAGAATATCAGCAAGAGCCTTTTTATCATAATTAGTATAACCTTCAAAGCTCAGGTACTCATCGGCATCACGAAAAGTAACAGGCTCCCCTCCAGGAAGCGGCGGATAATAATGAAGAACTGCCGATTCATCGCCGTTCCCCACCTCGATTTGTATATATCCGTTCTTCTGAGGCATTTTTCTTACAGCCTGTCCTTCCTCAAAGTAGCCGAAGCCCTCAACCAAGAACCCCGTAATAAGGTCCCATTGCGGTCTTCATCTTCGAAAGTGCCTTTGTATGAAGCTGCGAGACTCTGGATTCGGAGACTTCCAGAACCTGCGCGATCTCCTTTAATGTCATATCCTCATAATAATAAAGGAGTATGACCTTGCGTTCCTTCTCGGTCAAAAGCTTAAGTGCGTCAGCAAGTACCTTCTTCAGTTCCTCCTTTGACACATTGTCCTCAGGAGTAATGAACTGCGTATTGTGTGTGGCATCACTCACGGGCTCATTTCCCTGCTCCATGAATTCGTTCAGGGAAACAAGGCTTGTGACCTTGAGCTGTGACTGCCAACTCGTATACTCATCATCGGATATTCCGAGTTCCGCAGCTATCTCGTCGTCTGCCGCGTTCTTCCCCGTACGAAGTTCTATCGCCCGGATAGCCTCATCGATCTTCCTCTGCTTCTGTCTTATGGTGCGGGGGATCCAATCCATCTTTCTGATCTGATCCAGGATCGCCCCCTTTATGCGAAGGGAAGCATAGGTCTCAAACTTCACATCCTTCTCGGAATCAAATTTGTCTATCGCATCAATAAGACCGAACACTCCATAGCCGACAAGATCATCAAATTCCACATTGCTTCCAAGATACATGAAAAGCCGTCCCGCAACAGTCTTCACCAGCGGAGCGTATTCTATTATGATCTGCTCACGGAGTTCAGGCGTCTTGTTTTTCTTATAAGAAGCCCAGAGCTTTTCCCTGTCAACAGCTTTCATGATCTCTCCACCGAAAAAATCATAAATTGATTATCTCAGCTTTCTTCTTCATTTTCACCGGAGTCTTCCTGCGAAGCCCCATCTTCTCCTTCGTTCTGCTCCTCTGTTTCAGGAGTCTCCTCTTCATTGGAGTTTCGATTAAAGAAGTATCTGTCAAGAATGACTCTCACAAAAACACCTATGAGTCCAAAGATCACTACCGAAAACAAGAGTCGTCCGACAAAAATCCGAAACTCAACCCCCTGCACAAGCGAAAAGGCACAGGATATAAGCGCCGCTGAAAGAACGATAATAGCGGGAAGAGTCCTTGTATTTACAGGCTTCTCTTTATTTTTGCCCTTAGGATCGTTTTCCTTTGCCAATTTCAGATCTTCTTCTCAGGCTTTCCGACAGACTTGATAAGGAAAGAGCCATCCTCACTGTATATCTCTACCGTACGACCGTAATTCAATCCGGTATCCTCAGCAAGAAGTCTGATTCCAAGCTGCTTCAACTTTTCTTTTGAAGCAATGGCATTTCTCTCGCCGACATTAATGGCGGCGGTATTTCCGCCGGAAAGTTCAAACATCTTGGCTCCGCCGGCAATCTTGGCTACAAGGCGTGCCTTATTAGCACCAGCCTTTAACATGTCGTCGTATAACTTCTGGATCCCCGTATCCGCAAATTTTGCGATATGTGAATTGTTTCTGATCGCGGTACTGTCCGGAAGCATAATATGAGCCAGCCCTGTGATCTTTGTGGATGGATCATAGAGCGCGATTCCAATACAACTTCCAAGTCCGATCGTGGTGAGATTGTCAGGTGCCTTACACACCTTGAGATCCGCCATTCCGACCTTTATCATCTCTCCCATTTGCTAACTCCCCTGTTCAAACAGGCAGTCCAAGCGATACCAGTATCTTCTCGTAAGAATCGCCTTCAGGCATGAGAATGAAATAACCGTTGATCCCCATGTCATCACCGATCTTTGTATTGATCAAAAGCGCCTTGTCACCAACCATTCCAAACTGTATGGCCGGAACCGAAAGGATGGCTGCAGCCATATCAATGGAAATGTACGGGACAGTAGGCGTGATCGTAAGCTTTGTAAGTCCGGATAGCGCTGAAAGATAAGCGCTCGATATGATGTTTCCGATCTCCTTAAGAGCCGAAAGATCCATCTCATCAAAATCCTCGTTGTAATCAGCATCCCTCATCATGAGCCTGTTTACAAGGTGATGGGCACTGGGTATATCCATGAGATACATCATGGAACCATTGATATCCGTTTCTACACCAAGCATTATCCCGACGACTATCTGCTCCTCGGATCCGATAGCGGTCCCGATACTCTCAACCTCCATAAGCTCAACATTCGGAACGCTCATATCCATTCGAAGGTTCAGCATATTGGCTATCGCAGTGGTCGCATTTCCGGCACCAATGTTTCCGATCTCCTTCAGGACATCAAAATACTTCTCATTGATTTCATCAAAACTCATCTCTGACATATTGATTATTTCCTTTCAGGACTGATCAGTCAGTCCACCGGGTCGATCAGCGCCGTAATGTCAAACAGCGATATCAGATCTTCACCATTCTTTCCTATACCATCAATAAAGGTGGATTGGTTCTTCTTGTTCTGGGCACTCCTGTCTATCTCCGATTCTCCGAGAGTTACGACCTCACGAACCTCGTCAACAAGGATTCCCACAAGCCCCTGAGCCTCAAGCTTCAGGATAATGATCCTGGTAGCCTTTGTAATGGTGTCATCCCCAAGACACATCTTTCTGTGCGCGCTCATTACTGGAACAACCTCGCCTCGAAGATTAATGACACCCGCGTAATACTCGGGAGCCTTCGGAACACGGGTGATCTTTTGCATCACGACTATATTGTCAATGAATGAGATGTTAAGTCCGTACTGTTCATCTCCAAGCTTCACGACAATGTACTGCTTCTTCTCTTCTTCCAGAGTTTCAATTTCGTAATCGCTCATAAGACTTTTCTCCTATTCAAAGGCTTTCATTTCACATGAGTGCGTTTATGTCAAGGATCATAGCGACTTCGCCGTCACCGAGGATAGTCGCGCCGGAAATGATCTTGTTGGAATCAATGACCTTACCTATGGACTTGATAACGATCTCCTGCTGACCTATAAGATTGTCAACTATAAGACCGGCGAGGTTGTCGCCCTTTGAAACTATGACGACTGTAAGATTCTCCTCATCCTCTTTTTCAGGGCAGTCAAGCACATTCCTCATCCTGATGAGAGGAATGACCCTGCCGCGGAGATGGATGACCTCATTAGCCTCGACATATTTTATCTCTTTTACTGATATGTTCTCAATATTTGAAATACTGGCGAGAGCTATAGCGTATTTCTCATCAGCTATCTCTACCATGAGAGCCTGAATGATCGCAAGTGTGAGCGGAAGTCTTACGGTGAAGGTGGAACCCTGACCAAGGGTACTCTTCACGGTCACATCACCGCCAAGCGCCTCAACATTTGACTTTACGACATCAAGTCCAACCCCTCTTCCGGATATGTCGGTAATGGTCTTTGACATAGAAAATCCGGGATTGAAGAGGAAATCAATGATCTCCTTCTGGGAGAGTTTTTCGGCATCCTCCTCGGACACAAGTCCCCTGCTTATAGCCTTTGCCTTAACAGCATCGGTGTCGATACCGCCACCGTCATCTCCAACCTGGATGATGACGTTGTTGCCCTCCTGAAATGCGTTCAGGAAAATGTTTCCCTGCCTCGGCTTTCCAGCCTTCTCGCGGACATCAGGATCCTCGATACCATGATCGGCGGAGTTTCTGAGCAGGTGCTGGAGCGGATCACCGATCTGATCCACAACAGTCCGGTCAAGTTCCGTATCCTCACCGGTCATCACAAGATCCATCGGCTTATTGAGCTTTCTGGAAAGATCTCTGATCATACGAGGGAACTTGTTTACAGTACTCTCGATCGGAACCATCCTGACCTTCATAACTGACTCATGAAGTGTAGTCGTGATCCTTTCAAGATATTCTATCTGCTCATGAAGCTGCTGTCCTTCTGTTGATGTGACAGAGCCGGAATCGCTGATCGAAACAAGGGAATTCTTTGCGATGATAAGCTCGGAGACCTGATTCATAAGGGCGTCGAGCTTTTCTATATCTACGCGGACTGTTCTCGCTGTAACAGGCTTCCCGGCAGCCTTCTTCTGTGCCGGAGCAGATGACTTCTGATGAGCAGCCTCCGAAGGCTCATTCTTTGAAGCAGGAACCACAGCGGAAGACTCGGGAGCATCACTCACCTGTTTTTCTTCCTCTCCTCCATCTCCGGATACAGCTCCGGCTGCATCATCCCTTGAATACATTGAGGCAGGAATCTCACCATAAACTGCCTTTTCTATTTCCGAAACACTCTCAATGGCAGCCTTGATCTTTGCTACATCCTCCTTTGTAGAGATAATGATCGAAAAATCAAGATCGAACTTCTCATCCTCGATATCCTGGGATGAAGGATAGTACGCAAGTATCTCCCCTGAATCCTCAACAGCCTTGAATACCAAAAAGGCTCTGGCCGCCTTGAGAAGGCAATCCTTTTGTATGGAAACGGTAAAGCCATATATCTTTGAACTTAAAGCAGCATCGCCTATCGCATCCTTTGCGGCATCATCAAGAGGCATCTCAAGATAAGCTCTGTTCCCTTCCTCTTCAGGCGCTTCGGCAGGTGCAGGAGCTTCCTCTGCCTTCGTTTCGGCTGCAGGTGCCTTATCTTTGGCCGCAGCGTTGGCAGCACCGGGAAGATAACTGTTGAGCTTTTCAATGATGTGCTCATTGTCTTCGGTACCCTCATCGGAGGTAGCCTTTACTGAAGCGAGATAATTCTCTATCGCGTCGAGGCATTGAAAGAGGGTATCTATCATGCCCGAATCGATCTTTATGGTGTCATTCCTGACCTCGGAAAAAACATTTTCCATGTCATGAGTCAGACGCTGCATGCGCTTGAAGCCCATGGTTCCGGCCATCCCCTTCAATGAGTGAGCGGCACGGAATATCTCATTGATAGTGTCCTTGTTCTCAGGCTCCTTTTCGAGGACCATGATATTGTCCGAAAGACTCTGAATGTGTTCGTTTGTCTCATCGATAAAAATATCAAGGTACTGACTTACATCCATCTCTTAGACCCCCAACTTTCTGGCTATTGAATTTGCGATACTTCCAATTGGCTGCTGTTCATCCGAAAGCCCGGCTGAATACGCCGCTTTCGGCATTCCATATACGACGCAGGTATTCTGATCCTGCGTTATGACATAGAGATGCTTTTCCTTGCGTAGTGACTTGATGCCTTCGGTTCCGTCGGCTCCCATGCCCGTAAGCACTGCGCAGAGAATATCCGGAACAGAGATGTATTTGAGAGACTCATACATCACATCCGCGCAGGGGCGGAGATTGTTGACAGGTTCCCCGTCATAGACCCTGGCGCGAAGTATCCCCGACTCCTCATAAACCTCAAAGTGCCGTCCGCCCGGAGCAATATAGGCAGTAGCCGCCTTCAGTTCCTCTCCGTCCACAGCCTCCTTCATAAGGATCTGGGAATACTCCGTGATCCGCTTCGCCAGCGAATCGGTGAACCCCTTTGGCATATGCTGGACGATGACGATAGGTACAGGGAAATCCTTCGGGATCATAGGGATAAGGTTGTGGAGTGCCTGAGGTCCTCCCGTGGAGGAAGCAATGGCCACAAGCTGAAAAGGATATTTTGCAAACTTCCCCTTGTAATTGTTCCTGATCTCTCCCCGCTTCGATACCGGTATCTGTCCGCCGTTTGGAACAACGATCCCTTTTGGATGATAAACAAGGCTCTCTTTCAAGGCCTTGCCGTTCTTCGTTGTGGCGGGTTCAGAAGCCCCGGCAGACGCATATTTCATAAGAGCGTCAGCAAGCGCCTCTGCGAAAGTATCGGTATCATTTGACGCCATCCTGTATGGATGAACGACAACAGTAACCGGTCCCTTTAAGGATCTCGCCTTATCAAGTTCTGTAGGATAGCACATCCCTATAACAGGGATCTTGACTCCCTCTTCCCGCATCATAGTAAAGATGTCCTTGCCGGCCCGGTCTGAAGCCATGCAGACATTGTAGCAGATGCAGGAATAAGAATGCGTCCTGATGTGTCCCATCGCGCTCTTCGCGTCGAATGCACTATCAGGCGCCCTAAACCCCTGAACGGATCCTATTATATCACAGATGAGTCTTCTCATGAGTGCAGAGTCATCTACAACGAGAATATCATTCATTGCTGACCACTCTCTTTCTGTCTGATCCGGCGCTCTTCCTCAAAAATATAATGAACTATCCTCTCCTGCGCCTTTGTATCCTTGAAGAGGATCTTTATCCTGTACTCACTGTTCCCGTTCTTGTCAACAGGCAGCGAACCCCTGACCTGTCCTATAACCTCGATCTGTTCCTTGCCGTTCTTCCCCTGTATGGGGAACTCAAGAAGGAGGTACGAGACATCCTTCAGATCTTTTGTCGTAATGAACCTGATGCCGCCTCCCGAAATATCGAGTATAGTCCCCTGCCCCATTATAGTGGGAATCTTTTCCTCCCTCTGCTTCTGAAGGAGTCCCCGAAGCTCACTCATCTTTTCCATATCATCTGCTTCCGGAGCAAGGGTAACATAATTAAGCGGTATGTAGCAGTCCAGCCTATAGAATTCCCTTCTCTGAAACTTTTCAAGGGGTCCCTGAGGCTTAAACCTCATTAAATAAAAATTTTCTTTCTTATATCTTTCGGCAAAGTGCCCGGTTGCTCTGATCAGTCCGTTCTCCGTGGTAAATACGAGCTCATAACGAAGATCCATACGGAGGATCAGTATCTTCTGCTCCTTTATGGGACAGTTCACTTCAATAGTACCATCGGAAAGCGTGTCAAAAACACTGCTCGGATAGCTCTCAACCTCCTCGCCTGTCTCCTTTGCCCTCATAACGAGCTGAAGTATTCTGATGTCCGTACGCGTTCCGGGAAGAAGCTCCCGAACACTCACTTCATTTGTCAACCGGCTGCTCCAAAAAAGAATAAACCACGCACATCAATTTATTATAACCTATTATTGCTTTCCCGTGTTGAAAATGTTTCTGAAAAGACCGCTCAACGAAAAAATCTTTTTCTCCTGTCTTGGACGATCCCCGAGAAGAGCAGCCGCAGTCCTTTCAAAAGCCCTTGAAGACGAGGCGTTTGGATTTGTCATCGAAACAACATCCTGGGATCTCACTGCCTTTTCAAGTGCGTTATCATCCGGAACAAAGCCCAGATAGGACAGTTTTCCATCAAGGAACTTTGAAACAATGGAGGAGAGCCTGTCAAAAAGCGCCTTTCCTTCACTTTCAGAGGAAACCCTGTTAGCGAGCAGTCGAAGAGTCGTCCTTTCATCAGAAAACCTGGGATTTCTGTAAAGCGCCTTCACAAGAGAATATGAATCGGTGATCGAAGGCGGATCCGGCGTCACAATAAGGATGACCTCCGGGCTTTCAAGGACAAAGGAGAGAACCTGGTTGGAAACTCCCGCTCCTGTGTCTATGATCAGGATATCGGTCATATCATTGAGCTCTGTAAGCGCCGAAACAAGTCTTCTGATCTGCGAGGGGTCAAGATCATTAAGTCCCACTATCCCGCTGCCGCCAGATATGAAACCAATCCCCATGGGTCCCTCAGTGACTATCTCACGAAGATCCAGTCCTCTGTATATGAAGTCGGAAAGATTATATTTCGGCACTGTCCCGAACATTATCTCTACGTTCGCGAGCCCAAAATCGGCATCAAAGATGATCACGCGCTTTCCGGCCTTTCTGAACCAGACAGCAAGATTGACAGCCGTATTTGATTTTCCGACCCCTCCCTTTCCGCTTGTAACAGTAAAAACAGAGGCAGTCCTGAGATAATGCTGGTCGGCCTGTTTTATCACATTTCTAAGACGTTCGGCCTGATCCATCATCATCTCCCTTAAGAAGGCGCATGGTTAGCTTCTGCATATCTATCTCTTCTATATCATCAGGGACATTCTGTCCTGTAGTCACATAGGAAAGACTCTTTCCCGAATAAAGCTTACAATTCAGAATATTTCCAAAGGATCTTGTTTCATCAAGCTTTGTAAAGATAATATCAAAATCAGTAAGGCCCTTGTATGCATCTATTATCTCCTTGAGGTCAGCGTACTTCGTCGTCGCTGAAAGCACGAGAAAGATCTGTTTGGAGGTCTCAGGAGCTACCGCCTCTATAAGCCCTTTAAGGTGTTCCCTTTCTTCATCATTTCTGTGGGAAAAGCCCGTGGTATCAACCAGGATGATGTCCGAAGCGGCATGATTCTTAATGGCCGGCATCACATCCTCAGGCGTCATCACTGTGGAAAACGGAACGTGTAATATCTCGGCATATACCTGCAGCTGCTTGACTGCGGCTATCCTGTAATTGTCAGAGGTGATGAGTGAGACCTTCTGCCTCTTTTTCACAGTGAATTCAGCAGCTATCTTCGCTATGGTCGTGGTCTTTCCGACTCCTGTCGGTCCTACAAAAAACGCAACATGAGGTCTGTTTTCCGAAAGCTTTACAGTATGAGGTGTTCCCAGAAGGAGCACTATTTTCTGATAGACGTTGTAAAGAAGATAATCGACGCTGTTTTCCTTGTATATCATATCTCCCATCTCGTCTATGATCCGGTTCACGTATCTCTCGTCAACCTCCTGCTCCATGAGCATATTGTAGAGCATTCTGATAAGGGCAGCATTCTTCTGCTCCTGGGGCTTGTTCTGGGGTGATCTTTGCTTCTCAACCTGCTTTTCAGCCCGCTTTTCAATCTGCTTCTCTAAAGTTTTTTCCGCCTGCGGCTTTTCCTGAGCCCTTTTTTCTGTTCTCCTGTCATCAACCTTTGAAGGCGCAGCTACCTCATTGCCCTTTATGACGGAGCTTTTCCTGTCATCTTTCGCCCCCTCTGAAAGAGATAAATGTGGCGCAGTCTCAATGACACTGTTCACCTCCTTAAAGACGCTCTTCAGGTCATCGATGGAAACATCCTTCTTTTTTTCTGCCGGAGCAGGAGGCGGTGAAAGTGGCTTTTCCAAAGGCTTTGCAGTCCTTTTAGTCCTGTCGTAGGTGCCTGCGCTCAAAGTCTTTTTTTGCAATGTATCCCCGGCTACAGCGTCAAATGAACTTTTAGGCTTTATCTCCTCGTATACGTAATTATCTTCCTTCTTTTCTTCTTTTATGTTTTCAGAAGGTGTCTCCTTAGGCTTTGAGATAGCATCTGTCTTTTGCTTTGATGTTTCTCCGACAGCGTCCCTCAGGGCATCCACCACCTCATCCCTGCCTCTGAACACTTCCCTTTCCGCAGGAGCGAATTCATCCTCTATTGCAGCGGTGACCTCGTACGTGCTTTTTCTGAACACGCCAAGAAAACCGCTTGGATGAACCTCCTTGACATTCATTATAACGGCGCGGGGGCCTAGCTCCGCCTTTGCCAGATCAATGGCCTCTTCCTTTGTTTTTCCCTGATACTTTTTGATAGTCATTAGCTTTCTTCACCTATAGTTCCGACAGCGGTAATACTGATATTGTTGTCTATCTCATTATAAGAGATAACGATTACATCCGAAAGATAATCCTCACAGAGTTTTTTAAAATACATCCTGACAATGGGCTGGCACACGATAATAGGCGGCTTTTCACGCTCCGCAAGGACAGAAAGCTTTTGCTGCGCGTCATCCATTATCTGTTTTATCCTTTCGGGATCGAGGGAGAAATAGGTGCCCTGCTCGGTATGCTTGACCGCTCCCATTATCTCCTGCTCAACCTTTTGTGAAAGAAGCACCACCTCGTTCTGTTCAGATTCATCAAAGAACTTCTGGGATACAGCCCTCTTCAGTCCCTGCCTCACATATTCCGTGAGGACATCTGTGTCTCTTGTGGATAGAGACCGGTCCGCCAGTATCTCGAAGATCGAAAGGAGATCCCTTATGGAAATGCCTTCGGAAAGAAGGTTCTGAAGAACTCTCTGTACCTCTCCGAGATTAAGCTGCGAAGGGATGAGCTCGTCCACGAGAACAGGGTTCGTGCTCTTTAAGTTGTCCACAAGATTCTGTACATCCTGTCTGGTAAGGAATTCTGCTATGTGTTGTCTTATCACTTCCGTAAGATGCGTCGCGATAATGGACGGAGGATCGACCACCGTATAGCCGAGAGACTCTGCCCTCTCCCTCTGTCCCTCCGTGATCCAGAGTGCCGGAAGATGGAAGGATGGCTCCTGCGTCGGAATACCGGTGATCTCTTCCGCTACGTAGCCGGGGTTCATTGCCATATAATGGTCAAAGAGGATCTCGCCTTCGGCGACCTTTATTCCCTTTATCTTTATGATGTACTGATTAGGATTGAGCTGGATATTATCACGAAGTCTTATTATCGGCACAACAGTACCAAGCTCAAGAGCTATCTGCCGCCTTATCATCACGACCCTGTCTAAAAGGTCACCTCCCTGGTTCACGTCAGCAAGAGGAATGATCCCGTATCCGAACTCAAGCTCTATGGGATCCACATTCAAAAGCGAGACAACATTTTCCGGTTTTCTGATCTCCTCAGCCTCCTCTTCATCCTCCGTAACATCGGCCTCGGCCTCCTGCTTCCCGATGGAGCGCTGCATCACAACTCCTGAAATTATGAAGAGACCTCCCATGATCAGGAACAAGAAAGTATTGAGCGGTGTGGCAATACCAAGGAACATGAGCGAGCCGCCCACCAGAAACAACACCTTCGGGATCCCGAACAGCTGCTTAACGATGGTGTTCGAGAAATCGGCCTCCTTCGAGCCCTTAGTGACAAGAATACCGGTAGCAAGGGATATTAAAAGGGACGGGATTGATGATGCGAGGCCGTCACCTATGGTCAGAATGGTATAGCGGTTCAGAGCGTCTGAAATGTCCATGCCCTGCCTGGCCACACCCATAATAATGCCGCCGACCAGGTTTATCATGGTAATGATCAGACCCGCAGTAGCATCTCCCTTAACATACTTTGTAGCACCGTCCATTGAGCCGAAGAACATAGACTCCTGCTGCAGCTTATCCCTTCGCTCTCTTGCCTGCTCATCTGTTATGGCTCCGGTATTTAAGTCGGCATCAATAGCCATCTGCTTTCCGGGCATAGCGTCGAGGGTAAATCTCGCGGTAACCTCTGAAATACGCTCGGTACCTTTGTTTATGACTATGAACTGGATTATGATGAGGATGATAAAGACTATGATACCTATGACAAGATCTCCGCCTCCCATGAACTCGCCAAAGGCTTCTACGACATTTCCCGGATTCCCGGTTGAGAGGATAAGCCTTGTGGACGAGACGTTGAGTGAGATCCTGAATATCGTCGTGAACAAAAGCAGTGTAGGAAAGAAGGACATATCCAGTACTTCCCTGACGAAGAGGCAGTTAAAGAGCACTACCAGAGCTACCGAGATATTGAAGGCCAGCATGATGTCGAGGACGAAGGAAGGGATAGGCACAATAAAAAACATTATTGCGGCAACAAGATAGAGCGCCACACCAAAATCGGCTATTTTTATGCCTTTCAAGCGTGCCATTATCTTCTATCTCTCCTCTTTACCTTTTTTCGAACCTCAAATAACATCAATGTCCTCTTTTAGTATAAATCATAGCGAGGATTTCTGCCACCGCCTGATAAAGCTCGGGCGGAATTTCCTGATCAATGTCCACTGTGGTATATATAGCTCTAGCAAGAGGCTTGTTTTCTACTATCGTAACGCCCGCTTCCCTTGCGGCATCTTTGATCTTCTGGGCAAGATATTCCTCGCCCTTTGCCACAAGAATGGGGGCTGAAGCTGCATCCGCATCATACTTGATGGCGACCGCGATATGCGTAGGGTTTGTGATGACTACATCAGCGGTAGGGACCGCGTTCATCATCCTCCGCATGGAAGCCTCACGCATCCTCTGCTTCTGTTTTCCCTTTACGGCAGGGTCTCCCTCCTGATCCTTATACTCGTCCTTGACCTCCTGCTTCGTCATCTTCACATCCTGCTTAAATTTCCATCTCTGAAAGACGAAGTCCGCGAAGCCTATTATGATATAGACGAGGCTGATCCTGAGCCCGAGGTCTATGACCATATCAACTACAAGAGCAATGGATTGCCTAATATCAAGCTCATAGAGAATGAAGAGCTCATTCAGCCTTCCCACAAGATAGGAATATGCTATGACAAAGATCATGGCTATCTTCACTATCGAGAGAAAAAGGTTGAATAGCTGCTGCTTTGAGAACATCCTTTTTAAGCCGTTTATCGGATTGAACTTCGAAAGCTTGGGCTTCAAAGGTTCTGTCGATATCTTGAACTTGAACTGAAGAGCGTTCCCAAAAAAGGCAACTATAAAACCGCCGATCATAAAAGGGAGCGCGGCAAGAATAACCGTGATGATCCCCTGATCAAAGACCTGACTTGCCGTAAGTACGGTAAGCCCGCTCCGGCTCGTATTCACAACCTCATTTATCATCGTGCCATAGGACCAGCCAACGATATTCCAGAGGCGATCCCTTGTAAGGCTTCCGAAGATACGGAGCATTA
>JAEEGL011266548.1_pt1 | contig 17010 bp, 16 predicted proteins | sample 9134231 | NCBI WGS metagenome assembly JAEEGL01 (sample SAMN16246548, study PRJNA631951) | gut metagenome | biome: gut microbiome; feature: rumen; material: fiber-attached | host: Bos | place: Iran: Karaj | collected 2018-10
AACCGTGGCGGACATTCTTAACAACCCGGCATTTACCCACAGCTGTGAGATTGTCACGGGGGTTTTATCCGAAGAATGCAGTACGGTGCTGAAGAATTTTTTCCTGAAAATGAGAGCCGAGAAAAAAGCTCTGGATCATGCCTATAAATAAACGGAGTGCCCATTAAGGACACTCCGTTTTCTTTTTATCTGAAAGTTCCTCCCTGTGAGTGAGGTTCAATCCGGGCTTAGTGAACCATTATCTTCCGGGAAGCTTGTCGGGTTCGGGATAATCCACGCCGAAAGTCTCAACGGTAACGGTCTTCATAACCTGAGGGGTAAGGGGGGCGTCATTGAAATTGGTGGGAGTCTCTGCGATCTTATTTACGGTCTCCATTCCCTCCACAACCTTACCGAAAGCAGCATAATCACCGTCAAGATGGGGTGAATCCTGATGCATAAGGAAGAACTGGCTTCCCGCTGAATCGGGGAACATGGAACGAGCCATGGAAAGCACTCCTGCGGTATGTTTAAGATCATTCTTAAATCCGTTGCTGGTAAACTCACCCTTGATGCTGTAGCCGGGGCCGCCGCAGCCGGTTCCCTCGGGATCGCCTCCCTGGATCATGAATCCGGGAATTATCCTGTGGAATCCGAGTCCGTTATAGAATCCTTTTGATATAAGGCTGATAAAATTGTAAACTGACTGTGGAGCGATATCCGGATAAAGCTCAGCCTTGATCACGGAACCGTCTTCCATAGTTATGGTTACAAGGGGATTTTTATTCTCTGACATAATTTTTCCTTTCATTGGAATAGTTTTTTGAACCCGTTAATTATACCATACAGATCCTCAATGAATAAGCATTCATATCTGAAAAAAGTATCCCCCATCACAGACCGTTTTCCGGAAATCCCGGAAGACGGCATTCTTTACGTGGTGAATACCTCTTTATTCCGTAAGATGCAAAACTCAGGCGAAGCCTTTACAGCCGAAGACTTTCCCTTTGTTCTGTACAGGGATGTTTTATCGGATGAAGAAGGATTTTTTGAAAATGTAAAATACATCCTGGAAGGCGAAGGAGAATTTGATCCCGAAGAATTCGATGACGATTTTTTGGAAAACATCTACAGAAGACTTCACAAGATTCCCTGGGATATCGCAGAAACCGACAGATGCATTTTAAGAGAAACCTGTCTTTCTGACCTGGATTCCTTCTACGAGATATACTCCGACCCTGAGATCACGGAATTCACCGAGGATCTAATGGAAAGAAGCGAAGAAGAGAAATACACCGAGAATTACAGAGACCTTATATATGAAATCTACGGGCACGGCATATGGACCGTGGTTCTTAAATGTTCCGGCGAGATCATCGGCAGGGCAGGTCTTGATGAAAGAGCGGGGTACAACACTCCGGAGCTTGGCTTTGTCATTGGAAAAAAATGGCAGAAGAAAGGATATGCCACGGAGGTTTGTCGGGAGATCTTAAGATGGGCTCATGATAATAACATCTCCGAGGTGATGAGTCTTACGGAAAAAGAAAACATCTCATCCGTGAAACTATTGGAAAAACTGGGTTTTTCGCTTAAAGACTCTGTAAACATCGGTACTCAGAGCCTGTTAAGATACGTTAAAAACACGAATTAAAAAACACCCGTGTTCATAAATTGTTAACAATTTATTTTCCGAATGTTAAATTCGCACACGTAATTTAGTCACCTTTACAATGTATATTTAAATCAGATAAAGCGACAACTAACTTATCCTTCGTAAAGTTAATCTTTTTCATAATAATGCCGGGTGTCAGAAGACACCCGGCATCCTCCCTTTTTAGGGGTATTATTCCAATATACTTTTCTCTACTCTTATATCTATCGCGCGTTTCAGATTTAATATTTCTACTTTGTTATGCTTTCCGCCATCCTCACCGTCAAGAGTCCATGCCACCTTTTTCTCGGATGTAATGGTGATATTGCTAGTAGTGAAGGATACTATCCTGTCGGAAAAATCATATCGGCCCATTGCCAGGGCTCCAAGAAGCTGCTGGAATTCTATTCCGTTCTTAAGCTCTTTTATCAGATTTACCTCAAACACTCCGTCGGCAAGATCGACATTTTCTCCGGTGAGACCTTTAAATCCTCCGACGCTTACGGAATTGGTCACCATTCCGAAAATGAAATTATCTTCCAGCACCTCACCGTCATGTTCTATCTTCATGTGATAAGGTCTGATCTTGCCCACACTCTTTATGCCTTCGATGATGTATGCTGAATGACCTATGGCATTCTTCATATCCTGATCCGTCTTATAACTTACTTCGGTAAAAGCTCCGAAGGCCGCAACATATATGAAAGCCTCATCGTTAAAGCTTCCCACATCGACGGCTTTATTCCGTCCGTCAACAATGATCTGAGCGGATTTGAGCATATCCTTTGGCAGTGCCAGGGAACCGCCGAAATCGTTGGTGGATCCTGCAGGAATATACCCGAGAGGCTTACGGCACTCATTCTGCATCATTCCGCGAACGGTTTCATCCAGCGTACCGTCTCCGCCGCAGCATACGATGATATCAAAGTCCTCTTCTCTCTCCGCGGCGATCCTGGATGCATCCCCGTTTTTTCTGGTGGGTGCAATGGTTATCTCATATCCGCCGGATGCAAAGATATCAAGGATGTCAGCAAGTTCTGCCCTGATACGCCCGCGGCCTGCTTTTGGATTGTAAATAAAAAGCATCTTCTTCATAATATCGATATTATCACAGTAGTTAAGCCTGTTCACTAATATTTTTCTGAATTTTCACTAAATAAAAACAGCACAGGATACACCTGTGCCATGGATTTTAAATATTTAGTTATCAGGGTATGATTAGGCCTCTACACCGGTGAGGAACTTCTCAACGGTATCGATAGCATCGCTCTCATCGGATCCGTCACATTTGATCATAAGCTCATCGCCTTCATCAATTGTGATGCTCATCATTCCCATGATGGACTTTGCGTTCACTTTTCTCTCGCCTGCTTCAATATAGATGATGCTGTCATACTTGCTTGCCTTCTGGACAAGAAGTGCTACAGGACTTGCAGACAGATTTTTAGGCAGTTTTACGTTTACGGTTCTGGTAATCATACAATACTCCCTCTCACGCGCTTCTCTTCCCCAAGATAAGCGTTTATTTCAAAAGGTCTATTTCCCCAATACCATAAACGGTGCCCCACACCGTTAATTTCTTACTCAGGAACCTGCTTTTTTACTCCCGGCAAGTTCACTTAATTTTGCAAGTCTGTGGTTGATTCCGCTCTTTCCCACAGGCGGATCCATCATGGCACCCAGTTCCGGCAATGTGGCATCCGGATGCTCCAGTCTTGCATATGCCGCTTCCCTCAGCGGATCCGAAAGTGTTTCGAGGATACCGTGTTCTTCAAGATATCTTATATCCTCCAGCTGCCTGGATGCGGCAGTCACCGTCTTCCGGATATTTGATGTCTCACAATTAACTCTTCTGTTGACCGAGTTACTGACATCCTTATAAACGCGACGACTTTCAAATTCCATATAGGAATTGGTTGCTTCCATGACATTCAGAAGCTCTCCGATCATCTCGCCTTCTTTTACATATACTATAATGCCTGACCGGCGAAGAGTTTTGCGGGCGGTAATTTCAAAATCCGAACATACCCTCACAAGCTGATCGGCTTTATCGTCGCTGTCGCAAACAAATTCCAGATGGTAACCTTTATCCGGATCCGAACAGGAACCCGATGCAAGAAACGCTCCTCTTAAGAATGCTCTTCTGCAGCAGGGATTCTTCAGCAATATCTCGGAAACGCCGGCGTCCATATCGCCTAACAGATCGATGAATGCTTTAAACTCCGGATCTGTGTTTTTAGGCGACGTCCCTATATTAAAGGTATTTTCAATTAAAGTAAAGCCTTTTTTTATCAAAGAAGATGCCTGTGTGTTAAATCCTATGGCAACCTCGCCGCCCGGCATCACCCCGATCTGTCCCGCAAAGTGCATAATAGCTGATATTTCCGCTATTCTGCAGTGCCTTGCTTTAGGCATGACCCCGGCAAGTTCTTCCTTTACATCAGAGGAAAAAGACATATCAGTCTCTCTTTTCGTAAGCACTAGACAACGGTCACATCTCTGTGAGTCAGTTTAAAACCGATGTCTTTTCTTGATTTCAATCTGTCATATAGACTTGAAGCAAGAGTAACGGATCTGTGTTTTCCGCCGGTACATCCGATGGCAACCACCAGATTGTACTTTCCTTCCTTGACATAGTTGGGCATAAGGAAATTCAGCATATCCTCCAGCTTATCAAGGAATTCCCCCGTCTCCTTAAACTGAAGAACGTAATCCCTTACCTCTTTATCGAGACCTGTCTTGGTCTTCAGTTCCTCGATATAGAAGGGATTTGGAAGGAATCTCACATCCATAACAAGATCCGCATCAGCAGGAATCCCGTATTTGAACCCAAAGGATACTATGCTCACATTCAGGTTGCTGTACTGCTCGTTCTTTCTGAATATGGAATCAAGTTCTGCCTTGAATTCCCTTGTCAGGAGATTGGAGGTATCAATGATATAGGTGGCCAGCTTTCTGATGGGGGCCAGTTCCGCACGTTCTTTTTTGATACCTTCCTCAATGGTGCCCTCACCCGCAAGAGGATGTATCCTCCTGGTCTCTTTATAACGGCGGATCAGGGTCTTGTCGGAAGCTTCAAGGAACAGGACCTCAGTCTCATGACCGTTTTCCTTGAGGCTTTTTATAACCTGGGCAAAATTCTTCATGGATCCCGCAGTACGGATATCAATGCCCAGGGCAACTTTACTATATTCATTTCCCGGCTGGGCAAGAAGTTCCACGAACTTGTCCACAAGGCCTGCGGGCAGGTTGTCTATGCAGTAAAAGCCAATGTCTTCCAGCATCTTCATGCCGGTTCTCTTACCGCTTCCGCTCATTCCGGTTATAATGACTATTCGCATACAGATTAATACCTTCCGGGTCTTCCAAGGACTATGAGTTCTGATTCAAGACGAACACCGCTGCTTTTAAACACTTCGGTCCTTACTCTGTTCATGAGGGTTATAACATCGGTTGCGGTGGCATTTCCGGCATTTACGATAAATCCGCAATGCTTTTTGGAAACCATGGCTCCGCCTTCATGCGCTCCCGCAAGGCCGGCCTCTTCAATGAGTTTTGCGGCAAATCCGTCTCTGGGATTCTTGAAGATGCATCCCGCACTGGGAAGTTCAAGGGGCTGCTTTTCCCTGCGTTCCTTGGCGATCTTCTCTATCTTCTCGTTTATCAGGTTTTTATCAGATTTGGTAAGTTCAAATACGGCTTCAAGGACCACATATTTTTTCTCGGTAAAAATACTGTGTCTGTAGCCGAATTTACATTCGTGGGGGCGAAGAACAACTTCCTCTCCTGCAGTTGTGAGAGCCTTTACCCTCTTAACGATACCGGCCATATCACCGCCGAAGGCACCGGCATTCATTTTGATGGCTCCGCCTATGGTTCCGGGAATTCCGCAAGCAAACTCCATTCCGGTAAGCCACATATTTGCAGCCTCACGTCCGGTAGCGGCAAGAGATGCACCGCCTCCTGCGGTAACCTCATATCCGGTTACATCTATCTTGGTAAAATCACCCTTGAGCATTACTGCAACGCCCGAGTATCCTTCATCCTCAACAAGGACATTGGTTCCGTTTCCCAGGATGGAGTAGGGAAGGAATTTTTTCCTGACACAGGTAAGGACTCTTCTGAGTTCCTCAATGGTATGAACTTCAACAAGACAAAGAGCATTTCCTCCGGTCCTGAATGAGGTATATTCCGCCATGGGCTGGTCGGGATGAATATATCTCTCATCAAGGTGCTCGCCTAAAATACTTGCCATCTCCTGTCCGGTCATAAGTATTCTCCTCTCTCTTTATCCTTCAATAACCATTCCGGCACATCCGTAAATTCCCGCATCGTTTCCCAGGGTTGCCAGGGCAAATTTTGCGCCTCTGCAGGGAGGGAATACGAAATTATCAAATTCGGGCTCTACGAATTTTAAAAGGATCTCTCCGGCTTTGGATACTCCTCCGCCGATAACAAAGATCTCGGGATTGACCACATCTGCCACAACCGCAAGGCCTTTTCCGAGATATCTTCCGAACTCCTTAGCGATCTCAAGAGCAACTTCATCATTTTCCTTGACTGCATCAAAAACGGCTTTGGCATCAAGGTTCTCTGCATTTCTCAATACGGAAGCTTTATCATCCGCCGCAAGTCTCTTCCTTGCAAGTCTTGCAATTCCGGTAGCGGAAGCAAACTGCTCAAGGCATCCGCTGTGACCACAGTTGCACTTCTCTGTCTCCACATCATCAACTCTGATATGTCCTATCTCTCCGGCGGCACCGGTAGCACCGGTGATAAGCTTTCCTCCGATGATGACACCGCCGCCCACACCGGTTCCGAGGGTAACGGCTACAACATTTTTATATCCTCTTCCGCCGCCCTTCCACATCTCACCGAATGCGGCAACATTGGCATCATTTCCTGCCACAACCTTAATACCGTCGAGCTTCTCTTCCATGGATGTTCTGAGGTTGAACACATCCCATCCCAGGTTGACGGCGCCACCGGTCATGACACCGTCTGCATCAACCGCACCGGGTGCACCTACTCCGACGCCGATAACATCTTCCTTTGAGATGCTTTTCTCGCTTATCTTGGCTCCTATGCTCTCACACACATCGGATACGATATTCTTTCCGTGATCCGTTTTGTCTGTGGGGATCTCCCACTTGTCCAGGAGTTCTCCTTTCTCATCAAAAAATCCGAGCTTTACTGTAGTTCCGCCGATGTCTGCACCAAATACGTATTTCATGATTAAGATTCTTCTCCTTCTTCTCCCTCGTCTTCCTCTGCTCTCTTTTTGGCGAGGGAAGCCTGTACTCTCTTGTAAAGTTCCTGAGCTGCGTTATAACCCATCTGTTTCTGACGATAGTTAACCGCAGCGGACTCACATATTATAGCAAGATTTCGTCCGGGTCTGACGGGAATATTGTGACAAACAACCTTGACTCCCAGATACTCGGTGTAGTTCTCTTCAAGTCCCAGTCTGTCGTAATCCTTGTCCTTATCCCAGTCCTCCAGTCTGATGACCAGATCCACCTGTTGTGAATCCTTGACACTGGATGCACCGAACAATGCCTTTACATCTACGATGCCGATACCTCTGAGTTCGATGAAGTGCTTGGTGATATCGGGAGCGGTTCCCACAAGAAGTGTATCGGACAATTTCCTGAGTTCCACCGCATCATCCGTTACAAGACGATGGCCTCTTTTGATAAGTTCCAGAGCAGCCTCGGATTTACCTATACCACTCTCGCCGGTGATCAGAACGCCTTCACCATAACAGTCCACAAGAACACCGTGAACACTTATCATGGGCGCAAGCTGCTCGTTAAGCCATCTTATGAGTTCTGCGGTAAATCCCGATGTAGCCTCATTCGTAAGAAGCACCGGAATGCCGTATTTTTTTGCGACCTCCATGAAAATATCATTGGGCCTGAGTCCCCTGCAGAAGATTATGGCAGGCATGGGATGCTCGAGGAACTTGTCATATGCCTCATATTTCTGCTCGTCATCCAGTGCATTTTCCATGTAGGAATACTCAACATAACCGATGACCTGTATACGCGCGGGATCGAAATACTCGAAGTATCCGGCGATCTGAAGTGCGGGTCTGTTGATATCGGGCTGGGTGATACGGATCCTGGACACATCAACCTCGGGTGTGAGGTTCATAAGATCCATTCTCTCGATAACTTTTGTCAGTTTGACGCTTGCCATCAGATATTCTCCTTGATCCAATTTTCAAATTCATCGGAGCCCACAGCACCGACCTTATTTGAAACTGCCTGCCCGTTCTTGAACATTATGAAATTGGGAATGCTCATAACACCGTACTTGCCGGCAATGGCACCATTATCATCAACATTGCACTTGCAGACTTTAACCTGACCGGCAAGAGCTTCACCGATCTTATCGACTACGGGAGACATCATCTTACAGGGACCGCACCAGTCCGCATAAAAATCTACAAGCACGGGAATGTCTGACTCAAGTACTTCTTTTTCAAAATCACTTACGGTTACTGTCTGTGCCATATTATCTCCTTTCACTTCCTGCTGATCACATATTTACAGATAGGATTTCCCATACCGGAAAATTTCTCTTCGTACTCCGTCATCACATTGTCTTTCATACGTTCAGCATCCGAATGAAGATCATATGTGACAAGGTCTGCTTTCCAGGCGGAATCTTCCAGTTCTTCAACCGCCCAGTCGAAAAGGACGCGGTTATCTGTTTTAAATTCGATCCTTCCGCCCTCAGCTAATATCTTATCATATCTTGCAAGGAATTCGCGAGATGGAAGACGTCTTTTTGCGTGTCTGTCCTTGGGCCAGGGATCGGAAAAATTAAGATATATCCTGTCCACTTCCCCGGGAGCAAAGATCTTATCGATATTTTCAGCATCCATCCTGATAAAATACAGATTCTCCTTGGGGAACTCCTCCATTTTCTGGACAGCTCTCAAAAGTACCGCAGAGTATTTTTCTATGCCGATGTAATTGATATCGGGATGGAGTTCAGCCATATCGTGTATGAATCTGCCCTTTCCCATTCCGATCTCTATATGGATGGGACCGGGTTTCTTAAACCTGCTTTTCCAGGTTCCTGCGCTTTTTTCCAGGTTTTCCTCATCCGCTACATATTCACTTTCGGCGATCCTTTCCCTGCATCCGGGAACATTCTTAAGTCTCATTATCGTTTTTTACCCCATTTGGAAAAAACAGATCTCTTTCTTTCTTTTCTGTACTGTCTTCTCCAGTTGGGATGTACCTTTCTGTATTTTTTGTACCATGATAAAACCAGGTATATCACCAGTATCGCAGCCGCTATTACAGCACTTGTGACCGCCACCTTGGCTATATTGATGAACACGAAATTCCTGCGGGAGGGCTTCTCTTCAACTTCTTCCACCGGCTCCTGGGCTGCTCCGAAATCATATCCTTCGGAGGTTTCCCCGAAGAGGATCGAGCATTTCCCAAGATATGCACCGCCATAGGTGTAGACGATCCTTGCAGCTTCTCCGTTTACCGTATCGTCATAGGTGATGGTGCTGTTAAGATCCGAGAAATCCACAGTCAGGGGAAGCAGCACCTGATCATTCCTGTCCAGAGAAAGAATAGGTCTGGAATCACCCATTATATCAATATTTCCATAGGATCCGACCTTTGAACCTATATCGTAGGACACTTCATTTTCAGAAGCGTTTACAAGAGCAAAATTGGAGAAACCGTAATCAAAAAGTGCGATGGCATCTCTGTATCTGTCGTCATTTCCGTCATCCAGTATGACAACGGTAAGCTTCATTCCGTCTTTTTCCGCACCTGCTATGAGGCAGTACCCGGCTTCATCCGTATATCCCGTTCTGGCGCCAATGAGATACTCATATTCAAAGCTGCCTCCGGGGATCATCTTGCAGGCGTTTCTTTCAATGATCTCGTCCTTCTGATTCTCCGTCGGAAGCAGATGCAAAGTACTCTGCACGGAATATTTGCACAACAGCTCGTTATCGAAAAAATGCCTGCCTATGAGAGCCATATCATAAGCCGTGGTGTAATGATCCTCGGAATGAAGACCCACGGGGTTGGTAAAATTGGTCTCCCTGCAACCGTAGGATGCGGCGCCGGAATTCATCATTGCCACAAAGGCATCCCTGGACCCTCCCCCACAGCGTTCCGCCAAGGCAAATCCGCACTCCGCTGCACCTCTGATGAGTATTGCCTGCAGACATTCCGCAACGCTTAAGGATTCCCCCGAATCAATGGCTATATTTACCACTCCGGAGGGCACATCCTTAACGGCTTCGGACGAAAACACCACCTGATCATCCAGATCGCACATCTCCGCTGCCAGCATACTTGTGACCACTGCGGTCAGGGCTGCGGGATACTTTCTTTCATGGATATTCTGGCCATAAAGAATGGCGCCAGTGGAATTTTCTATAAGTATCACGGAAGCAGCCGATGTCTCCGGAGCCTTGGGCCAGTTGGGAATATTACCCGGGTTATCGGTGCCGGAAGCCGTCACATTTACGGATAATACCGTTATCATTATCAGCACAAGAGGCAGAGTCATGACTCTGCCCCAAAGCTTAAATATTTTTTTGCCTAACCGGGTTCCCTGCTGCATCATTTTACAGAGTATGTTTCGAAAAAATACCTATATCCGAGTCATCGGAAGGAGTTTCGATGGGAGGGATATTATCATCCTTGCTTTCCGGAAGTTCTCCTTCGGAAGATGCGTCCTCATCGGAGACGGTTTCTTCACCCGTCGTATCGCTTTCTGAATTTTCTGCTGAAACTTCGCTGTCGCTTTCTGCGGAAGCATCAGTCCCTTCTTCCGCTTTTTCCGAAACAGCGGGCTTCTCTTCCTCCACGGGCTCGGGGATTCCCTTTTCCTTTCTGAAGATCTGCATGAACTCCTTACCGGTGATGGTTTCTTTTTCGATAAGGTAATCTGCGAGTTTATCCATAAGCTCCCTGTTCTCGGAAAGAAGGGCTTTAGCCTTTTCATAGGCTTCCTTCAGCATACGAACAACTTCTTCATCAATATCCGCAGCAGTTTTGTCGGAACAGTTGAGTGAAGTACGGCCCTCAAGATACTGGCTCTCCACAGTGGCAAAACCCGCCAGTCCGAATCTTTCGCTCATACCGAATCTGGTGATCATATTCTTTGCTATGGAAGTAGCCTTTTCGATATCGTTGGCTGCACCGGTGGTAACATTTCCGAAGACGATCTCCTCCGCGGCACGTCCTCCCAGAGCAGAGACGATCATATTCTCAAGTTCTTCCTTGGAATTAAGATACTTTTCTTCCTCGGGAACCTGCATTACATATCCTAAAGCTCCCATGGTCCTGGGAACGATGGTGATCTTCTGAACAGGCTCCGAATTCTTCTGAAGAGCAGTGATAAGTGCATGGCCGACTTCATGATAGGAGACGATCTTTCTCTCCTCGGCACTCATGATGCGGTCCTTCTTTTCCTTACCCACAAGGACCTGCTCAACCGCATTGAAGAGATCCTTCTGGCATACATACTCTCTGCCTTCCTTAACGGCATTGATGGCAGCCTCGTTTATCATGTTGGCAAGATCGGAACCTACCGCACCGCTGGTAGCAAGCGCAATGGCATCAAGATCCACGCTCTCGTCCATCTTAACGTCCTTGGCATGTACCTTTAAGATCTCGACTCTTCCCTTAAGATCGGGCTTATCCACGATGATACGTCTGTCAAAACGTCCGGGTCTGAGAAGCGCCTTATCGAGGATCTCGGGACGGTTGGTAGCACCTAAGATCAGGATACCCTTTGATGAATCGAATCCGTCCATCTCGGAAAGGAGCTGGTTCAAAGTCTGTTCTCTTTCCTCATTACCTCCGCCGTATTTGGAATCACGGCTTCGTCCAATGGCGTCGATCTCATCTATGAAAATTATACAGGGTGCGCTCTTTGTGGCCTCTTTGAAAAGATCCCTTACTCTGGATGCACCCACACCGACGTAGAGCTCTATGAAATCGGATCCTGTCAGTGAAAAGAAAGGAACGTGCGCTTCGCCCGCAACTGCCTTGGCAAGCAGGGTCTTACCGGTTCCGGGAGGGCCGACCAAAAGTGCTCCCTTGGGAAGTCGTGCACCGATGCTCGAATATTTTCCGGGATTGTGAAGAAAATCTACAACCTCTACAAGTGATTCCTTTGCTTCGTCCTCACCGGCTACATCCTTAAATGTAACACCGGTCTCTTTCTGGACATAAACCTTGGCATTGCTCTTTCCCACATTTAAAGGTCCGCTGCCTCCGCCCATTCTCCTCATAAGGAATGAGGCAAGGAGCCAGAGAAGGACCACGGGAAGAACCACTCCCACAAAGATCTCGGTAAGAAGTCCGGATGATGTGCTTACCACACGCTGTCCGGAAACTCCGTGCTCTTCGAGCCTCTCGGTAAGATTGTCCATGGACTCCATGAGTCTTGTGGTATACACACGCTCATTCTGAAGCTGAACGTAATATGCGTACTGTTCGAGTCTGCTGGATTCGGCACCTCCGCTTTCGGCATCGGATTCCTGTATCACAGCGCTGAGCTTGAGAGTAACGGTAAGTTCCGCATTCTCCGCATCAAGTTCCACGGATTCAACCCTGTCATTTTCAAGGTCATTTAAAAACTCCGTATATTCCTTGGTCTGGGTAGCACCCTTTCCTCCGAATACCATGTTGTAGAACAGGAAGATGACCACCACCGTGCACAGCAGGGCCAGTATCATCATCCATGAATTGTTCTTGCCCCCGCCGGGGCGTTTGTTGTTCTGATTCTGAGAATTATTGTCCAAAATTGTTCACCGTTTGTTTATACTAACTGAAATTAGTTATATCTACACACTTTCTACTATACGGTCCCGAATATAACAAGAAAAAAAGAATTAAAAGATTTTAAACAAAATCTTTACCGCGCTCATATTCGGGAGTGCATGTAAGTCTTATTCCCAGCTTTCTGTAGACATTTTCATCAACCCTTGAAAGGATAACGGAAGAATGTGCCTCCGCGCCTCTGAGTCCGGGAAGGCTCTCCAACGCCGCTTTTGCAAGAGGATTGGTGGATGCAGAACTGGAAAGTGCTATGAGCATTTCGTCAGTATGAAGTCTGGGGTTATGAGCACCCATATAGCTGGTCTTAAGGGTCTGTATGGGAATCAGGGTATCTTCACTCATGACCTTTACTTCATGAGGAATACCTGCAAGAACCTTGATCGCATTGAGAAGACATGATGCAGCAGCTCCCAGAAGAGGATTGGTACGTCCCGTTACTATTCTGCCATCGGGAAGTTCAATGGCTGCAGCGGGAGTTCCGCTCTCGGTCTCCCTTTCTTTGGCAGCAACGGCAACCTTTCTGTCTTCCGGAGTGATTCCGGCCTGTTTAAGCAAAAGCTCCTGCTTGTAAAGCTCCGACTTGGGAGCATCTCCCTTTTTAACAGATACGGCAGATGCATAATAGCGGCGGAGGATCTCCTGACAGGATGCCTCTCTGCAGGCATCATCGTCAGTGATGGCATATCCTGCCATATTTACACCCATATCCGTCGGGCTCTTGTAAGGGCACTCACCGCTGATGGCTTCAAAAAGTGCACTGAGAACAGGGAAGATCTCCACATCACGGTTATAGTTGACAGTGGTGTCACCATAAGCCTCAAGATGGAAGGGATCGATCATGTTCACATCATCAAGATCGGCCGTAGCAGCTTCATATGCGATATTTACGGGATGGCGAAGAGGCAGATTCCAGATGGGGAAGGTCTCAAACTTCGCATAACCCGCATTAACACCTCTCTTGTGCTCATGATAAAGCTGGGAAAGACAGGTAGCCATCTTGCCGCTTCCGGGTCCGGGAGCAGTGATGACAACGAGAGGTCTGGTGGTCTCGATATAATCATTCTTGCCGTAGCCTTCATCGGATACGATAAGAGGAATGTTTGAAGGATATCCGTCGATGGGATAGTGAAGATAACTCTTTAAGTCATGACCATCCAGGAGCTGTCTGAATCTGTCAGCCGCAGGCTGGCCCGAATACTTGGTTATGACAATGCTTGATACAAGGAATCCAAGTTCCCTGAAAACCTTAACAAGTCTCAGAACATCCTGATCATATGTGATCCCGAGATCGCCCCTTACCTTGTTCTGCTCAATGGCATCTGCACTGATGACAATAACGATCTCAGCCTGGTCCTTTAACTGCTCAAGCATGAGAAGCTTGTTGTTGGGTGCAAATCCGGGAAGAACCCTGGAAGCATGATAATCATCATAGAGCTTGCCGCCAAACTCAAGGTAAAGCTTGCCGAATCTGGATATCCTCTCCTTTATGTGAGTGGACTGAAGCTCAAGATATTTTTCGGAATCAAAACCGATCTTACTCATAAATATTTATTTCCTCCAAAAAACGCACAATACTGCGAATAGTGCCCCCTGCAGGGTCACCATACGCAAGTGCTTTTTTTAATACTTACCCGAATTTATATAATAGCATAATTATCGGTATTTCTCTATAAAAACAAGCATTTCACGCTTATTTTTCGCCCATTTTCCTGAAGTATTCCACAATGGTCTTTGCCACATCTTCGGGAATCTCAGGAAGGGATGCCAATTCTTCTTCTGATGCCTGTGCTATCTCCGACAGGTTCTGGAACCTCTTCATAAGGGCTTTCTTACGGGCGGGGCCGATGCCGGGGATATCGTCCAAAAGAGATCTGGTCTGAGTCTTGGACCTCAGAGATTTGTGATATTCTATGGCAAATCTGTGAGCCTCGTCCTGGATCCTGGTTATCAGTTTGAACCCTTCGGAATGGATGTCTATGGGCAGTTCCGTATTGTTGAAATACAGTCCCCTTGTCCTGTGATGATCGTCCTTGACCATTCCGCAGACCGGTATATCGAGGTCAAGGGATTCCAGCACTTCAAGAGCGATATTCACCTGGCCTCTGCCTCCGTCCATGAGAAGCAGGTCCGGAAGATGGGAAAAGCTTACCGGTTCCGCGGCTTCTCCGGCTTCCCTGATCCTGTCAGCCTCCTCGATTCCATGAGTAAAACGTCTTGTAAGAGCCTCTTTCATACAGGCATAATCATTGGGGCCCGCAACGGAACGGATCTTAAACTTCCTGTAATCGCTCCTTTTGGGACTTCCGTTTTCATATACCACCATGGATGCCACATTTTCGAATCCGTTGGTATTGGATATATCAAAGGCTTCCATTCTGACAAGCCCGTCAGTTTTTAACAATTCTTCTATCTCGCGAACAGCACCCAGAGTTCTGGCTTCACCCTGCCTGATCTTTTCTCTGTCGTTATGAAGGATTATCCGGGCATTTTCCTCACTCATTTCAAGGAGTTTTGCCTTGGTGCCGATCTTAGGTACCACCAGCTGAACCTTGTGTCCGCTCTTTTCGGACAGCCACCCCTCTATAACCTCAGCATCTTCAAGCTCATGCCTTATCATGATCTCTTTGGGAATAAAGGGAGTTCCGGAATAAAACTGCTTGATGAATTCTCCAATGACAGTTCCGTCAGTTTCAGATAACACATCTGTCATATGATAATGCTCACGCCCCATGAGCCTTCCGTCCCTTACAAAAAATATCTGGATAACGATATCTTCACCGTCACGGCACATTCCTATGACATCTCTGTCAATTCCCACACCGCCTGTGATCTTCTGTTTCTGGGACACATTTTTTACAGACTCTATAAGATCCCTGTATTTTGCGGCTTCCTCAAACTTCATCTCGTCGGATGCCGCTGTCATTTTCTGTTCAAGCTCATTAACTATGGGCTTATAATTCCCTCCAAGGAAATCCAGAGCTTTAGCTACATTTTCACCATATTCCTCTTTTGATATATATCCCTGGCAGGGGCCCTTGCACTGACCAATGTGGTAATTCAGGCAGGGTCTGTCCAGGCCCATATCCTTCGGAAGACTCCTGCTGCAGGTCCTAAGGCAAAAGAGCCTGTTTAGAAGTTCAATGGTATCCTTAACAGACTGGGCGGAACTGTAAGGACCGAAGTACCTGGATCTGTCTCTTTTCATCTGTCTGGAGAACAGGATCCTGGGGTAATCCTCCCCTACCGTAACTTTGATATAGGGGTAGGTCTTATCATCTTTTAAAAGTGTATTGTATTTGGGAGAGTGCTCCTTGATGAGATTATTTTCGAGGACAAGAGCTTCCAGTTCGGAATCCGTGACGATAAATTCAAAATGATCTATCTGGGCCACCATATTATCAATAGCGGGCCCTCTGCCTATATTTTTCCTGAAGTACGAGCGGACGCGATTCCTGAGATTGACGGCCTTTCCCACATACATGATGGTATCCTGCTCATCACGCATGATATAAACCCCGGGAGAAGCGGGTAATTTCTTCAGTTCTTCGGAAAAATCCTTCATCTGTACTTGTTTTTGATCAAAACAGGGTATAAAATTCCCTCTGCAATGTAGTTTATGAAACCATGTAGCGTATTCAAAGAGCCATGAGAAAAAAAGAAGACATTGAAAACGAGATAAGGACCACCGGCGGAGAGATACTGGATTCGGATATTTTTGCCAAAGGCTTCGGTCAGCCCCACCACTTCAGGTCCAATGTCAGCGACCACTCACTTCATGTGACCAAGACCGCTTTAAGAATGGCCGGACTGTTCAGATCCGTAGACAGGGAGTCCCTGATAAAAGGATGTCTTTGTCATGATCTGGGTCTCATCGGCAACAGAGGCGTTGTCTACACCACAGGACGCATGTGCATCACGCAGCACCCCATTGATTCTGCGGACAGAGCAGAGAAGATCCTGGGCCACCTGTCTGACAAGGAAAAGGATGTTATCCTTCACCACATGTATCCCCTGATCTTCACACACCCCTGCACCAAGGAAGGTGTGCTCATCTGTATTGCGGACAAGTACTGTGCTCTTTACGAGCCCTTTACCATAAGAAGTTCCTCGGAAAAACTTCACAAAAGGCTCAATATTCGAGTAAAGGCCATGGCTTAAGATCAGTCTTCACCATTATCCTCAGGGATCGGCCCTGAGGTATTTTTTTTGTTCTTTAAGGTCTTTGTTCCCGAAGTGTTATTCTTTCGGAATTCCCTGACCTTGTTAAATCTCTTCCGGACAACAGCTGCCTCTTTTTCGCTGACAAGTCTCAGGATCTTCACTAGGAAAATGCCTTCGGGATCCGAGCATGGATATGCGATTATCTTTCCCTTTATAAGTCCGTGGTCCTCGCATTCGCACAGGCAGTAATATCTCTTGTCACCCATGGAAAACCATTTGATCTTTCGCTTTGCCCTTTTTCCGCAGACATAGCATTTGGTTGCCAGAATGCCCTTTTCCTTGAAAGCCTTATCCCGGTCTTCAAATACTCTTGTGATGTGC
>JAEEGL012811713.1_pt1 | contig 17010 bp, 16 predicted proteins | sample 9134231 | NCBI WGS metagenome assembly JAEEGL01 (sample SAMN16246548, study PRJNA631951) | gut metagenome | biome: gut microbiome; feature: rumen; material: fiber-attached | host: Bos | place: Iran: Karaj | collected 2018-10
ATCGAGAAGGATTTCATGGATGAGGACGAGATTAAAATCATCCGTACCAAGAAATTCGACATCAAACCCATGTATCCCGAAGATGCATGCGTTCAGATGGAACTTCTCGGACATAACTTCTATGTATTCAACAATGCGGAAAACGACAGAATCTGCGTTGTATACAAGAGAAAAGGAAACACCTACGGTTTGATTGAACCCGAGGTATAAAAGCGTTTGTGTAGAAGTAAGGATATACGAAAAGCCCGCCGCATATTGCGGCGGGCTTTTTGTATGTGCAGAACTTTAACGGTCCGCTTATTTCGTTTCTCTGATGTCTGCAAAGCTCCAGGCGTAGATATTGATGATTTCCACGGGGGAGCCGCAGTAGGGGCAGGATTTTTCGCCCGTTCCCTTAACCGGCGCGCCGCAGTGCGGGCAAACCGAGGAGAGTGCCATATCGGAGTATTTATCCACCATATCACGGTCCTGAATGTAAATCAGGTCAATATTGTATTTTGCCTGTGTCATCAGGTCGTTCCGGCCGGATTTGATTTTACCCCCTTCCGTAATGTAATGCAGGTACTGAACCGCTGCCTGATAGGTAATTACGCACTTTGCGCCGTTGTTTACGTAGTTGCTCAAACCGCATTTATGCAGCTTGATGCGCTCGAAATGCTCCACATAACCCTTATCTTTGTTGATGTCAATCTGCATCTGCAGTTTGTTCTTCAATTCCTCGTTGCCTTCCTTTAATTTGGAGACATCGGAATTGTCGAGTGCGAAAAGATACGAGGTCAGAACATTGCCGGCGCGCGTTACCATTTCCGTATTATTGAATTCCGGAAAGTCCGCAGCAATTTTCGGAAGATAAATCGATGCGTTGTCCGAAACGGTTTTCGGCGTTGCGGCATACTCGAAGGTCGTTCTGCGGATGCCTTCCGCAATGTCGGAAGTGCCAGTCGTAACCTGTGAAATCGTCTTTGCCGTGCGAACTGCACTGTTGACCGTATTGGTCACGGACTTTACGGAGCGCGTAGCCTTATTTACGGCCTTGACTATAATACCGGCAATGACGCCAAGTACAACCAAAACAATGATAACGAAGATAATAACCAGAATGGCTCCGATTGATAATGCTGCCATTTAAAACTCCTTTTCTAAATGATGAAGCTTCCGAGGTCATCCAGGAAACCGAAGCATCCCGCACAACCGCAGAGGATTGCGAGAATTACGAGACCGACTGCTACTACAAGGAGTACCTTCCATACGGAAACAGGTGTCTTGCCGTATACCTTACCGGTCTGGCCGTTTACCATGAACTGATAAACCTTGCCGTTGTACTGGAACGAAGATACCCAGATCGGAAGCATCAGATATTTGTAAGTAATCGAGTTGAAAGTACTTTTTACTTTGATGTCTGTAGCGTGATCCGCATTATTTTCGCTTATAATCTTGCGGGAAACGCCGCTGTTGATTTTCTTGAAAATCGACTTTTTCGCGATTTCCCAGCCGTCCTTCAAACCGATGGTGTAACGTTCCGCTGCAAAGCCTGCCACATATTCGGGCTTGTAAGCTTTGTTGTTTTCGGTCTGGAAAGGTGCCAGCCCGTTGATGATGGCGGAATTGTGACGATTCGTTGCAAGTACGAGCTCATCGTCAAAGCTCTCACGGTAGATACCGGAGGTTTTGTACCAGTCCGTAACGGTTTCGGTATGATAATTTCCGTCCGAATCCCTGCGTCTTACGGTACGGTCTTTACCGTATTTACCGGTGTAGGAAGATACCGTGTCGGTATCGAATGTCCAGTACGGTAAGTAAATACCCTTGAATGCCTCGGGCTTTGCGGAATCCTTTGCAAGCTTCGGGCAGAAAAACTTATTGCCGATCCATTTCTTAAAATTCTTGCCGGCCGTCTCGTTTGTAATCTGGAAAGGTACCACACCGCCGGGAGCAAGTGTTTTTTCGCCCTGTGCTTCCATAACCTGGTTGGAGCCGCAGTACGGACATTCGCTTGATACCGCAAGTGCGTCGTAAATGGTTTCGGCGCCGCAACTCTTGCAGACTACCGCTTTTTTCTCTGCACCCCAGTTGCAGTTGGTTTCTTTATTCTCTGCACTTAAGAAATCCAGTTCCACAGCGGATGCCGGTGCGTTTTCGGCCTGCGGAATGATTTCGAGATAATCACAGTAAGGACAGTGGAGTTTGCCGTTTTCCGGGTCAAAATCCATGGTGCCGCCGCAGTTGGGACATTTGCGGTCCGTTTCGCTTAAGGTTTCGGCACCGGCGATATTCACGCCCTGTTCGTCGGTTCTTGTTCCGTCTTCGTTTACGATGATGTTTTCATCAGCCATTGAAATATCCCCCTAGAATGATTTACGGCCCGGCCGTCTGGCCGGGCCGCGAAAGGTCTTACTTAAAGTCGTTGTCGACTTGATTATTTTACGATGTCACCATCGTCGAAGATGTCACCGCATTCCGGACAGAATTTCGGAGGATTCTTGGGATCTTCCGGTTCCCATCCGCACTTATCGCACTTGTAAAGAGGTGCGCCTGCAGGTCTCTTGCTTCCACAGTTCTGGCAGAAGTTGCCTTTATTTACGGTACCGCATTCGCAGGTCCATCCTTCAACTGCTTCGGGTTTCTTCTCGCCGCAGTTCTGGCAGAACTTGCTGGTGTTTACGGTTCCGCACTTGCAGGTCCAGGAATCTGCCGGAGCAGCAGCGGGAGCGGGAGCTGCCTGCTGAACCTGAGCCTGTGCAGCGTTCTGCTGCTGAGCCATTGCATAAAGGTTTGCGGTATTGTTTCCACCGGTCATCTGAGCCATGTTCATGCCTGCAAATGCCATCATGGGTCCTGCCTCTGTATTTGCAGCAGCAGCTTCCATAGCGTTTGCGGTAGCGGTGGTCATTCTTGCAGCAGCCATGTTTACGTTGGTGTAAACCGCAGTATCCTGGAACTGTTTGATTCTCTTCTCGTCCTCTTCGGTAGCCTTGATGGATTCGAAGGTAATGTCAACAACTTCCATACCACGAAGGTCGCCCCATTTCGGCTGGAGCTTCTTGTTGATGAGTTCTACAAGAATGTCGGTCTTGGTGGTAATTGCACTGTAACGGATACCTACGCCGTAATCGGAAAGGGATCCGATTGCGGGCTGAAGTGCCTGCATAAAGTCGGACTTCATAATGCTCTGAAGATCCTTCTTGGTATAGGTTGCGCCGCTGAATGCAGAAGCGATGGAGGTGTAGAAACGAATCGGATCGGAGATCTTAAATGTATACTCACCTCTTGCCATTAAGTTAATGTCGCCCTGGAAACCGGTTACCTGGTCATGAATAAAGAACGGAATGGTGGAAGCGGTTCCCCAAAGGTTCTGACGAACTTCCAGAGTGTTGATGTAGTAAACTCTCTGTTCTCTAGGGGTCTCACCACCGAAGGAAATACGTCTTCCGAGTTCCTGGAAGGAGTGAAGAAGGTTCTCACCCAGATTTCCGTAGAAGATGGAAGATTCCGTATCGGATTCAAAACGATATTCACCGGGTTCTGCCGCAAGGTTGGTAACCTTACCGTTATCAACAGTGATTGCACACTGTCCTGCATTTACAACAATCAGGGAACCGTTGGAGATGATGTTGTCCTGGCCCTTGTTGATGCCTTTCTTGTCTCTCTTGATACCGCGTGCTGCCAATACCCCGTTTTCCATGGTATCGCATACAAAGTACTCAAGATACTGATCTTTTGCGATTCCGCCAATGCTTGAGAATGCGTTTGTGCCGATGTTTCTTGTTGCATCACCGACTGCCTGCTTTGCAATGCCAAATGCTTCTTTAATTAATCCCATTGCTGATTCCTCCTCATATGTTTTTCGATTCCGAAATGGGTTTTTGTTTTCCCAAATCCACAATGCAAATTATACTATCAAAACAGCGAAATGTCCAGTATTCCAACACCTCAAAAGGTGCTAAATACAGGGGCCTGTTTTGCACTTTCTGAAGAATAAAACGGCCGTTTTGGTTTATCTTTACTTATTATAGGAAAATTGCTATGATTAAAGGTACGGGAAAAAAGGGAAAGGTACAGTAATCCATGCTTTTTAACAGTTTTGAATTTATACGGTTCTTTCCGATCGTTCTGGCACTTTATTTTATCATGCCCAAGAAAGTTCGGTATATCTGGCTTTTAATTGCCAGTTATTATTTCTATATGTCCTGGATGCCGCAGTACGGGCTTTTGCTTTTCGGAGCAACGGCGGTTACGTACGGTGCGGGTCTTTTAATTGACAAGGCGAAGAAAACCGGTTTTAAGAAACTGTTTCTGGCGCTCAGTGTCGTCATTTGTTTTTCCCTTTTGTTTGTATTCAAATATTTTATGTTTGCCTTTTCTTCCCTGCAGATGGTTGCAAAACTCTTCGGTTCGTCACTGACAGAGCCTTCGTTTTCACTTGTTCTGCCCGTCGGAATTTCGTTCTTTACCTTCCAGGCGGTGGGATATGTGATTGATGTGTATCGCGGGGATGTGGACGCGGAGAAGAACTTTTTCCGTTATGCGCTTTTCGTGGCATTCTTCCCACAGCTTGTGGCAGGTCCGATTGAGCGTTCGAGGAATCTTTTAAAACAGATTCGCGGCATTGAGAACCTTCGCATCTGGAGCTTCCGCCAGATTCAGGAAGGTGCCGTCGTAATGCTTTACGGCTATATTCTGAAAATGATTATTTCGGACCGTGCGAAAATCGTTGTCGACGCGGTCTTCGATCCCGAAGTCTGCAGTGATTATACGGGCTTTATTCCCGCGGTGGCGACGATTCTGTTTGCCATTCAGATTTACTGTGACTTTGCGGGCTATACCTATATTGCAATCGGAGCTTCCAAAATCATGGGCTTCGATCTGATGAACAATTTCAACACACCTTATCTGGCAACTTCCATCCGCGATTTCTGGGCGAGATGGCATATTTCCTTAACACAGTGGTTCCGTGATTATCTGTACATTCCGCTCGGCGGAAACCGCAAGGGCAAATTCAGAAAGTACTTAAACATTTTCATCGTGTTTGCGGTCAGCGGCCTTTGGCACGGCGCTGCATGGCATTTCGTGGTATGGGGCGTTCTGCACGGAATTTTACGTATCGCGGATGATTTGACGGCACCGCTTCGTACCAAAGTATATTCCAAAATCGGAAATATTCAGTCGGTATCGTTCCGGATTTATCAGACACTCGGAACATTCTTCTTTGTCTGCGTGGCATGGGTATTCTTCCGTGCGGAGTCCATCGGTCAGGCATTCGGCATGATCGGTCGTACGTTTACACACTGGAATCCGTGGGTATTTACCGACGGAACGATGTTTTCCACCGGTATGGAGTTTAAAGAATGGAACGTGCTTTTCGTAGCGTTGCTTTTCTTACTTGTCTGCGATATCTGCAGACTCTGCAAGGTGGATTTGAAGCAGAAATTCTTATCCCAGGGTTGGATTTTCAAGAGCGTTGTTTTTGTAATCGGTGTCATGCTGGTATTGGTTTTCGGTATTTACGGTGCAGATTACGATGCGGCATCGTTTATCTACTTCCAGTTTTAGTTTATGAAGGCGAAAAAGATTGTTGGAAACTGCATAAAGGTCGCTTTGATGCTGGCAGTCTTTGTAATCCTGTTTTCAAGGGCCTGGTATGTGCTGCGTCAGAAGGATTTGTGTACGGTGCAGGATAACTTCCGCCATTATCCGAAGAATACGGCAGAGATTGTTTTTATCGGCCAGAGCCATTGTTTCTGTTCCGTGGATCCGAATATCGTGGCGGAAGATTACGGCATCGAGTGCTTTATGCTGGCTACTTCCGGACAGACCGTTCCGGAGTCCTATTATGCCGCGATGGAAGCGTTGGAATTCCAAAAGCCAAAGGCAATCGTCATGGAAGTGGCATATTGCGCGAACGATTTCCGGACTTTGAATGACGGCATGACGCATATGTTTTTTGACGGAATGCCGGAATGTAAGGCGAAAAAACTCGCCATCGACGATTTGATCGAAGAGGAAGAGAACCGGATTTATTTTAAAATGAATTTCGGGGCTTACCATCAAAGATGGAAAGAACTGACGGAAGAGGATTATCGTAATTACCTGACGGCTCCGAGAGGAGAGTTTTATTCCGACGATGTTTTCACAAACTGGGACATCCCTTTGGAGGCTGAAGATGCATCGGAACCCATGCCGGAAGAGATGGAGCGTTACATGGATCTGCTCGTGGATTTATGTAAGGAAAACAATGTGGAACTGATTCTCTTCTGCGCACCGTTTAATTCCATGTATCCGGACGACGGAATCATGGACCTTTTCTACAGACAGAGAGTTTTTCATTATATTTCGGATTATGCAAAAGAGAAGGGCGTGCGTTATTACAACCTTTTTGACGAGCTGGATGAACTGTACGCATACGGCTTAAACAATGAAACGGATTGGAAGGATTCCCAGCATTTAAACCGTTCGGGAATGAAGAAGTTTACGAATTACATGATGGAGAAAGGATACTTTTTACCGTGAAAATTGTAATGCTCGAAAGAAATAATGTCGGCAATGATTTTACAATGCCGGATTTCGCATCGTTCGGAGAACTGACGGTGTATGAATATACAAAGCCGGAAGAAGTGGCTGCGCGTGTTCGTGATGCGGACATCATAATCATGAATAAGATGCCGATGAACGAGGACACTTTAAAGGATGCACCGAATGTAAAACTGATTTGTGTTACGGCAACGGGAACGGACATCATCGATCATAAGTACTGCGAAAGCCGCGGTATTGTTGTGAAAAACGTGAAGGGTTATTCGACGGAAACCGTTGTGCAGCATACGTTTGCGTCACTGTTTTATCTTTACGAAAAACTTCCGTTTTATGATGAATATGTAAAAAGCGGAGAGTATGCAAAATGCCCGACATTTACCTTTTTTGAGCATTATTTTAACGAGCTTTCCGGAAAGACCTGGGGGATTGTCGGACTGGGTGAAATCGGACACAGAGTGGCGGAAGTGGCGAAAGCGTTCGGCTGCAGAGTCATCTATTATTCGACTACAGGTGTAGAACGACCGGAATCGTACGAGAAAAAAGAGTGGGCGGAGTTTTTAAAAGAGTCCGATATTGTGTCCGTTCATGCGCCTTTGAATGAGAATACACGAGGACTGTTTAACCGCGAGGCCTTTGCGGAAATGAAAAAGAGCGCGTTCTTTCTGAACATGGGGCGCGGACCGATTGTGGTGGAAGAGGATCTGGCGAATGCTTTGGAAACCGGTGAAATCGCCGGTGCGGCACTGGATGTTCTGGCAAAAGAACCGATTCTTGAAAGCAATCCGCTTCTTCGCATCAAAGACAGCGGAAAATTATTCATCACACCGCATATCGCATGGGCCAGCGTGGAAGCCAGAAAACGGCTCATGGATGAAGTGTACCTTAATGTCGAAGCCTTTCTTTCGTCAGGCAGGTAAAAGTTACAGTACAGGTTGTAATTATGTTTCAGGTAGTGTTTAACAATGTTCTTCTGGCGCTCCTTTTTATGGTGCCGGGGTTCGTTTTTTGCAAATTAAAAACCGTAAAACCGGAGCATTTGTCCACGGTATCGACGTTTCTGATTTATTTCTGCTCGCCGTGCATGGTGCTTTCTTCCTTTCTTGCCCTGCCGAGATCCAAAGAACATCTTCTGAATATGGGACTTTTCTTTGTATTCTCGCTTCTGATGCAGATTCTGTTTTTCCTCGCCCTTTATATGATTCTGAAAAAGAAACAGGAAAATCCCGCATTCCGCATTCTGAATGTCGGAAGCGTGCTCGGGAATGTCGGATTCTTCGGACTTCCCTTAATAAAGGCCGTATTCCCGGATTCACCCGAGGTTGCATGCTATTCCTCAATCTACGTGGTCAGCATGAATCTTCTGGTATTTACCATCGGTGTATACTGCATCACGGGTGATAAGAAGGTTATTTCCGTTAAAAATGCGATTCTGAATCCTGCGACGTTTTCTTTGTTGATTGCGCTTCCTTTGTATCTTTTCGATGTAATGGATTATGTTCCGAAGTTTCTCGTAAACGGGGTGGATGTGGTCGGCAAATCCACGACGCCGATCTGCATGTTTATTCTGGGTGTCCGGCTTGCCGCAACACCGTTTAAAGAAGTGTTCGGCAAAAAAATAATCTATCAGGTCTGCCTGATGAAGCTGGTGGCATTTCCGCTTTTTTGCTACGGATTGTCCGTGCTGTTTCCGCTGCCGCTGACTTTCCGGTATTCGATCCTGATTCTCGCCGGGGCTCCCTGTGCATCGGTCATCCTCGGAATGGCGGAGATTCACGGAAAATGCACGGACCTGGCGGCGGACTGTATTTTACTCAGTACGTTGATGAGTATCGTAACTTTGCCGCTTTTGGCGCTCTTGATTCATGTCTGACAATGTATAAAGAAAAAGTCGCATTTTGAACAATTTTGTGTTACAATGATAAATGTCGTTATTTGGGCAAAACGGAGGCAACCGTTATGAAGAAAAAGAGCATTTGGCAAGAATATAAGGATGAATTCTTAAAATCGAGAAAACGCAGCCGCAAAGCTACCTACAAGCTTATGAATGCGGATTCGAAGATTAAGAAAAACATTTACAAATCCTTAACCGGCGCACCGAAGAGATTTGAGCGCAGGCTGGGGCTTCTTTTCATTCTTCTGGTGTTCGTGATTTTCTTTATTAAAGCAAAAGATCCGTCCTTCCTTGAGTGGAACGTATCTGACGGAAAGTAATATTCAGGAGGAATTAACATGACAAAGAAAGCAACATCAATTTGGGCATATGTAGGCTGGGTAGGATTCATTATCGCAATGTGCCAGCCCTGCAAGGATGAGTGCAGATTCCATTTAAACCAGGGCCTTGTCTGGAATATCTTTACTTCGGCACTGGCGATTGTAGGTCTTATCGGCATTATTCCGTGGGTCGGATGGATTCTGGATATTTTCGTATTCGGACCGCTCTGGATTTTCCTTATCGTAGTCTGGATTGTCGCTTTTGTAGCTGTATGCAAGCAGCAGGAAAAGGAAATGCCGATTATCGGAAGAATTCATATTATCAAGTAATAACTGCCGCATTACGGCAAATGAAATACAGTTTTGAATTGGAGCAATAAGTAATGAAAATTGTGGATAAAATTTTCGGTACCCACAGCGAAAGGGAATTGAAAAGAATCAGTCCCTTAATTGACCGAATCGAAGAACTGCGTCCTGCGATGCAGGCATTGTCCGATGAAGAACTCCGGGCAAAAACCGCAGAATTTAAGGAACGTCTGAAAAACGGCGAGACCAAGGATGATATCCTTCCCGAGGCATTCGCGGTTGTGCGCGAAGCCGGTAAGAGAACACTCGGAATGGAGCATTACCGTGTACAGTTAATCGGTGGCGTGATCCTGCATCAGGGTCGTATTGCCGAGATGAAGACCGGTGAAGGTAAAACCCTTGTTTCCACGCTTCCCGCATATCTGAATGCGTTGGACGGTGAAGGCGTACATATCGTTACCGTCAACGATTATCTTGCAAAGCGTGACGCGGAGTGGATGGGACAGATTCACGAATTCTTGGGACTCAAGGTCGGCGTTGTATTAAACTCGATGGAGCCCGACGAAAGACGTGCCGCATACAATTGTGATATCACATATGTAACCAATAACGAACTCGGTTTCGATTATCTTCGTGACAACATGGTCATTTACAAAGAACAGCTGGTTCTTCGTAAACTGCATTTTGCCATCGTCGATGAGGTCGACTCCGTATTAATCGACGAAGCGAGAACCCCGCTTATTATTTCCGGTCAGTCCGGCAAATCCACGAAGCTTTACGAGATGTGCGACATTCTTGCAAAGCAGATGGTACGCGGTAAGGACCAGGAAGAAATGTCCAAGCTCGATATCATCATGGGCGAAGAACAGGAAGAGACCGGCGATTTTATCGTCAACGAAAAAGACAAAGTCGTAAACCTGACGGCGGAAGGTGTTGCAAAAACCGAAAAATTCTTCCAGATTCAGAACCTTGCGGATCCGGAGAACTTAGAGATTCAGCATAACATCATCCTTGCACTGCGTGCTCACAACCTGATGTTCAAGGATCAGGATTATGTAGTTAAGGACGATCAGGTTATTATCGTAGACAGCTTTACCGGTCGTCTGATGCCGGGACGTCGTTATTCCGACGGTTTGCATCAGGCAATCGAAGCAAAGGAACACGTAAAGGTAAAAAGAGAGAGCAAAACACTTGCAACCATTACGTTCCAGAACTTCTTCAATAAATTCGAAAAGAAAGCCGGCATGACCGGTACCGCACTTACCGAAGAGAAGGAATTCCGTGAGATTTACGGAATGGACGTTATCGAGATTCCGACAAACCGTCCCGTCGTGCGTATCGATCATCCCGATGCCGTATACAAGACCAAAGCCGGAAAACTTCATGCCATCTGCGATGCCGTGGAAGAAGCGCATGCAAAGGGACAGCCGGTGCTTGTCGGTACGATTACCATCGATGCATCCGAAGAACTCAGCCGTATGCTTACCAAGCGCGGTATTCATCATAAAGTCTTAAATGCGAAGTTCCATGAAATGGAAGCGGAAATCGTTGCGGATGCAGGTCAGCACGGTGCGGTTACCATCGCAACCAACATGGCGGGCCGTGGTACCGATATTAAGCTGGATGAGGATGCGAAGGCTGCAGGCGGACTTTTGATTGTCGGTACGGAGCGTCACGAATCAAGACGTATCGATAACCAGTTGCGTGGTCGTTCCGGACGTCAGGGTGACCCCGGTGAATCCAAATTCTACATCTCCCTGGAAGACGATTTGATGCGTTTGTTCGGTTCCGAGAGAATGATGACCGTATTCAATTCCCTGGGTGTTCCCGAGGATCAGGAGATTCAGCACAAGCTTCTTTCGAATGCCATTGAAACGGCACAGAAGAAGATAGAGAACAACAACTTTGGAATCCGTAAGAATTTGCTTGATTTCGACCAGGTAATGAACGATCAGCGTGAAATCATCTACGCGGAAAGACTTCGCGTGCTGAACGGAGAAAGCATGCGCGACGTTGTTTACAAGATGATTACGGATATTGTCGAGAATGCAGTCAATACCTGCATCGGCGAGGAAGGTGCATCCGACAATTGGGATCTTGCGGAACTTAACAATCTGCTTTTGCCGATTATTCCGCTTGAGCCGATTACCGAAGAGAGAATCGAGAAGAAGAAAAAGACCGGCTTAATCCAGCAGTTAAAGGAAGAAGCCGTAAAGCTTTACGAAGAGAAGGAAGCGCAGTTTACGCAGCCGGAACAGATTCGTGAAGTGGAACGTGTCGTACTGCTTCGTGCCATCGACGGAAAGTGGATGAATCATATCGACGATATGGATCAGTTAAAGCAGGGTATCGGTATGGTAGCCTACGGACAGAAGGATCCCGTTGTTGAATATAAAATGGCCGGCTACGATATGTTCGATGCCATGACCGAGAGCATCCGTGAGGATACCATCCGCATGCTGATGCATATTAAGGTGGAACAGAAGATTGAGCGTGAACAGGTTGCGAAAGTAACCGGTACCAATAAGGACGATTCCGTTCAGAAGGGACCGAAGAAGAGAGAATCGGACAAGATTTATCCGAACGATCCCTGCCCCTGCGGAAGCGGCAAGAAGTATAAGAACTGCTGCGGCAGGGCATGATATAAAGTACTACAGCCGTAGTTATAATTACGGTGTGTCGGAGACGAATCCGAGAAATCGGAAATATAATAATAAAGGTGGTGACCGCAGGTGATTGAACTCGATGCAATCAAAACAGAATTGCTGACGTACGTGACTCCTTTAGCGGAAGTGAGGGATTCACTGTGACCTCGCTAATAAAGAAGAGCGGGCCAAAGAATTAGAAAGAGAAATGCAGGAGCCGAATTTTTGGGACAATCCCGAAAAGGCGAATGCAAAAACAAAACTGTTAAAATCCTTAAAGGACGATATCGAAGTCTGCAACCGACTCAGTACGCAGATTAACGATATTCAGGATTTGATTGAAATGGCAAACGAAGAGAATGATGAATCCATGGTGGAGGATATCACGGCCGAGTTTGAGACCTTTAAGGAAGACTTTGAGAAAATCCGTATTGCAACGCTTTTAAATGAGGAATATGACAAGAACAATGCCATTCTTCGTCTGAATGCGGGTGCCGGCGGAACGGAAAGCTGCGACTGGGCCGGAATGCTGTATCGTATGTATACAAGATGGGCAGAACGCAAGGGCTATACCGTGGAAGTTCTGGATTATCTCGAAGGTGACGAGGCGGGAATCAAATCCGTTGCATTTCAGGTTAACGGCGAAAATGCATACGGCTATTTAAAAGGCGAAAAAGGTGTGCACAGACTGGTGCGTATTTCCCCGTTCAATGCACAGGGAAAGCGCCAGACATCATTTGTATCGCTTGATGTTATGCCGGAATTGCCGGATAATGTGGAACTTGATATCAGTCCCGAAGATTTAAAGATTGATACCTACCGAAGCTCCGGTGCGGGCGGACAGCACATCAACAAAACATCCTCCGCTGTACGAATCACGCATATACCTACAGGTGTAGTTGTAGCATGCCAGAACGAGCGAAGCCAGTTCCAGAACAAGGATAAGGAAATGCAGATGTTAAAGGCAAAAATGCTGATGTTAAAGCAGGAAGCAAATGCCGAGAAACTCTCCGACATTCGCGGTGAGATTAAGGAAATTGCATGGGGCAGCCAGATTCGTTCTTACGTATTACAACCGTACACAATGGTAAAGGATTTAAGAACGGGTGAGGAAACCGCCAATGCGGCGGCGGTACTCGACGGAAGCCTGGATAAAATGATGACTGCTTATCTTAAGTGGAAATCGCTCGGCGGAAAGCCGGTGGAATCCGGAGATTTGGAGTAAGAATCAGAATTAAAAAGTACAGAGATTAAGAAAGGTACCGGAAGTGATTCCGGTACCTTTTTTGTCGGTTTCAAAGTATGCAGTCGCAACGTTTACGATACGATGCAGTCGCGGCCCTTGTGCTTGCCTTCGTACAGATTGTTGTCGGCAATTCGGATGACTTCATCAATGTTTTCCTGACCGGCAAAGGAAGCGATTCCGAATGTCATGGACATGTGGAACGGCTTGCGGTCTGCAGAATAGAATGTCTGACGTTTGATATCCTTGGAGATATTCTTTACTATTTCGTATGTCTCGTCCCTGGCCGCGGTAAATCCCATCAGGAATTCTTCTCCGCCCCAGCGTACGGCAAAGCCTTCGCTTTCCGCATGCTTCTTTAATATGTCGGCTACACCGACCAGCACGGTATCCCCGACATCGTGGCCGTATTGATCGTTGACATTTTTAAAGAAGTCCAGATCCCCGATTACGATGGTAAATACCGTAAAATTCTTATGCGAGGTTTCCCATAGTTCTTTTAAATGCTGTCTGCCGGCGCGACGGTTGTAAAGACCGGTCAGAGGATCGGTCCCCATTACGGTTTTTAAGGAAGTGGCAATGGTGGTTGCGTGCTCTGCCAGTGTAGCGATTTCATCGTTGTACCGGTAAACGAGAGGGTTCATTTCCTGCTCTGCGGTCTGTTTGGTGACAAGCTCTTCCAGATAATCGCGAATCAGTGCAAGACGCTTAATTAACTGTCTTGTGAAGAAGGAAATCAGCAGGAAGGTAACTCCGATTGTCAGCAGGGTAAGCAGGACTATGTAAATATAGAACTGGCGGTTCGTGTGGTTGAACTGCTTTAAGGAAATCGCGGTTTCAATCATGCCGCATACATTGTCTCTGCCGAGCAGGGGAACATAAACGCAGAGGAATTGTTCCTTACGGATTACATTTTTCTCGGTGGATACGATATTGCCTTTGAATACCTCCATGACGATTCTGGAATCCGCAAGCATGGTGCCGTTCATGGTTTTTCCGTCGGCATCCGTTAAGGTGGTCAGTACACGATTGTTTCCGTAGATAACAGAAATCTCAATACCGTATGCATCTTTGACACGATCCAGATAGGATTGTTCGTCGCTGATTTTTTCGTCGTCGAAATAGAGTTCGCCGCTTTCCAGGTGAAGGTATCCGTCGATGGAAGAGAAGTGCTCCGAAGCAACGATTGCCGTACCGCGCAGAAGCTTGAACATTTCTTCCATGGCACTCTTTTTGAACATGCTCATACCGATGAGCATGAAAAGAGTACCCATAAGGAGAATGGGAATTAATGTCAGGAAGTTGATTTGCAACTGCACCGTGGTCTTGTGACGGTTCCTGCGCGGAGTACGTGCCCTGGCGGGTTTCTCAGGCCCGGTTTCTTCTGCTGCAGGATCTTCCGGCTTGGAATCCGCCGCAGGCGTCTCCTCAGGGGTCGCCACAGCGTTTTTTTCCTCAGGGACCTTTGCGGGTTCCTCTGAGGCTTTCACGGACTCTTCGGCAACTTCTTCATTCTTCTGTTGTAAGTTTTCTTCTTCAGCCATTTATTTTTTCTTCTGTTTTAACAGGTCCAGATAAAATTCCGCAAAGGAACTTTGCAAAAACGGGCTGATCCATAAGAACGCGATTCCGAAGGAAAGGATACCTAAAAGAATCATGGGAATCAGGCTGATGCAAAAGCCGATATAACGCCAGAAATTTCCTTTCATAAGCCAGAAACTCATACGAATGGCCTTGCCTGCAGGCATGGAGCGGAAATCTCCGATTAAGTAAAGCAAAGGGAAAAACGGTATCGTTGCCAGATAACCGAGTAAATATCCCAAAAAGATGAGTCCTATAATCACTGCGCTTTCCTTCGGATTCTGAAGGGAAATCGGATTGTAATAGGACAGGATTACCGACGGCAGGGTAAATGCATAGCGGATCATCTCAATGAGGCATGCCGCGCCGAGAATGGTCGGGACATTTCCGCGAAATGCCACGAACAAGGTCAGAAGAGGAGCATCGCCTTTCTCGCTCAAATCCACGAAATATTTCTTTTTGCCGATTTCGAAGACCGCGATCATAATCTGCATCAGGAAAGAAACGACCTGATATATCAGGAAGAATCCCAATCCCTCTCCCAATGAAAAAAGTGCTGCGGTGCAGTTTAACATGCCGGTAATCAGGAAACAGAAAAATACGACAATAATCGGTCCGTACGGATGCTCGAGGATGGTATTTCTTGCCAGACCTCTTAAAACGGGGAGTTTGGTCTTGTTTTTCATTGGACGGTACCTCCTGCGTTTCGAACGGCATCCACGGATTGCTGCATGTATTCTTCGAACGAAACTCCGTAGAGCTGCTCGCTTACCGCGTCAAACCGCTTATGCATAATCGTGTCATGGTTAATGGAATAAACCGCATATCCGCAGAATGCGATGTTGATTACGAGTACCATGGCACAGAAGAAAATCAGAATATTGTTTACAATGTCATTCTTCGCCCGTTTCCCTTTTGCAAGATAGGCATAGAAAATTCCCAAAGGTGCGAAAATAAAGGGAAGAATCATTGTGCTGAACAATAATCCCACCAATGAGAAAAAGAAAAAGGAAGCGGCGCGCCTCGTGGCACGAAACTGCTCATACGATCTTTCTTCAATGTTTTTGTTGTTTTCCGATTCTGTCGGATTCGTCGGTTCCATGAAAGAATTCATTCCTTACAATACATATTTATACAGCATATATTTTACCATATCCCGTTGTTTTGGGCAAGAAATCAAGCCGATTCCCGATTGCCTTTTTATGGGAATTTTGATATAGTTTTGAACTATGAAAAAGTTGAAGAAAGAGGAGATTCTGGGGAGTCTTCTTCTGTTTGTTACAGCATTGATATGGGGCTTTGCGTTTACGGCGCAAAGCAAGGGAATGGAAAGCGTGGGACCGTGCACGTTTAACGGGTTGCGCTCTTTTCTTGCGGCGTTTGCGCTACTGCCCTTATTGATCATAAACCGTAAGAAAGTGTTCCTGGTATCCGGGGCGGATTCTCAGGGCGCAACGGATTCGGATTCGCCGGAAAGTGCGGAAACTACGAAAAAGAAGCGCGGTCTTCTGATCACGGGCCTGGTTTCCATCGGCTTCGTATTTTTCTTAGCATCCACTTCACAGCAAATCGGCATCGGGTTAACGGATAATGTCGGAAAAGCAGGGTTTATTACGGCACTTTACATTGTTCTAGTGCCTCTTGCGGGAATCTTTTTAAAGAAACCGCCGAAATGGATTGTCTTTCTTTGCGTTGCGGGAGCCACGGCGGGATTGTTTTTATTATGCATTCCGAAAGGAAGCGGACTGCATTTTGAATCCGGTGATATACTGTTAATCGCATGCGCAGTACTGTTTACCGTTCACATTCTTTTGATCAATTATTTTTCACACCGGATTAACGGTCTTTTAATTGCCTTTGTTCAGTTTTTGTTTGTGGGAGTTTTTTGCGCGATACCGATGTTTTTGCTGGAAAAACCGACATGGGGAGATCTTTACAAAGCGCTGCTGCCCATGATTTATGCTGGCCTTTTGTCAAGCGGTGTGGGATATACGTTTCAGATTATCGGGCAGAAATATGTCGAACCGACGAGAGCTTCTTTGATTATGTGCTTAGAATCCGTATTCTCCGTTCTCGGCGGATGGCTGATTCTGCATCAGTCGTTAAGCCTCCGGGAGGGAATCGGATGCGTCATCATGTTTGTCGCCATTCTTGTCTGTCAGATCTTCGGACAGGAACCGGGAACTGCCGCGGGAGAGGACCATGGAGGTCAGTGATTTTCTCTCACCCAGACCAATGGAAAGCTTCGTACCGTCACTCATTGTGGCGGTATGTTTTTTTATGTACATAACATGATTGAGGTTAATGATGTATTTCTTGTTCAGGATTACAAAATTATCGAATTTGGCAAGAATGCGGCATAAATCGTTTATCGTACCGAGCTGGTTTACGGTGGTGCCGTCCGTGAGTTTTACACGCATGATGTGCGAATCGGGATATGCATAAATGACCTGATCCGGCAGAGCATAGTGCGCTTTGGTTTCGTCGCGCAGCTCG
>JAEEGL013000359.1_pt1 | contig 17010 bp, 17 predicted proteins | sample 9134231 | NCBI WGS metagenome assembly JAEEGL01 (sample SAMN16246548, study PRJNA631951) | gut metagenome | biome: gut microbiome; feature: rumen; material: fiber-attached | host: Bos | place: Iran: Karaj | collected 2018-10
CGGTCGTTGGGGATGTCGTATAGCTTTTTCCGTTTACAATAGTCCAATATCATGGGCGTGAACACAAACCCACAGATCAGACTCAACAAAAAAGCACCGAGTAGATATATCGTCATAAGCAATTGTCGTATACATATTATTTATATATATATAACCGACATCTTTTTAAATTATTGCATTACCATGCAGATTTTTTTTCACCCGAAATCAACAGCATCAAAGATCGCTTAATTCTGTTCTACTATGAATTTCGAAGCCTCACCATCCAATACCAGTCGGAGCATGGGCGTATTGTCCACACGATGATATATGTCACCGTCTTTTTTGCAATAACTCCATGTGCACAGGTTCGGATTGAATACCAATTCATAGCCTTTTTCATAGCTATCGGGACAACCGAACTCCACATCCATCTTACGTATCAGGCACAAATCATCATCTTTCCATCCATAGAGATACTGGCGGAAATAGAATCCATCATTGTTATTCGAACAGAGATAATATTCACGCCCTTGATCATCTGTAATATGGAATATCTTTTCAATTTTAGCGTCGCCCACGTCTCCTATCATCTTTACCCTGAAACCTTTATTTGCCTGATAAACCAAGATTGAATATAATGGATTCCCCAATCCCCACTCTCCGAAATAGAGTACTCCGACTTTGCGATCATCGGCACGAAAGTCTGTGATGTAGTCTATTTGGTTACAATGCAATGCTGCCTGTTCTATAAGCCTGAACATGAAAGCCTCACCGCCATTCTTTCCATCGGGACCACCATGATTGAAACAATACGCCTGTTCGAGTCTTAGGATTTCCAGAGCTATCCGGATTTGAGATGCCGGATAGAATTTGGCTTTCCCCTGTGCAAAATGATCAAGCCATTTAATCGCATCCCATACTGCTAAAGTGTCTTGTTTGTCACGACTATGAGTTGCCACAAAAGCTCCTACATGACAAAGCGAATCAAAATATGCAACTAAGTCCTTTGGATGATCCACTTTGTAGTCCCCAGGAAGAGCATAGATGCCCTCTCTGATAACGGTATCACTTTCTTCTTCCATTTCTGCTGTTTCCTGTTGTCGTTCTGCCTTTGGCTCATGTTTACAGCCAGACAAAGCCATGCACAAGGTGACGAAAATAAAAAAACGAATACTTTTCTTCTTCATATCTATATTGTTTTTATTAGCTGATCTCTCCATGAAATAGGTCATCTGCCATGTGAAGAATAATATTATGTAATTCCAAATCGGTTTTGAAATGCTCGGGAATGACATCATAGCCAACAGCCGCACCAAGGATATTGCCTGTGATGGCTCCCGTACTATCACTATCACCACCGTGATTGACAGCTGCTATGACAGCATTCTCAAAATTGTCAAAGTGTCGAAGACTGCAGTAAAGGGAGATGGCCAATGCTTCCTCTCCAACCCATCCACCACCAAGTGCTTCCACATTCTCCACGTCAGTTTTCTCGTTTGATGAATATAAGATGGCTAATGACACAAGTTCCTCCATACGGCAAATATCCATGGGGTTATTAGGGTACATTTTTTTTATAACATTCATTCCCTCAATAATGTATTCCTTCAAGTTCTGTTTTGAAGGAGCAATGTCAATTGCTAGCCTGTAAATGACATGTGCGGCCATTGCAGCGGGTATGTAGCCAAGCGGATGCTTGTGGGTAATTTCTGCTGCTTCAGCTGCCAAATGGTCAGTTTCTTCTATTGACATCCGGTTGTCAACAGCTCCATAAAGAGGAATTGGGGCTATTCGCATAACTCCTCCATTCCCCTTACTGTCATTATAGACATCCCTACCTTTGAATAAAGCCTCGAGAGCAGTAGTACACGTTCTCCCTGGTGCGCGCCGTTTGTTCAGTTCTGGAATTTTATTGATCCAACAGTCATTAAATTTATTGGATTTCTTGCCAACCTGTGGCAGATACCATTCTATGTAAGCCGTGCAGATAGTATATCTAGGTACGAGTCTCAGGCGTTTTGCATTCAGAAGGCCATTGGCTGTATAGAGGGTCATTTGAGTGTCATCAGACACAACCGCCTTTCCTGCCTGCTCTTCCTCAGGCAGCCAGTGTTGTCTTGTGTCTAGTCTTGTAATTCCTGCCTTGCCATATCGTTGTTGAATTTCCTTGTATGAATACATAAACTCTACTGGGTATCCCAATGCATCGCCGATGGCACCGCCAACCAGCGAACCGCGTATTCTGTCTTTCAAATATTCCATATCCTCAATATTTTTGTTCATTGTTATTCTTAATTAGCATTCCAAATATTCTTTTCAAGTCTTTTAATCATTAGCCTTATGCTTTACTAAGTTTGTAGATAACATCTTTCCGTTTCTTGAAAGTTTCCATGGGTATTGGTGGCTTTTTGTTTTGCTCCGTCTGATATTTGTAGAATGCATTTAAAACACCCATGACTTTTCTTGTGTCGCGCCCCTTCTCTTCGAGAAAGCCATTGAGAGCTGGAGCTTCCAGTCCTTTGTCTGCTCCATGAAACACCCAGTATAGGCAGAGTGCAGTATCGGTTCGGTGAAGTCCTTGAGCACATGCAATGTAGAAACCGCCGCGGTCGATAATCTCGCAGAATTTTGGAAATAGATCGGATAATTGTTCTATGCCTTTCTGTTTTTTCTCCACGGGATAGTGGAAATAATCGATACCGTGAGCCTTACAAACCTCCTTGTAATGGTCTGACTTGTAGTCCGCCCTCAGGTCTATTACTTGACTGACGCCCGACTCTACAATAGTTTTCCATGCATATTGTAAGCGGGGGGAAGACAGTGTTCTACCACGGAAACCGCCATAGATAGGAAGAAGATCAGGAATGCTAGAGCGCATCATCCGTTCAACGTCTATTCCTCCAGCATGTTTTACATCTTCTGTTTCCATAATGGCAATAGTTTTATTTTCCTTGTTGCGCCCTACATGCCACCCGTCGCAGAATAAACATTTATAAGCACTGAAATGTACTCCATGCTTACTGCTCATCTTTTCCGCAGCCTTCAATGCTTTCTCCTTTGTAGGATAGAACACTTTGGGTTGTCCGTCACTGGCTCTTACATGCGAATGCTTGGAAAAGGCCGCCCAAGCATTACCCGTTACGAAAAGGTTCTTAAACCACTTCGGACGTCGTAGCTGGTCAGCCAACCAAATAGGGATGTTTCTATAATTGATTCTTATAGCCATTATCTATGTAATTAAAGCTTTAACATGCTTTTTAATTGGGTCCTATACATCTCTCTTGATTTTTCATTTGCGAAAGGGATAACTTCTGGCCATTGTGATATAAGAAGTGTCTCTGTTGATGGAATATATAACATCGCCCGCTCTAAGTCACGCAAATTACTTGTGACAGGGTTTATACAACCATCTTTGAAATAATGTAATCCAACGAGTTCGTCATATAGTCTCTGTCTGCTATACATAGGTATATCACAAATGCTTAGTCCTTTTACCTCATGATCGTTAATGGATGTGTTGACAAATGGTAATGGCCACGACTGCTCAATACCAGATATCTTAGTAATAAGCAAATCATAGTCAATCCCTTTTCTTCTATTTTCCGGATAACGGAAAGCAATAAGCTTTGGCATGCATGTTAACTCATGATCTTTCAATCGGTCAAGAGTTACGGCTTGCATGAATATCTGCCAATGCAACTGAATATTGATAAGGTAGTCTTTGTAACGATACAAGTTGAAATCTACCTTTTCAAATTCTGGGTTGTCTTCGCAAAGCTTCGTTAGCTTTGCCGTTGCATCTCCCAAGTCTATTTTTTCAGAATCGTATAATTCTTTTATGATGGGGAAATCTAATGGACTCATTTTTTATGTTTTTGTTTTAAAATGCTGTTTATTCTTCGTCTTCTGTTCTTTTATTGAGTGCAAAAATAATAAAAAACTTTCGTACATCAATTTTATTAACTATTTTTTGTATACTATTTCAAATATATATATTGTTGTCACCATAAATGGGATATCAAATGCCTATTAATGCTCCTCCTATTAATTTTACAACCTTTCCTACGTTTCTTCTGAATTTAATCCATTCTATTTCAGTAACCAAATCATCTATCCTATTGTTCAGACTCTTTATTTGAATGTCCTTACAATTGTTGTCCCGTATTTTTTTATCTCTGTCCATTACAATATTATAAACACCTGCCATTATCCCTGTGCCAATCAAGATAACTACTAATATAGCAGGAATTTTCCACAGTCCAACGATAACGCTTGATACTGCCATCAACCCAATACTACCTGCCACCAATAGCGAAATCAGATAATAAATGGTGTTGAAGATGCTGTAAAGACCTACAAACAAAACCAGAGACAATGCTAATGCTAATGGTATTGGAAGCAGTAGAGACAGAAGGCTCGTCTTCCATAAAACACAGCACAACAAGACTGCATTTATGATTCTTGTATAGACATAGCCAGCTTCAATATCCAAATCAAAGTCAAATTCGATGTCGCCCTTTTCATATTCATCCGTAATAAGTTCCTTCAGTATGGAAAACAACACACCTACTGCAAAACATCCCACTATCAACCAATCATACCATCGCAATGATTCTGACTGTACAAAGATAAGCTCCCATAAAAGTATTGCTTGTAGAATTGCTACACATACAATACGCATAATACTCTTTCCGTTCATAATTATTTGATATTTAAATTGAAAACATTTTTAATTTTACCTGACAATCCTTCGGCTGTACTTCCTATCATTTCCTTTATAATTGGCATTAATGCCTTTCTCGATTCTTTCATCGCTTCGCGCCTTACAATCTTGCTGTTTCTCCCACTTATCCCATTGGCACCTTTTTTCAAATATGCTTTGGTAACATAGCCCACACGAAGTGTAAGTAGAGCGTTTAAGAAGCCATCTGCTAATGATGAAGTCACGATTCCTGGAATTCTTACTTTTGAGATTAATGACGATATGTCCGCATCAGAGAAATCGATACTGTCGACACCAACATCTTCCATTTCAGATCCTCTAAAGTTAATATCTATATTTTTAGCATCTGACAATCCCTCAGAGAATATGTAACCGAAGAAAGCAGTTGTCAATATTCGGATATATTGCCTGGTTAACTGATAAGTTGTCGGGCGATACCCAGAAGCACGAATAATGTCTGCTATCATACGGTAATTCAAAACCATCACCATAATCGCATCCAGTTTTCCGTTCTGCGATAATGCCGTAACCATAAATACAGTTTTTCCCCAACCCAATATCCTCTTATCTATTCTTTTAAATCGGTCGTCAAGTTCATTTTGTATTAGTTCTTTGACACCCGTAATATCAGTTTCATGTATTTGGCCTAGCATACAATTCATTTTCTTTTGATGAACCACTCTTTCCTTCTCTGGAAGATAATTGCAGTTTGACATTAGACTTCGGTAGAAACGATCTAATTTCTTTTTATTTTGCAAACTAAACGAACAGTTATCACCGTCTATACTAAGAATAGGGAATTCTGGGGTCAGATGTAAACGTAATATGGGCCATAACAGCAAATATGCAAACAGCATGAGCATCATCCCATAGAGAATGTATTCCGCATACAATGACCCCGTTATTCTGGTCAACTTTTCCCCCACGGTGACAATATTGCCTATTATCAACATGAAGAAAATCACCAAAAACGCCACAGTCACAATGAACAAATTCCTTTTCATAATTCCTTTGATTTGATTATTATTCTATCATCCATTTGGGTATAGTCATAGTACCCTTACCTTTGCATGCACTGCATTTTCTATGCAAGTCAAGGGTCTCGCAGTGAGCGCGGAGGCATCGGGGACACAATATCTTGTGACAAATATGAGTGGGGTCGTCTTCTCCCCAACATGTCGTATTGTTGAATTCTTGAAAGATACTAGCACCATTTGGAAGCCACCCTGTACCATTACAGAATTCACATTCTTGTTCAACTCTCTCTTCAGATGAAAGAGTCGTTCCTTTCACACAGACGACTTCCTTGTCATCAGTGGCAACATAACAAACGATTAGGACAATTCCCAAAATTGCTATTAACTTTTTCATTCCTTTTTACCCTTAGTCCGTGTCGGGTGCAACTTCTAATCATTGTTAATTGACTATCGAGGTCTTTGCCTATTAATGTATCGAACATGCTACAAGTTAACGGCAGAAACATTTTTTAACTAAATCCTGAACGTATTATTTGTTTCAAATACACTGAGGCACAATATAAACTCATAACCATGTGAGGTACAATATCACAGGCTTTATCGTGTTTGTTTATCTTATGGTCGTAGTTGATAGCGATGCTTCCATTTTTCAAAACAAGTGCCTTCACATATTTCATTTTCCTGTTAGTTTCGTTAATTGCTGCTTCAAGTTGTTCTTTGTCGCAGTCAGAACCTTTGGCCAGATGCGGTATGGAAAAACGAATTGTGCCATTCTTGCTATCTGGAATGCTGACGAATTGCACGTGACGATAGATAAAGCAATACCATCCATTACCTATTTCGGTTTTGCTATCGCACATTTTTTCTACTTGTTCTATAACATCAACAGTGTTCATTTTAGATTTCCCTATTTTGTGTCGGGCGCAACTTTTTAATTCAACATTCGTTAGTTGATGATTCTGAAGGGAAAAAGGTTAACGCTTTCGACAAAAAAAACGCTGGCAAACGCCAGCGTGTATCAGTATTGCATTACATAAAACTAATCAAGCATCACAAAGCCCGCCCAATAATATGGGTCATCATAGCCAGGCTTTGTACGAATGTAATCCTTTGCATCTTTAAACGCATTCTGCTTATCCCAGCCATTTTTAACTAAGTTTTCATAGAATTTCACCATAAACTCCTTAGTTACTACATCGCTAATATTCCACAAAGACATTACAATGGTGTTCACTCCTGCCTTTTTGAATGCTCTTTGAAGTCCGAACAGACCTTCACGAGTTGCCTTACCCTGACCGGTTTGGCAAGCAGAGAGAACCACCAGTTCCGTATTGCTTAAATCTATACGGGCTATGTCATCAGCAGTCAGGACACCGCCTAAAGCACCATTTGGCAAATCCTTTCCCAGCCAGACAGCATTACCTCCAGACAGAATAATCCCAGAAAGAAGCATCGCATCCGTATATCCACGCAAGTAATTGTTTTTTTGAGCTTCGTCTGGAGTATAGTAAAATCCATGAGTCGCAATATGCAATATTCGCGGGGACTTATTATGCATACTCCAGAAAGATTCTTCTGTCCCTTTTGTTCCCTTAAACAGGCAGACACTCATTCCACCACTACGCAGAATCTTTCCAATCTCATCTATTTCAATTTTCGTTTGTGGAAGATCTCGGAAAATAGAATCACCACGGGCAATATCCCCCCTTGTTGCAAGCAATGATGAGATATTATATTGTTTAGATTCGACATTCATTTCATCCAACGACATATCGTATTTCAACCCGCCATAAAGAATTGCATCATTGTGATGAGCCATGTCCTTAGGCAGATGTGACTGAACATTCAGTATTGCACGTGAAGATGATAGGCGTACAAAACGATAATGGTCCCCCAAGAGTGTTCCGTCCTCAAGCGGAAGAGATTCCAAGGCAATTTGGAACAAAAGTTGTGAGGGCACATAATAAACAGTAGCCCCTTCCTTGACATGATTCTTGAAAGGATTCCATATCAATTTTGTCATTTCGAAACCGATTACTTTATCATAGTACTGGGTAGGTCGAGTAACGCCTAACGAGTCAATTGTGCTTTCTGCAAATAGCTTTTGAAGGATAGGATAGCTTTGGTTCTTTTCAATGAGATAAGCAGCATACACTCTACTACCACTTTCTGGCATGAAATCAGTAAAATCTATTAGTACTTCATCTTTATTAAGCGCTTTTTTTATATTCTTGTAGCTTATATCTATAAAAGATGTAATGCTTCCAAAACTTCTGCATTTTTCTGTCAGGTCTCTCTCCAAAGATTCTATTTGAGAAGAAAGCGCAGTAATACTATCTACATTCACCACTGTGTTTCTCATCATCTCTTTCATTTCTCTATTCAGGTTCGCAATGACAATATAGTCATGTAGATTACTGGTTGCTCCCTCTTTTTTTATAATATCATAAGTTGAACGTTCGGTTTCCAGTAAGAACGATTTCGTCATTATCAAATTGTCATAGCACATTTCCGTAAACTCTGTTTGGGTTTCTCTTGTCTCCAAAGCGAAAGGTACCATATCATTAAGAAGGTTCGAGTATTGATTCCAGAATTGCTCTCGCTCAGATTTTACAAGGAATGGTATTTGCCTTTTTATCTGCTTTCGCATCAAAGATGCTGCAGTGTTAAAAGATTTGCATCCTTCCTGTGCGTGTCCACCATATCCTTTTACCTTAGCAAGATAAGTTAATGCGTGTACATATTGTGAACTGTATTCACCATATAATGATTTGCACTTATCCACATAAGTTGTTAAGAGCCTTGTAGCCCTGTCATAATTATTCAGTTTGTATTCACATCCACCTATTAAACTTAACAAACTTATTCTATCGATATCATTCTCATCATATTTTGTCGCAAGAATTGAATCTGCCTTTTCATAATCTTTCAGAGCAAGATCAAATCTTTTGAAGCCACTGTGTATATGCGCTCTTACATGATAAAAGCGACTGGTTTCTTTGGGTTCCTCCAATTTACTAGATGACAAGAAAACTGAATCAATATAATGGAAGCAGTTAACACTATCTCTCATTCTTCCATAAGTATAGGCAATATTTAAATATTGAGTCTCATAGCTGTTTTTGTCGAGTTTTGCGATGTCCAACATCTTCTTGGCATATTTTAAAGCACTTGTATAGTCTTCTTCATCAAGATATAATGAATGGAAATTAAAAAAGAAACTATACATTCTTGATTTGTTGACCTCATCAAGCTCTAGTTCATATGATTCTTTGAAGTTGCCATTCATATATGACTCTTCACCTTGTGGTATCACATAAGGCTGATTTTTCATGAACCATTGTTCAGCAAGTCTGTATTGTTTCTGCTTTTTTGCTTCATTTCCTTTAAACTCATTGTATTTATATATAAACTTTTTATTCGTGGTTGAACAAGCCATAGAGTCAATCTGTAAAAGCAAAGAGGTAGAGGTCTCAATATCTCCAAGACTTTGGTAAATCTCATATTGCTCTTTAAGTCCGGAAAAAGCGACATCTTCTTTTCCTAATTCCAGTGCATATCTACGTGCAAGCTGGAACATCTCCGTTGAGGCTCTAAAATCTCCCTGTTGTCTTTTAATACTACCAATATGAAAGATTGGATCAATCTCTTCTTCTCTATTATTCTGTTCTTGAAATCCTGCTCTCGCTTTGTTCATACATGAAAGAGCTTCATCATATTTTTGTTTCAATTCATATTCTGCTCCTTCCATATACCATGACCTTGGTAAATACCGAAGAATACTTTGTTTGAATTCTCCCTTTGCCAGTGGACGCATTTCCTTTAATAATTCACGTGCCTTTGCATACTGTCGATTTAGCATCATATCTATTGCCCAGCAAACACCATTTTCAACAAGTCTATCCTGCACAAGAATAATATCATCATCAGACAACTGCTCTTTCAGGAGCTGTTCACATAGTTTATACCCTTTCTCGTTTTGTCCCAATTGGTAGTAGCAATATGCCATCCCAATTTGACTGAAAAACCATACCTGTTTTTCGAATTTTATTCTCTTTTGCTTAGTGCTATCTGCAATGATTGAGTAAGCATTAAGGGCATCTTGGAAATGCTCGGCTTGCATATTATCGTTAGCTTGTCTCAGAATGTCGAAAAGTACACTTGTTTTATTCTCAATCTCCAGATACTCTTCATTCGAAATATTCTGGGCATATAACGGTAAATGCAATGCAATAGATATCATAACAAGGTGAAGTGTCTTTTTCATGGCTCATTTCATTAGATTGTTATACACTGAGTCTGCCCATTGTTGATAGTCACTATCGGAATGACGTATCTCGTCAAGCAATCGAATTGCCTCTGACATACGATTGATACCAATAAGAGCCTGCGCCCTAAACCACATGAGCTTATTCATTTCTAATTGTAGAATCTCTCGAATCTGCTCATACTCGTCTTGACTAATTTTCCCAAAAGATTTTTCTTCATCGTTCTTCATCTTTTCACTATTTATGATGTGCTCATGCTCATCTATTGCATTTAATGCAGAATTGAAATCCTTATTTTGCAGCATCTGCTCAATTATTTCCATACTTCCTCGATATGATTCAGATGAAGATGGGAATGAACGATGAACATTTGGAACTGAAAATGCATCTTCAGCCCCCGAATACTTATTGAACAGGAAGAATCCAACAACAAACACGGCAGCAATACCAGAAATCCAATAGAAGGCTCTCCTTTGTGACTTTGGCTTTTTCGATTTTTCCTTCACATATTCTTGATCCCACCGACTTATGTCCTCTTCAATCTTCTCCATCATTAGGGCATTCTTCACTGCTTTAGTGAATTCATACTGTTCTTTCAATTTATCGTCTAAATTAAGGTCGCGTTCAAATGAAACCCTTTCAGCTTCCGACATACGCCCCAATAGATAATTATCTATTCTATCTTGATATTCTTCTTTCATATTCGTAATACTTAATTAATCATGCATTTCATCAGTAAACTGACGCAGTGTCTTTAAACAATTACTCTTTTTTGTTTTTAATGATTCCCAACTATTGAAATCGGTCATCAAAGACATTATCTCATCGTAATTCTTTTCGTAATAATAGAAAAGGGTTAGCAAGCGCTTGCATGTGGATCTCATATCAGCTATAACACGGGCAACAGCTGTCAACTTCATCAAATCCTGATCATCATAAAAGAAATTACTATACATAGGACCAAGGTCTTTGCCCTCGCCCTCATCATCAATCCACCAATGTGCATTAGTTCCAATGTAAGGTATTTGTTTGTTCATACCGCTATTCTGATTGCCTCTTTTGACCTCAATACCAGTAGACACGCCGTTTATGAACCAATAGTATTTGCCGTTTTCCTCTTTTTCGTAAGGGACATCAGAACCTCGGAACGAAGGCTCTTCTTCCGAATCTGGTAAATCTTCAGAAAAGCTGTTAGTGCTTCTGCCCTGTAGACGGAGCCATTCTTTATATGTTTTTTTAGTATAATCTATGAAATATGAAGTCAAGACAGGTTTTAAAGGCTGCCCATTGGGACCTATCAGCTCATCAGCATTCACAGAGATTTTTCGCGATTTAATATGAGTCACTATTGCTTTCATTGCCATCTGGAAAATCACTTGCGCCGCTTCTTCATCAACTTGGAAAAATTTTGCATGTGTCCTGTCATAATAGCTTTTCAGTTGATTATAAAACTGTTGGCTAATCTTACGATCGTTTTCAAGAACTCCTTTGACAAGTTCCGAATCGGAATATTTTCTTTCCTTTAGTCTTATTTTTTTCATCGTTTTATGAAATCTGAAATATTATACCTTGTTGTCTCACCGGATAAAAGAGGGGTTTGAGGCTTATTACCCTTTTTCCTGTAGACAAATTTTTTAATGCCATCAATGTCAGCATGCCCTTCCTGCGACAAACAATAGAGAGCGTATGTTAATATGCCGACTTTGGGATTCTTCATTTCTTGACAGAACTCGTTATCCCTACATGCACTCAGTGTTAGCCATTTCTCAGATCGTTTTACTCTCGCTGTCTGCTTCTTACCTGGAATCATGAATGTGCCATAGGCTCCTCTGGTCACTTCATCATCTCCACGAGAGGAATCGCCGCTGTGACAAGCATCTACCACAACAAGCATTTTACCCTTCACGCCGATTTTCCTTTTTATATTTGATAAGAGGTTGTTTACTTCGTCGTCTATCAGATGTTTGTCACCTCTATCTTTCTTATAATTGTATTTTGCATATGCATCATACGGAATCCAGGATTCGTCTTTGAAGTCTTGTTCATCTCCGTCTAAGTCTCTAACCTGCTGTCCATGACCTGAGAAATGAATATACACGACATCGCCAGCCTTACATTTCCTGGTAAGTCGATTGAAGGCAGAAGCGATATTTTTTTTCGTCGCCTGACGGTTAATGAGGGTGCATATGTCTTTGTATCCGTTTCTCTCGAGCATCTTCTTGACATATCGTGCATCGTTATCACCGTTAATTTTGGCCCAACAAGTGTCTTGCTGTTCACCGATTCCAATGACAAGCCCCCGTTTAGTCTGTGCTGTGATAGAAACAGACATTAGAAGTACTATTAAAATGGTTATTTCCTTTCTCATATCAAAATGATTACTAATCGTTTCTGTTATTCTACAACAACTCGGCCCAAAGGTACTGAAAAATTTCCTTCTATGAAATAAAAAGGAATAAAAAAGCAATATAAAATGTATTATTTGCCAAGAATCTGCATTTTGTGGGCTTATTCTGTTAACCTTTTTAAAAGATATTGCATTAATAGGCAAAAGTGATTCAGTTCACAATGGAGTTAGTTCACTTAGTATTAATTTAAAAATGTTTAGTTATGATTACTGCTTTCTTTTTAAAATGGTTACTTTGTTATGGAGCGCGCTGTCTTTATATTGAATATAAGCGTAATAAAGTGTGTTGAGCCACGTGCAGGCCTGTTTATCAGTATGATTTGTGTTTCCCCCAATTGTCTTTAGAAATTCATTCAAGAGCATTTCTAATGGCAATTTGGGGAGAAACGTGGCTTTAAGCCAACCATAAATGCACCCCCAAACTTCCATCAGTTTGCAGAATCGGGGGTGATGCTCCAATTTTTATACATTAATTCTGTTTGACATATTTCCTTGTGCTATTCTTATCTCGAATAATGTAGATGCCTTTTGGTAATTGCGACAAATACTGTGAATATGAGCTGTCAATATCCATTTTGTCTATACGCTTTATTAGCTTGCCACCTACGGTATAGATCTCCACGCCATTGAAAGGAATTGGCATAGCTGCTCTAATGTCTGAGGCTTTATCTTTAAGGCGCATCCATTTATCCGTATTCACCTCTTTATAATAGGCTTCAGCAGTATAGCCATTGTCAGTATTTATTTCACTATTGGAAATCAGGAACCGATAAGTAATCTTCTGTCCCTCATAAATAGAAGTCACCATATTATATTGGAGTGTCTTTCCTTTTGCTGTCACCACAACTCGCAAGCTGTCTTCGAAGTTGTTGTCCGATGGGTTGCATACAGTTAGCTCTAGGACTTTACCATCTGATGTGATACCTGGCACTTCCTTGATGTTTCCTCCCTCCAGATAAAGGTAAGTATCTAGCGTATGATAGTTGGGTAAGTAGAATGTGTATACATTGTTCTTCACAGTGACGGGTATTCGGTTTGGAGCATTGTCCCAGCCTCGCACCCAAGGGCTTTTTTCGTCGTCACGCGAAATGATGCCCATCTCGTAGTCACCGTCGGCCAAATGGTCGGGCATTGCAAAATTCCGGTCAACACTAATCCCATATCCTCCATCTGACAACTTCGTGTTACAAATGGTTTTCGATACATTTTTTAGTTCACCATCTCGATAAAAGCCTATGCTATACTGGCATGAACCTCCGGTAAAACTGACGTAGCGGAATTGAAATTTCGCTTGTACGGAGCCGTTCACTACTATCGTTCGGGCGTAGGGGTTCCTATTTAACACAATTGGCGAGTTTAGCACCAAGGCCGTATGGTCATAGTCATTATCAGTAAGTCCATCAACTGGATATAAGTCTGTAACCATAGCCTGACGATGATGATAACTAACGCTATAGATGCCAGGCCAGATACCATCTCCTTGATTGATGATATTCAAATCAGTAAACTTGTCTTGATTTTTGCTGGCATGGCCGAAGTTGAAATGATAACGTCCTTTAGCATCACGCCCATCTATAATATACATGTGACCTGCCATAGACATTCCTGGCCTGGTGTGATCACCGCGATAGAAAACGGGGTGTCCGTTTTGTAGCTCTGAATTCAGCATCTCAATCCACTCGGCTGTGGAATAGTAATGTCGATGACGATATCGACTCTTTGGCGAAAAATGGAGATGGTGTTGTAAACCCCACATCATGCTTGGGTAATTGTGTGGTGAACTTGAAGAACCATATTTCATCTTCATTGCTGCTCCCACCTGATAGACCAGATTTGCCACAGCTTTTCCTTCAGTATCACTGTATCCCCCCTTAGGATAGCTGTTTCGAATGTGGTTCCAGTCAATGGTTTGGTTGTCAAAATCTACATCCACAACCACATCATTCCCCAATGTATATGTAGCCCTACCAAAGCCATGCGCAGGCTTCTTGTAATAGTTCAATATTTGAGCCACAGCAATAGCTCCGCAGCCTGCAACAGTTCCATTTGGACATTCATCATTAAAAGGTGTCGACTGGTTCCACGAAGCCGTCACCATTGGCGCAATCTCACTCTGTGCCACTGCATTACTCATAGCACAGCATGCCATTAACAATACAAATGATTTACTCTTCATAATCTTTTGCACTTTCATTTATCTATCCAGCCATCTCCCCATAAGAACGTCCGAGTTCCATTGATATTTTCTATGTACAATCTCATATAAAATTCTCCCGCAAAGTCAGTTGCGAGGATATAAGAGTTTGCTGGCGACATTTTTCGGATACCATTTACATAGATCTCTTTGGGAGATTCTTCTGGCAGGCCCTCAAAAACGACTTCTATATTCTCATCCTCTATTTCTCGTATTTCCAGTACTCGCAATCCGCAGCCATAGTTCTCAACGGCCTTTTTAATGTCATCATTGTATGCATACCATACACCAGCGTCAGTCCTCATAATGAGTCTGTAACCATCAAGTAATTGGCGAGTAATAGAGATTACAGGCCCCCATGCCCCATCAATATGACCCATGCCGAGCAATTTTACCTTACCTTGAATATTCTGTTGATCCTTCATCTTCGAACACTATCTTTATTCTTCCTACATGTTTATCACGCATATCATATCCGTCACGCAACTTGGTGAGTATTTTGCACAATTCTTGCTCCGTTATTATGGTTTTGTACGAACTCTTCTCACCGCGACTATGAAAAAGTGTCTTTCCCCTTGTCGACATAAGAGCAGTCCGAAATCGTTCATTCTGCTCGAACATGCATTGATAGGCTGCGCTGATGAAGTTATAATAATCTTGTGACTGACGGTCTATCGCATGACCCTTCCACCAGACTATCTGGTCTGTCTGCCAACCTATTGTCGTCTTTTTCTTGGCATTCTTGCCCTTCATAGAGCAAATCTGTCGTTGCTTGTCTTTATCTGCTTGCTTCAACGATTGTAGGAAACCTTCCATACTACCACATATCATTCCGTCGAATTTGAAACCGTTGCTGCATAGATTGGATAGGACTCCTGACGGGAAATCGCCTTTCGACCATATATCGACAGCCTTTCCTCGCCACACTAACCACTTAATATACAGTCTTCTCAGCATGACGATCTATTACGACGTACCTTGATGACATGCACTGCCTTGACGGTAATCTGCTCATCCCTGAAATTTTCAATCTCTTTGATGACAAACTTGCCTGCTTTCAGAGCGATTAAGGTGCATATAGCGATTTCCTCATCTCCACCAGGCATATTTGCTAGATCGGGATCTGTGTAAGAATAGTGCCATTTCTCTGTAAAAGCAGTCTTATCATACTCCAATAAAAAACTGATACCTACAGAGCCATGCGAAAGTCCTTTATAGACAATTTGATCTCCAACGCAAATGCATTGGTCATAATGACTAAGGCCTTTAAAATAATCCACAATCTTTTTGAGTATCATATGTTTTGATGGCCCCACATTCCGTCAAAGACAACAAATAAAACACAGCAGATAATCCCCCTTGTATCGATGAGAATAACCGATACAAGGGGATTATATATGTTATTTTAATGTGCCTATCCAGGAAAAATAGTTTATATTATTATATTTCTCGTCTGAACAATTACCGAGGACATATTGTGCATTACCCTTATCGTCCAACAAATTCTCAAAAACAGTTTTCCCTGTTGATTTCAGATAATATCGCGTACCATTCGAAAGAGTAACTATGTTTTTTTCGTAATCAATGGTATAAGAAAGTGTATTTCCGTTTCCTTCAACATACCAATCAAGTGTATTTCCTTTGCTATCTAAGACTGAATTCCAAATCACATTATTGGTATTGTCCATTTTATGTTCTGATACACAGGATTTATGGTGATAGGTATAGAATGTTGCCTTGCCGTCATTCGAAAAAACGTATGATGAAAAGGATTTGCAAGTTGCATAATGTCCTGTATCAGATCCGGAAGTCCCCGTTGCTCCGACCCAGAATGTCTTTTCATCATGAATGTATGGAGTCCTATACTCTCCCGACAAAACTGGTTTGTACTCATCTTTGTTTTCTTCTTTATCATCTCCACATGAGATAAATGTGATGCTACTCATTGTCAATATGCCAAGACAAAACAAACTAAGGAGTAAATTCTTTCTTTTCATAAATAATAAATGTTTAGAAGTTAATAACAAACTTATACATCATAGTTCGGGATCTCTCCTCCGATACCGCAGCAAAGATAGGCATTTATTCTCAATTGGCAAAATTTTCAGGCTATTATTTCGCTTTTAAAGGAAAAGAACAACAAAAAAGGTTAATCTTTCGCCAAAAACAAGAAATATATAGACTAAATTCCTATTATCCTAAAAGTTTTCTGTCCTCGTGAATTGCTACCAGAGATAATCCTCGACATAATCGTTGAACTCGACGGGGGCGGTCCAGCCGAAGCGGATGATGGTCTGGCGGATGTACTGTTCGTGGGCAGGGGGAACGGGACGGTAGCCGCTGTGGTATTCGTAGTAACGCTTGCGGTTGAAATGCTGGATGAGGAATTGCTTCAGGGGATGGGCAATGCGCTGGGGCATGTCGTAGTACATCTTCGCGATGCCAAGGGGCATGCGGAC
>JAEEGL015298326.1_pt1 | contig 17010 bp, 10 predicted proteins | sample 9134231 | NCBI WGS metagenome assembly JAEEGL01 (sample SAMN16246548, study PRJNA631951) | gut metagenome | biome: gut microbiome; feature: rumen; material: fiber-attached | host: Bos | place: Iran: Karaj | collected 2018-10
CTTACCGCAACATCAAGGGTGTCGTTATAGTGCGTACCGCCTATCGTAAAACCGAACGTGGTTGAGGCAGGCTCCCCGATACCGTCCCGTTCGATCCCGGTGGGACCCTCTTCATCCTGATAATCTTCCGTAGTGCTGCCGCCTACAGGCGTATCATCAAGCTTTGAGGAATAATCAACATTATACTTCTCAAGTTCCTTATCGTAAGCGGCCTTCTCTAAAAGCTCAGCCTCTACCGCATCATCCGTAACTGCACCAGGGATAATGTTTTCGATGCTTTCCGCTCCGATCTTCTCTCGTATCTTTTCTCTTTCAAGCGTGGAAATACCATCATCCGCCGCTTCATTATATTCCCCGGCGTCTGACGCATCTCCCGTATCTATGGCCGTTTCCTCAGGATTCCCGACCGGAACCTGTGCTGCAAATACCTCAGTGGGATGAACCGTTAATGCTATACACAATAATAATGCAAGTCTTTTTCTGAAACCGTATCTCATATTCTCTCCTCCGTATCCCGATTACGTACTTTTATGATTAACTGCCTGCTCCGGACTTTACGTCACATGCATGTAGTGTTGACAGGCTTTTACTTTCCAGTCTACACCGTCATATTGGTTGAGCAAAAAAACCTATACATAATTATACAATAGCTGGCAGTCACATACAACGCAATTTGTGAGACAGGCTACCCTCCCTCGCAGTTCAGGATGATGAACGAAGAGCAGTACCCTCTTGATGCCAATCCGTATTTTGCAAACAGAAAGTGATCTGTATTACTCGACTCCCTTGAGGGCATCTACCATATCGATAGTCTTTACCTTGCCTGAAAACATGAAGTTAACGCCGATCGAAACCATAAAAGTTCCGCATATTGAAATAAGATAGGTGGATAAGCTTAATATCGGATACATATCAAGTGTTTCGGACACCGTGGTACAAATGACATACAGCATCCCCCATCCCGTATAAAGGCCGAATCCGATGCCTGCCACGGTCAGCCATATATTCTGTTTCTGGAGAATGTTCCTTATCCTGGCTGATTTAAAGCCAAGCACCTTAAGTGTTGCAACCTCTCTTGTCTTCTCTACAAATGACAAAACTCCCAGATTGTACAGAACCACGACTCCCAAAAGCACTGCCGCTATTACCATTATGTAAACCATTGCATTTAGCATTTCAAGGGTTTCCGCGAAGGATTTCTTCATATCCGCCACATTAAGCACTGTCGATACTTCATCCTCATCAGACAGATCTCCCGGAAGGCTCATATTGGTAAGAACGGCCGTTGGTACGAAGGAATACTCTAAGCCTTCAAATACATCACGGTACATGGTAATCCCCTGGACTGACGGGTCTCTGTATATCTGCATGATCCTTGAATACTGCCATTCATCGTCGCCCACAAGATGCCACCTGACAAAGTCACCCTCCCTGACATTCAGAAGGCCTGCCATCTTATTTGTCATGGCAATCCCCGACCTGTTTAACTTTACCGGCTTTAAGTTCTTATCCTGGATATGCACATAATTGCCTTTATCGATTATTGTAGCCGATCCGCTCTTCTTTACACTGTCCGATACGAACTCAACGCTTGTCTCTTCTATCATCTGCCCCTTATAACGGGAGGCCAGGTCATATGCATAGTCGTATCCCGCATCCTTCGAAAGCAAAACCTTGTTACTGGCTGTCATAAGTTCCCCATACATCTTATCCATAAGTCCGTTAATGGAATCAAAACAGCCGAAACCGCATACAAGGAGCATTGAGCAGCCCACAACTCCCATTATTCCCATAAGAGACCGTAATTTATTTCTGAATATATCCCTTATGTTCCATTGGGTGGAAAAATCAAGCTTAAGCCACAGCCTGCTCTTCTCAAGAGCCGAGTGTCTCACCTTCTTAGGTGCAGGCGGCTTAAGAGTCACTGCCGGCGGATCCTTAAGTTCCTTACGGCAAGACAGAAAACTTACAAGCGTGGATATGATAATGGCTACTATGATGGCTTCGATATCAAGTCCCGTTATCTTACCCGAAAGCCCCGGCACAAGATAACTTCCCACAAACATTCCAAGTATCCACGGCGGCAAAGTCAGATATCCCAGCCATGCACCCGCGATACAGCCCAGAGTACTGATCACAAAGCCGTAGGAAACATAATGAAAAGTGATCGCTACCTTGGAAAAACCCAGAGCCTTTAATGTTCCTATCTGCGTACGCTGGCTGGCAGTCACCCTGGCCATGGTCGTAACTATGCCAAGAAGAGCTATGGCCAGAAATACCGCAGCGAACATAAGTCCCATTGCCTTATGCTGTTTGGTCTCAGCGTCATATGTGGCATAGCTTAAGTTCTGGTCCCTGTCGGTTACGGCTATATCTTCTCTGTCGAAGGCTGTCTCAAGCTTCTCTTTTATAACACTTATGGATTCATCATCACTCATATCCTCCCTTACATCCACGACCAGTTGATTATAGATAATATTGGAGGGATCCGGATACATTGAAGGGGAAAGAAAGACGAGTCCGCATTTCTGATAGTTAGGATACATCACATCCGATTCGGAAACATAATAAACATAGTCAGGCGCATCAACTATTCCTCTTACAATGCCGTTGATTGTTGTGCTGTCAAGCTTAAGCTTTATATTGTCCCCAGGCTTTATCCCATTGGTACGTGCAAACCATTCCTGAACCCACACCCCTTCACCCTCTCCGTCGAAGGAATCTCCCTCATAAACCATGAGAGAGTTGATGTTATTGGAATTCATAAAATTGATATACATATAAGCGGTAAAGGCTTCATCACCCTGCCCTAAATCCATGGTTCCCGTAAGGGCAAGCCTCTTCTCAACGTCAGTAACACCGGTTACATGCTCTGCCGTACGTATATCATCATCCGTAAATCCCGCTCCCTGGATCCATATATCACACAGATTATATTTTTTATAATAGGTGTCGGCCGCGGCAGCCGCGCCCGAGCTCTCGGCATCAAGCCCCACAAAAACAAGCATTCCCAGAAGTGACATCAGGAAAATGGATATGAACTGGGTCTTGTTCTTCATAAGGTCGCGCCACATTTTTCTCAGTAACATTTATTATAACCCCTTATGATATTTAACATTGTAAGAAGTACTCCGTACTTCTTTTCATTCGCTCGCCGCTTTGGCATCATAAGGAATCCACCGCTTCGCGGTACCCCTTATGATCATTACCAGAAAACTTCCGAAGCATCCTTGGGGGCGTCATTGTGTACTACATTCTCAATTCCCCCGTTCTTTACCCGTATTACCGTATCGGCAATATCCGCAAAAAATGAGTTATGAGTTACCATCACAACCGTCCTGCCCTTGTCCCTGCTCATACTTTGGAGCAGCTTCAATACTTCCTTTCCCGTTCCTGTATCGAGAGCTCCCGTCGGCTCATCACACAGAAGAAGTTTGGGATTCTTGGCAATAGCTCTTGCTATCGATGTCCTCTGCTGCTCACCACCGGACATCTGCGAGGGGAACTGATGCATATGTTCCTTAAGCCCCACAGCGCTGAGGGCCTCCACCGGATCTGTCGTCCCCTCCTTAATATCCTTCATAAGCGCAACATTCTCATAAGCTGTAAGCGTCGGGATAAGATTATAGAACTGAAATACCACCCCGACATTCTCAGCTCTGTACCGTGTAAGCCTGTTGTCTGAATACGTCGTCAGGTCTTCGCCTCCAAACCATATATGCCCGCTTGATGCCGAGTCCATTCCTCCAAGAAGGTTCAGAAGAGTCGACTTTCCGGCTCCCGAAGGTCCAAGGATCACCACCATCTCGCCTTCGTTTATCGTCAGGTTCGCATTCTTAAGTGCGTAGAACTCATTCTCTCCCTGAGAATATTTCTTACAGACATCACTGAATTCGATAAGGACTTCATGTTCATCTTCTTTTTCTGCTTTTTCTTTCCTTTTTTTCTGTCCCGTATCCGGGAGTAAATCCTCTGAATCCTTTTCCAGATCTATGATCTCAAGCAGGTTAGTGTCCTGTTTTTTCTTCTTTCCAAACATATATAGACCTCTTTTATAATCATTTACTCTCTGCCTTACTTCCTATTTGTTCATCGGTGATGGCGTCGGTAATGACGACATCGCCTTCTTTAAGTCCCATGGTCACTTCGATCCTGTCATCTGATTCAAGACCCACGGTTATATACTGTTTGGTAATTACTCCTTCATCTATGATGTAGCAGTAATCACCGTCATCATCCGCATAATATGCCTCTGAAGGTATGGTGAGCACTCCCTGTTTTTCATTGGTGTATATGGTAACATCAGCCTCCAGCCCAAGATATACCTTCTCATCCGGCCGGTCGAACTTAACACACACCGGAACCTTGGCCTTATCGGAATTCCCGGTCTCTGCCACTCTCTTTATTTCCGTAACCTTTCCCGTGTAGGTCGAACCTGCTATATCAATTTCTGCTCTCTGACCGGTTACTATCTTGCCTATATCGTACTTACTGATTCCGACATCCACCTTTATGTTATTCGAATCTTCAACCGTAAAAAGAGGGCTTCCTTTGGCAACAACCGTTCCGGCTTTTATAAAGCTCTCTGTGACTATTCCGTCGTATTCTATCGAAACTCCGGCTCCGGCTTTGCTTAGGTTTTCCTCGGCAGTATCGACCGACAGAGTGGATAAGTCATAATTGTTCTTAAGCTGTTCCTTCTGATATGAGTTAAGTATCTGATTTTCATATGTATTTTTAAGCGTAGATGTTTCGGTCCAATTGCGCATGATGTCTGACATCCAGTTTCCGTTAAGTACCGTAGCGGCATATTCCTCAGGGCTTAAAGTCGTTGGAGGCAGGCTTGCAAGATCTGCCTGGAGATTACCTATATCACAGCTCAAATGCTCAATATCATTTGTTATCCTGTTAACCTCATCTACCGTTTCCTTATAAAGAACAGGGTTGCTCATTATCTGGGGATCCGCCATTTTGATCTGCTGCTCTGCCAGCTCGGCTTCAAGGGCGTTCACAGCTCCCGTCTTCTCGGCTATGTCCTTGTTTATCCCCTTGGAAATACAGTTTATATCCCATGTCTCCTGATACTGTCCCTGATTAATATAATCACTTGCCTGCCTGAAGAGGGCGTAGGAATTCCGGTATATCTCAATATCCGCTGCAGCCTTGTTGAGCTTGGCCTGATTGTTGTCACTCGCTTTAACCTGACCGTTCATTGTGTTTTCGGCTGATTTGGCAGTAAGTTCAGCCTGTTCTCTTGCTGTTAGCAGGTCAGAAAGATCATATCCCACTACATTGTCACCACGTTTTACTTCGTCACCTGTTGACAGATCATAATAATCGACGGGGGCCGTGATGGTCGAGTAATATGTCTTACTGTTCTCGCCGTGTACGTCCCCCGTCGCTTCTACTTCTTCCGATATGTTGTTGTATTTTGCTATATCCGTGCTGTAACTCTTCGCCTTGCCCATGGCTGCCGTCATCATAAGCCCGGTCCCTGTCAGACCGGCAATGGTCACAGCCCCTATAAGGATCTTCCTGCCTTTCATTATCCAATCCTCCTTATGACATTCTACTGTTTCCTTTATACTTCAGGGTTCTCAGGTTAGCCCCTGCTAACACCCGTATATTATATCAACATATGAACAAGTAGTCAATTGTTATTTTTTTATTAAGTTATTCTATCCTTTCTTTCCTCTGACATCATTCCATATATTTGATCTATCAGCTCACCGGTCGCAAGATCATCCGAGAAGGCGGTAGCGCTGCCTGCTGCCGCACCCATCCTTAACGCGGCTCTGTGATCACCTGACTTTATATAGCCGGCAATGAAGCCGGCCACCATTGAATCACCCGCTCCGACCGAATTCCTGACTGTTCCCACGGGCACGCCTTCTCTGTACCGTTCCCCGTTCTCAGTGATCAGCATCGATCCTTCACCGGCCATTGATATGAGAACATTCCTTGCCCCCATTTCCTGCAGTCTTACGGCACATTCCGCCAACTCATCATCGGTACTTAATTCTCTTCCGAATATTTCCTCCAGCTCGTGGTTATTGGGCTTTATGAGAAACGGCCGGTACTTAAGAACGTTCTTTAAAAGGTCACCGGTAGCATCTACGACAGACATTATTCCTCTGCCCTGAAGCCTCTCAAGTATTATCTCGTATACATTTGCAGGCAGGGAATCCGGAATACTCCCGGCAAGGATGAGGATATCGCCGTCTGTCAGTATATCCAGCTTATTAAGAAGTCTGTCAAATGCATCCTGCGGTATAAACGGTCCCTGAGCGTTTATTTCCGTTTCTTCCCCTGATTTTATCTTAACGTTTATCCGGGAAATTCCTTCATCCAGCATGATAAAGTCCGCTATTATACCCTTATTCCTGACGCTTTCCACGATCGCCTCGCCTGTAAAGCCTGCGGCAAATCCAAAGGCAGTGCTTTCTATGTCCAGATTCTTAAGAACAGTGGAAACATTGATCCCCTTGCCGCCGAAATAACAGTCCTCAGAAATACTCCTGTTCGTCATTCCCGGGGCCAGCGGCCCGTTCATCCGTACTATATAGTCTATTGCCGGATTAAAAGTTACTGTATAGATCATCTCAGTCTCCTCAAAAATGGTATATCGTAGTCCGATGTTTATACTAAATCAAACAGACGTAATCTCTATGATCCATTCCGGATTTGTTAAGCCATCTATATGTTATACTTCACCTTCTTCTCATCGCTTAGAAAAGCACCCGGGAACTGTCTGCGGGCCTCTTCCTCCAGGGTCTTGTAATCCTTATAATATGTCCTGTAGATCGTTTTCCTGTCATTACTTAATAGTATCGAATCATTGTCCTTAAAGTAGACCATACCGTTATCCGCATAGGCAACGCAGCCGTATCCGCCGGTCTCGAATATGAACAGTCCGTACCCCTGGCATATGGCCAGAAGTCCGCTCTCATCATCACATACAATATTATCAACACTTCCCGAACCATCCATAGTATAAACGAAGCTTCCCACCTTCATATCCCATATGCGAATCCGATAGTCATCACCCTGCATAACCAGATGGGTTCCGTCATCCGTAAATGACACGAAGGACCTTAGGTATGACTGCAGCGGAATCTCTGCAACAGTCTCATAAGAAGCCGTATCCGCCACCCGTATCATTCCATCCATACAACAGAGTGCAACATACCTGTCATCCGGGCTCACAGCTATGCAGGCCTTGTCGAAATTACCGGCAACTGTCCGATAATCGTCACTCTTCATTTCTATCCTGCTGCCATCCTGTGTATCGAGTATATACAGATTCTCATTTCCCTGAATCACATAAACTTTACTGCCGTCGCCCGCTACCGCAGCCTTGCCGATAATGCCGTCGGCCTCATACTCAAACAGCTTCTTCTTTTCAACAAGATCAAGCACCATCAGCTCTTTTGAGCCCCAGATCACCGCCTTTGAGCCATCCTTTGTAATATAGTCCTCATACGAATAGGCATCAAAATCATAATCCTCAACCTTCATAAAATTCTCAGTTTTCTCATACGGATCCACTATCCACAATCCGTCACGGTCAGATATGACAGCCTTGTCCGAACACAGCATAGCATTTTTGATGAATTCTCCCTTGCCAAAAAGATAAAGCTCATTCCCATCCTTATCAATGAATACTAAGGATGCATAATCATCCCCCGGACGTCCGGCGAAATACAGCCCGTCATCCGAAACCGCCATTGGTGAAATATCCTCGGCAAGTGTGGTGAAGTCCTCTATATCCGGTGCTTCGTGCCAGGCAAGGACATGGATGTCCGGCGACTGGAATGATGAAAATACCAGCTTATCATCGATCACCAGCCAGTCTCTTATGCTGTCCTCCGTATCGATCGTATATTCCGAATAAATACGTCCCTGCGCAAAATCAACAAAATCTATATTACCCTGTCTGTATCCTATACGTCCGTATTGGCTCGTCTTCACCAGTGAAAGCGCAGTCGCATCTCCGGGAAGCGTAAAGGCTGCCTTAAGCTGTCCGCTCTCTTCATCGATCGTGAATGCTTCCGCTTCCACAGCAATGACGATATCGCTGCTTTCACCGTCCTCCGTCTCATATTTATGAGCCTTGATGACAGAATTAAAGGTCATGTTGTACTTTATATGCACATCGAGCTCTCTTGCCCAGATGTGCTCTCCACCGGCCGTCATAAGGTCGGCCACAACATGGGTCACACCTGTTTCAAGAAGATTATTGTTGCAGCTGATTACTGCAATATTGCCGTCAGGCGTTATGCAGCCGTCCATATAGTAGCCCTCTGACAGCAGAATGTCTGTCTGCTCCTCACTGTACGGATCAAAGACAGTTATGTAGGTTCTCCCGGCATCCGGATCGTAATGCGGAACTATCAGCTTCTTTGAGTCGGAATTATATCTTCCCCCTCCTGTATACGGATACTCTGTCGCATTGGCGATACTGCTCTTGATCTCTCCATCCGAAGCATTCATGACGCTGATGCTCTCCCTGCATACAACCACAACCGGGCCACCATTGTCACATACCTCTATCCTTTTGATGGTATCTTCGAAGCTCCTGCTGTATATAATGTTTCCTTCATAATCATACTTGGTAAGTTCATTATCGGTAGCCAGATATACCCCGGTATCATCTGCGTCCGCGCTGTTGACCTTAAGATAATAATTGGTCGAATCCACGGCAGGACTTATGCTCAGCTTAAGCGACCAGTCCGACACATCCCATACGTATACCTTGCTTCCGGCGTCTATTGTCAGTACCTTGCTCTTATCCTCGGTACAATACATCTCACTTACCGACAGATCCTGAGACAGTATCCTGTCAAAAGTCATTGTTGTTCCGTCATCATAGGCATACAAGGCCCTGCTTAACGCATACTCCGCATCAGCCACATAAGGACGTTCATTGCCTTCGGAAGGAAGCCCCTCCAGCGCAACAAGAACCGCATCCTCTCTGTTGCCGGCCTTAAGAAGCGTCAGAGACTCCTCCGCGAAGAAGCGCGACTGATTCTCCTGCTTGCCGTGATACTGTACCGTTATCTCTTCCGCAAGCTTTGTCTTTTCATCTGCAAGAGCAGCTTTCTCATCCGCAAGAGCGGCCTTCTCATCTGCAAGCAGTTTCATCCTTGCCGCCACATTGGCATTATATATACCGAAAGCCGTACCGGCAGCCGCTATCACAGCAGCCGCAGATGACACGATCGAAATGGTACGTCTTATCATCCTCTCCCTGTGGCGCTGCTTAAGATCGTCATAAGTACAACCGATCACGGGAGCCACAAGCCGCAGTATCTCTGTGCGGAATTTCGCATTTCTCTCTCTTTTGCTGCCTCCCCTGACATCTGCCGCAAGAGGTTCCACCGGGTCACCGTTCTCATCCGTAAGCAGCAGCGACGGGAAGCTTTCATCGGGCTCGCCCTCGATAAGCACGGCAAGAATATGATTCCTGTCATGCATTTCAATGAATGTTTCTATTTCCTTGCAGACCCAGTATGACTCCGGTGTGCGCGGCGAGCATATGACTATCAGATATTGCGACTCCTTAAGCGCACCCGATATATTGTCATCCAGGTCGCTTCCTATAGGCAGCTCCTCCTGATCACGGAAGACCCTTCCCATCTTCTTTTTGCCTGTCTTCTTCTGCACTGCGGCCGGAATTCTGTAAGTCTCAAGACCGGTGTGTATCTTCTTCGCGATCTCCATATCAAGCGGCGCATGCCTGTAGCTTATAAATGCATCATATCTCATTTCCGTCTCTTATCCTCATCCATTATTTCATCTATTGTGTCTTTTCTTTTACTGTGTCAGGTTTTTCAGCATCCGCTAAGTCCGCAGATAGTTTTGACCCCTGACTCATGTGTATTTATCACGAAAAAGACTGCATATCACTTTAGCGGTTGATAGTCTTCCAATGTGGTTCCTCCTGACTATTGCAGGCGGCTTCTACATCGAGCTCCTTTTCATATAAGCTTCTTGCCTCATCAGCAGCAGCTTTTCCATCAAATTTAAATCCATGCTTTTTTGCTATTCCATCTATATAGTCTACTGTGAACTGAGTAATCTTTCCTGAACCGCCGAGATAATAAAAATAGCTTTTTCCATTTATTATCTCATGATAGAAGGCCACATCCATTGCATCGGGATTTCCTTCTCCGGCTTCCTGTATGGTTTCGTTAAGTGCATCTATCGGATTATCATTCGCATCATAGAATGAATAACCATAGTACTGCTCCTCAACATCAGACACTGTCTCATATGTGAAGTTCTTATCAGGTGCATATATTGATGAAGCATGTGAACCCGCACCATTAGAGCCGCTGTCAAATACGATTCCCTCATCATTGATCGTAATACCCCGCCTTGACCAGCCGTCTATGGCGAACTTGAACTCCAGCTCACCGGTATGATCCGACAGGATGAAATATTCAGAAAAGGTTTCATAATCGAGCTCATAAATCAGTTCCATTGCATACATAAGTTCACCATGACAGCTTAATGGGGCATAAGAAATCTTCGGATCCGTACCTGCAAAAGTTTCATCCTTTGCGAAAATATCCTTCAGATCATTTACGGTATATGATTTTCCTTCCTGAACTCCACCCTCAGTCATCCTCATTTCTGAGCGGAAACCGGATGCTGCCACAGCGGAATCTTTTCCCATGATAAAATCAGCAAACAGATCCCGGCCTGACATACCATCCATATTTAAGGAATCGTCACCTTCTTCCTTTGCATTTGCCTCCGTAATGTCTTCCTCCATGACCGGTGTATCTGTATTATCTCCTTCACCCGCAACAATAACTACCGGTGTTTCATTACTCCTCTCTGTATTATCTGACTGCCCGTCTGATGATTGAATATCTGTTGCAGTATCTTGTTTCTCGATGATAGAATCTGCTTCAGGCCCGGTCACTTTCTGCCCACACCCTGCACATAGTATCATCACACTTAACACAACTATTACATTTTTTCTCATTTGTATACATCCCCTTTTATTAAACAATGCTGTATTTGATTTTTATATATTCTATTTTTTCATTTTCCTACACTCGTTTGTTTTTTATATCCATTAATGATAAAGCAAAAATGATCCCCGGCACCATCAGGCCCACAACCACAATCATAACCAATCCCATGGCATCTTGATAAATGGCATTGACGATCTTCTGGTATGCTGTCTGATCCTGTACGGTTAATGTCAATGGATCAACATTTCCCATCTTTTGCATATACATTTCCGCATTCGCTCTGAATGCTTCATTGGACAGATTCATAGGCGTGTAAGTGTTGATTGCCTCTCGCAGTCCGCTGACTGCTCCAAGAGTCAGGACAACGCCAATGATACCGGTTCCCATAGACAAACCAAGGTTCTGGCCTGTCGATACTAATCCGGAGCAGCTGTTCTGCACCTTGGGCGGAACCGTTGACAGGGGTACATCTACGCTAAGTGACGAAGGTAAACCTAACCCCACTCCGAATATCAGCAGGCCGGGAAACAGACTCGCGAAACCGGTATCCTGGGTAAACCGATTACGCATAATAAGACATCCGCAGATTGCTATCACGAATCCTATTATCATAGTATATTTATGACCTGCCTTTATTGCCATCTTTGGTGCAATAAAAGATGCCAGCATCATAATGCTGCCGTCTTTATAAATACAAATCCTCTACAGTGATCTTTATTGTATTTTGAATATCTTCTTTATCAAACCATTGGGTAAATCCGCTTAGCGAGAACAGCAAAAAACAGATAACGTGGTAATTCCCGGAAAGCAGCTTTGATCTTCGCAGCAAAGTTTCATATATCTCATTATCCATCTTCTCGTTCCTAAACTTACACTCACCTATAACCGCGGTCTTATCCACGGAAGAAATACCCACCACATCGATATCAGCCGATTGCGAATGTTTCTTTCCATCTTCATCTATAATCTGTTCCACTCCCCACCATGTTCCCGTCTGCGTCAGGAAGGAACCGTACGTTCCCTGAATTCCTTTTTCTAAGGTATAATAACGACACATCTCTTCAAAAACACTTCCCATATAAGAATGTAGCTGTGGTTTAACTACCTTTTTGTAATACATCTCTCCTTGTCCCATTTCAATTACGCTTACAGCCCTTGGGATGAACTGATACCAGAATTTAAACATGTGATCCTTTAATACATACTGGGTTTTTTTCTTATTCTTCTCCTCTGTTATACAGTTCTTTTTCTCCACCAGCCCAACATCGATCAGTTTCTCCAGCGAATACAAAACAGTCGTATCCCTCTCGTGTACTTTGGCTGCTATATTATTCAATGCATTTTCACCGGATGCCACCTGCTCGATAATATTGTTTACCAATGTCACGTCAGAGAATTCCTGAATAAGGAGATTTCTGGTTTCATCAAACAAATAACTGTCAGCATTAAAAAACAGCCTTATGATATTTTCATCAAGACTCTTTCCCGCATCAAAAAGCGAAAGGTATTTTGCTACCCCTCCTGTGACTCCATAACATATTGCTTTATCTTCCGCAGAGTATTTCGGAACGAACAAGGCCGAATCTCTGTAATTAAATGCTTCCAGTTTTATCTGCGAATCGCGCCGTCCGAATATCGGGCTTTTTTCACTCAGCACCTTTTTCTCCATAAAACTCAGATCCGCCCCGCAGAGTATTACCATCATGTTCTTGATGCTCCACCTTGTATCAATATACTTCTGAAGAACCGACAAAAGTGCTTCATCCTTCTCTGCCCAATATGGTAGTTCATCAATCACAAGGATGGTCTTATGATCATCCGGTAATTTATTTGTTATAATGTCAAGTAGGCTTTCTAACGAAGAAAAGGTTACTGAACTCATATCAGGATCAAGCACATCCAATACCTGTTGCGAAAACAATTCCAGATTTCTTTCAGCACCGACCTTAGTGGCAGTATAGAAAATAACTTTTTTTCCTTTGACGAATTCTTTGATCAAAGTGGATTTGCCAACCCTTCGCCGACCATATATAACGGTCATTCCGAAACCGTTCTTATCATATACATCTTTTAAGGTCTTCAGTTCTCGATCTCTTCCTACAAACATCTAGCGCTCCCTCGCTTTTGTTCAATTTGTTTTTATTCAAATCATTTTTAATAATATTTGTTTGAATAAAATATAGCACTTGGAAATCATTTTTTCAAGCAAAAAAGCATTCCGGAACATATCGAAAAAGCCGACCAATTATATTGATCATACTATTTCAGTATCTGCAATTTTTCTGAAAAAATCATTTCTCATCACCTCCGCTATAAGTGTACAAAACAGCGGATATTATCTCAATAAATCCTCAGTTGCTTTTTTGCTGCTTTTATTATACATTTTCCTAATCCTGCCCAAAATAATGACCGATTACCTTCAGCACATAAGTTTTATAATCCTTCCGGCAGCATAAATACCGTTTCATCTCAGCAGATCGTCGCCTTCAAGCATCTCATCCCAGTCAAAGGATGGTATCACGCCGGACATGCAGGCGATCGCAGCAAGGCCATGCGCTGATGCCCAGATCTTCAAAAGCTCAACCTCCTGCTCTTTCTTGTTCTTTTCTATTCTGTTCTCCTTTAGATACTTGAGATATGTTTTTTTTAAAAGAACGAAGGGCGGGTAATCGTCATCTGTTTTCTCATCAGTCTTTAAATGAGCCGTTATATTCTGACGTCTGAAAAGAAACTTAAAATAATCCGGATTTTTGAGAAAGAAAGAAACATATTTCTTATCCGTATACCATCCGGCATCGGGATTAATTGATATCTAGACTAGCCATTGCATGACAGAGTCTTCAGTGGTGATTTCCCGATTCTTTCAGATGCATATCTTAATCAATTTCCGACTTATAGTAAAATATAGTGAAAAGATTTAATAAATAGGATACAATATTAATAACATATTTTGATACATAAATAAAAGGGAACATATATGTTTAGCTTAATTCCAAAATTCGATGAACTGTTGAAACACTTCAATAACAACAGAAAGCTTTCGACCATTGTTTTTGAACTGTTTGCATTTGGTATTGTGGTATTTGTCGTAAACAATACCGCCATGTTCATGGTCGAGGATATAGATTCTTATTCCGTTCCGCGTGTCATTATGCGTCTGTTGACATCCCTGTCGTGGATCATTGCGACTCTGATCGGATGTACCTTCAACCGGACAAAGAGAAATATGCTCCTGCTGCCGGGGCTGTTTATGTACATGATCGGAGATGCTGTAGTACTGTTTTCTATTCCGAAAAGTGCTCCTCTTTACGGACTCGGGCATATTTTCCTGATCATTTCAATTATGGAAACAACATATATAAGAAGATACCAGCTGGTGATCTTTGCAGTGACCTCTGTCCTGACAATTCCGTTTTTACTCTCCAATACCGGTGTTTTTACCCCGACAGGTATCCTGGGTATGATATATTCATTTCTCTGTATATGGGCTATGTCCTCATCGATTTCCAACCGTTACTTCCGTCTTGCCGGGATCACGTTTTTCATTTCGGACCTTGCCGGCCTTGCAAGATTAGTCGTTCTGGATAACCGCATCACCTATGTCGTCACAACATTTTTATATTATCTGGCAACCATTTTACTGTGTGTATCCGTTTATAACTCTTCAAAAAAAGAAGTAGTCACCCCGAGGGATCTCCGGAAAGTTTTATCACTTGCGGATGAGCATTCAGTCAGGGTCTGGCTGGCCGGAAGATGGGCAGTCAATATGCTCCTTGACAGGCGGAAATTTTATTCGGAATATATGGAACTCGCATATGACCTGTCCGAAAAAGACAAGCTGATGAAGTGGCTCGGTTCATGCAGATATGACGTGGTGGAAGAATATCCGGACGGGCTTATGCGTTGCTACAGCGAGAAATTCGGTACTCTGTACACTCTGCCGTGTGATTTTTCCAAAAAAGATGACGGATCTGCGCAGATAACAACTTCCCATAAGACAAAGCTCGATCTTGATGAAGGATTCTTTACGGAAGTCAGGCTGTTCGGTCGCAGCATCCCCTGTCTTGTCCCCGGCGGAGACCAGATAAGGGAAGCCGAAAAAGCATAATATATTCCACCTCCAACCATACTGACCCATAGATAATGTCAGCTTTTATAATTTTTCCGCTAGTCATACTCAAATACAATGCCATTTAGCTAAGCGTTCTCTCTCTGTTCGATTGTAGCATTTTGTATCATTTTTACTATGGCTTGGTCATTGATTCAGTTTTTTGCATAGCAAACAGACAGATGAGAGATCTGCCTGTTAAAACATATAAGGTTGAGGGACTAAGCTACTCTATATAAAAAGCTGCACGCGCCTATGCCTCTCAGGTTACGGATGAAATGCCTTTCTCCGGTTTTGTCTACACGCAGGTTGCGTTCTATCCATGCTATTACGTCAGGAACCGGCAACGTTTTAGACATTTTAAGGAACTTATGACATATTTTCGCTGCCATAGAGAAGTTAATTTTGTAATCACGTTTATTACGTTTTTTCTTATTTTTAGACGCTGATGCCTGATTGGTAATGAATGCAGAAAAATTATAGAGAGTAAGTTTGGCAAAGATTTCCTGCTTTATAAACTCTACTTTTTTTGCATGGAAGTTTGTCATTCCAACTGCATATTTAAGGTATCTGAAAGAGGTTTCGATATTCCATCTGGCGTGATAAAAATCTTTGAGATCATCAGATGTAAACTCGGACATAGGAAGGTTACTGACAAGACATTCATAGGATCCATCGTTGAGCTTTATTCTGGTAACTCTTATGTTAAGAAAATAAAGGCTATTGCTATCTGGTGGTAAACTTCTGAAGTTTTTTTGGGGCTTTATGTACAGGTAGACATTGGGATCAAGGCTTTGTTTGATTTTGCTTCTGCTTCTTGTTACGAATCGTTTTACATTTATGTCAAATTCATCAGTGTCAGGGAAGCTGCAGGCAAGATTCGTCAGAAGAGAGGAGAATACTTTATAATCCTTAACCCGCATTACAAACCGGAAGTTTTTATCTATCATATGGCCGATGAGATCAAAAGATTCATAGCCACGATCCACGGTAATGATGGTATGCATTGGATCAGAAGTATCATAGTTGTCAATCATGGTATGGAGAGCTTCACGTTCATCCTGCCTGATTCCGTGCTGAATTATGGCATCGACATAACATCCTGTAACGATGTCATAGAAAGCGTTCAGGTGTAAATGGTTGTATCCACGGTCGCCTTCTTTATCCGGCTTTACATAGTCATCGACATTTGCCGGATTGGTAGTATACACCACTTTAGTGCCATCAGCAGCAAGGATGCTATAGCCATCCTTATATTTGGGCGTGTAATAGCTTTTCGTAAACTCTTTGAACAAATATTGGAAGGCCTCAAGTTTTATCATTGAGCGTTGCTGAACAAAAGCTGATGGTGTTGGAGAGCAAAGATCGTAGTTGAAATACTCCATCAATTCTTCGCTTATAGTGCCACCTTCCATGGCGACTATAAGGCTCATTGTTTTGGCAAAGCCAAGCTTGCCGGTTCGAATGAAGCTATGACCGGGCTTGGTTGAGTATAGCCACGCCACCTGAGCCATATCGTTGATTATGCTGTCCAGAGTCTTTTTGACTTCTGAAGGGAAATTGTTCATAATGTGTACCTCCTTAATCATGAGTGAATGTGAAACACTTTTTTGATTAAGGGGCCCAATTCCTGGTGGTAATCAGGAATTGGGCCGCACATTTAGATATCTTTGTCAATACGTCTTTTTAGTTTTTTTGTGAATTATGTTACAGAAAATGTAATTCGGTGACAGTCTGTTTGAGCAAATAAAAACGGCTCAAAGCCTTATAAGTAGCTGGCCGGAACCGTTTTTATAACGACACTCTATTTAGTTAAGCCAGCAAATTGGCATTGCAAACATTGGTACCGTGTACTCGGAACATTTTGTGAACAATAGTGCGAATCCATTGACAAATAAGAATCTCTTGTTCTGA
>JAEEGL017287935.1_pt1 | contig 17010 bp, 6 predicted proteins | sample 9134231 | NCBI WGS metagenome assembly JAEEGL01 (sample SAMN16246548, study PRJNA631951) | gut metagenome | biome: gut microbiome; feature: rumen; material: fiber-attached | host: Bos | place: Iran: Karaj | collected 2018-10
CGCTACAACCTGCTCGGTCTGGCTGAGCATCAAACCAGGCTCAGCTATGAGGGAAAGGTGGTCTTCAATATCTTCAACCGCTATGAGGACACGTTCATGCCGCTCTCTCTCAGTACCACGGGATGGAACGACAGCCAGAACAAGCAGAGCAACAGGACAACGGCCAACTCATCGAAGAACTTCGGTGTCACCACCACCCATACCCTGACGTTTACCCCGGTGTTCAAGAACAAAGACCACTCCTTGATGATGATGCTGCGCGGACAGCTCTCCAGCGGTAAGTCCAGTTCACAAAGCACCGTGGAGTGGGGTCTGCCCTCCGGCACCATCACCAGTCCGGCGGCTCCAGGCATCATCGACGGTATCAATACCGGCAGCGGACAGTCGAGAAGCATCTACTTCACCTACTCCGCACACTATGCCTACAAGGGACGTTATGTGGCAGACTTCTCCGTACGCCGCGACGGCAGCACCAAGTTCGGCTCCAGTCAGCGATGGGGTAACTTCCCCGCCTTCTCCATCCGTTGGAACATCCACAAGGAGCATTTCATGACTGAGCACCTGCCGTGGATCTCCACGCTCTCCATCCGTCCGGGTTGGGGTATCGTGGGTAAGCAGCCGGGAGCAGAGTACCTCTATTTCAGCAAGTATGCCAACGGCAGCGGCTACATGAACGAACGAAGCATCTACCCGCAGAACATCCAGCTCAAGAATCTGAAATGGGAACAGAAGGAGACCTACAACGTCGGTATCGATTACGGTTTCTTCAACGATAGGATCTCGGGTAACGTGGAGTTCTACAGACAATACACCACCGACCTGTTGATGGGCAACAGGGGAATCCCCACGTCTTCGGGATACTCCTCCTTGTCTTACCAGAACGTGGGCGACATGAAAAACGTGGGATGGGAGTTCAATATCAACGGCAACCGCATCATCCGGGCTGGAAAGTTCAGCGTCGATTTCAATGTCACCTTCGCCAACAACAAGAATGAGATCACGGCCATGGACGAGACCTGTCTGGCCAGCCTCAACCATGAGTTCAACCGCAGCAACGGTTCTTACCTCTCAAGGGTGGAACTCAATACGGCCATGGGTAGTATCTATGGTTTCCGCTACAAGGGCGTCTATCAGTACTCCGACTACTCTCCCGAGGAAATCAAGGGCATCAGCGGACCGAATGCCCCTGTCGCACGCGACAAGGACGGTGTGGTGATCCTCGATGAGAACAACATGACCAAACCCATGATGTTCTGCGCAGGATCGGTCAACTATGAGTTCCGCGGCGGCGATGCCATCTACGAGGATGTGAACCACGACGGTCAGATCAACGAACTCGATATCGTCTATCTGGGTTCTTCCCTGCCGAAGTTCACCGGAGGTTTCGGATTCAAGCTCAATTTCGGACGCCTCACCCTCAACAACCAGTTCAACTTCCGCTACGGCAACAAGATCATCAACGCCGCACGCATGGAGGTGGAGAAAATGTATGACAACAACAACCAAAGCCGTGCCGTCAACTGGCGCTGGCGTGTGGAGGGTGACGTCACCGAGATTCCGCGCGCACTCCGCCAGACAGGCTACAACTGGCTGGGTTCAGACCGTTTCGTGGAGGACGGATCCTTCATCCGACTCAACTACACGCAGCTCAGCTATTCTCTCGATCCGAAAATCATCAAGCGATGGGGTCTCCATCAGGTGAGTTTCTACCTCTCTGCCAACAACCTGTTCTGCCTGACCAAATACTCCGGGGCTGACCCCGAGGTGGGATATGGTTCGATGGGTATCGTCACCGACGGAGCCAAGACACCGCGCTCCAAGTCATTCACGGGAGGTATTACCATTATGTTCTAAGTCATTACTTCATTTAGACACTTGAAAGACTATGATAGAAAAGTTGAAACATACCATACTCGCTGTCTGCCTGACGCTGGGCATGACAGGATGTTCAGACTTCCTCGATATTCTGCCGATGAATGAGGTGGTGCTGGAGAACTACTGGACGGAGAAGGGCGACGTGATGAGCGTGGTCAACAGTTGCTACGAGACACTTGAGCACAGCGACTGCCTCACCCGCATGGGTGTGTGGGGAGAGCTGCGCTCCGACAACCTCAGGATGGGTGCCAACGTGCCTGACGAGATCAATGAGATCCTCAAGGAAAACCTGCTGCCCTCCAACCCCATGTGCAACTGGGGTAAGTTCTATGAGGCCATCAACCGTTGCAACACCGTCTGCCATTATGCACCGGGTGTGCAGGAAATCGACCCCAACTACACGATGGAGGAGATGAAAGCCAATATCGCTGAGGTTTCCACCATCAGGGCTTTGTGCTACTTCTACCTGATACGTACGTTCAGGAACGTGCCGTATTCCACAGCCCCGAGCATCGATGACTCACAGGAGTACGTCTTGCCGGCCTCTTCGTTTGACGCTGTGCTCGACTCCCTGATCGAAAACCTCGAGTTGGTCAAGAATGATGCCGTGAGACGTTACTACACAGACGAGAGTCCCAACGCCTACCAGAACTCCAGCAAGATCACTCGCTGGGCTATCTATGCGCTGCTGGCCGACCTCTACCTCTGGAAAGGTGACTGGAACAACGCCATCCGCTATTGCGACATGGTGATTGACTTCAAGCGCCAGCAATACAGCGACATGGTGGAGCGCATGGGCAATGTCAACAACATCGACCTGATCGACAGCATCCCCATGATCCTGGAGAAACCGGTCGGTTCCACGACCTGTGGAAACACATACAACGAGATATTCGGAGAAGGCAACTCCTTCGAGAGCATCTTCGAGCTCTATTTCCGTTCCAACCAGAGCCAGCAGAACTCCTGGGTGAGCAGTTACTATGGTGACAACAACAATACCCTGGGACGCCTGAGTGCTCCTGACTTCCTCTTCAAGGATGTCGCTCTGGGCACCAACAACGTGTTCAAACGCACCGACGGCAGGGCATACGAGTCTTCGGAACTCACCAACTCGCGCTACACCATCAGCAAATATACCCGCAGGCAGGTGAACTACAGCACACAGAACGTGGCCACTGAGAAAGACCTGCAACTGTCAAGTTCAAGACGTTCAAGCAGCGACGCCAACTGGATCCTGTATCGCTTGAGCGACATGATCCTCATCAAGGCCGAGGCCCTGATCGAGCGTAACAACGAGGGAGACCTCGCCGAGGCTTTCGCCCTGATCGACATCGTCAACAAGAGGGCCAACGACGCCGTGGGCGGAACAAGAAGCAGTACCTTGAAGAAAGAAGACTATATCGACTCCAAACCTGCCATGGAGGACCTCCTCCTCGAAGAAAGGCAGCGTGAGTTTGTCTTCGAGGGAAAACGGTGGTTCGACCTGGTGCGCTTCGCACGGCGCGACGGCGACAACTCCCGCCTCATCTCACTGGCTTCGCGCAAGTATATTGAGAATGTCAATGCCATCAAGATCAAATTGGCTGACCCCAACATCATTTACTTCCCGTATGCGAAGAATGAACTGAAGGTCAATCCTCTGCTCCAGCAAAACCCAGCCTTCACCACAGGCGAGGATTCCGAACTTACGAGGTAATCAATCATTAGCAAAACAGATCAAGTTATGATGACTAAAAGTATAAAGTATTTTCTCGTCAGCTGTCTTGTTGGCTGTTCCCTCAGTACGACATTCACAGCCTGTGTCGATAACGATGACGATGTGCCTGACAACTACTACGCTTCGACCAAACTCACGGCAGCTGAGTTTCTCGAGGAGCGCCCGGAACTGTTCAGCGAGTTCATCGGCATCCTCAAGCGGACGCCGTATTACTCCATGCTCTCCACCTACGGCACTTACAGCAGCGCCGGTCTGCTCAGATACACCCTCTTCGCACCGACCAATGAGGGCGTGGAGCGCTACCTCCAGCGCAATGGATACAGCAGCATCGACCAGATTCCCGTTGAGACCTGCGACACGCTGGCCCGCACGCATATCATCAAGAAGGGTGCCTTCTTCACCACTGATATCGGTGAGGGCGCGCTGCCGGAACTCAATATGGACGACGCCTACATCGTGCTGTCGTCTGACTCAGACGTGACCAACAACAACAAACTCGTCTATTATATTAATAAGAACTCGCGCGTGGTGGAGCGTGACGACTCCGTGACCAATGGTGTGGTGCACGTGATCAACAACACCATCGCTTCCAGCAGCATGCTGCTCGCAGACAAGATCGAGGAAGATCCTGCTCTCACCCTTTTCTCGCAGGCTCTCCAGTTGACAGGTATGGCCGACTCCCTGACGAAGTACATCGACGAGACCTACTCCTGTGACGATGACTCAGTCTATACGGGTACGATGGAGCGATGCACCAGTGGATCCGCCCTCTACACCCGTACGTTCTGGGTGGGGAAACGCTACTTCAAATACACGGCGTTTGTCGAACCCGACTCCGTCTATGCGCGCCATGGCATTCACAACATGGATGACCTGAAGGCTTATGCCAAGAAAGTGTATGATGAGACCTATCCCGAGGATGCCGGTCTCTATGACGACAACCCCAAGCACCGCAAGAACCCGCTCAACCGCTTTGTGAGCTATCACCTGCTCCCGCGCGTGGGACAGTACAACAGTTGGGTTGTCTCCGGCACCATCCGCGAGCGTTGCCTCGACACCAAACTCATCGATCCTGAGGAGTATTATGAGACGATGTGCCCGGGCACCATCATGCGCTTCGCAGGACCACCGGCAGGTTTGTTCATCAACCGCAGGGGTGTCCAGAACAGAGCCGAGCGCGGAGTGTTCATCCCCGGCGTCAAGGTGCTCTCACCCTCAGAGTCTGGAACGACCGAGCAGAATGCCCTCAATGGTGTTTACCATTACCTCGACGATATCCTGGCTTATACCACGCAGGTGCGTGATGTCGTGCTCAACCGGCGCATCCGCATCGACGCCACGGTGCTCAGTCCTGACTTCATGAACTGCAACGGACGTGGCCGCTATGGAGAGGATATCCTCACGGGATTCAAACAGGGATATATCACTGACTGGACCATCAGCAAGGAGACCTTCGTCGGTGTGCACAGCGATGTCGATTACTGGCACTCCTACCAGGCCAACGCCGTCTGCGTCAGCGGTGTCTTCGACGTGACATTCAAACTCCCGCCGGTGCCCACGGGCACCTATGAGGTCAGGTTGGGCTACACTCCGGGTGAGGAGCGCGGCGTCATCCAGGTCTATCTGGAGAATGAGCCCTGTGGTATCCCCATCGACCTCCGCGTGTGGGGCGGTGATCCCTCCATCGGTGCCGTGGCCGACACGGAAGACGAGGAGGAGAACAGGGCCAACGACAAGGCCATGCACAACCGCGGATACATGAAGTCGATGGACTGCTGGCATCCCGGTGGCGGCGACGACACGATGCGCACGCTCAGTCCGCTCCGCCGTATCCTCGCCACGAAGTATCTCGATTCCAACAAGACCTATCACCTGCGGTTCCGTCAGGTGCTCGACGATCCGGACAGATACTGGTCCTTCGACTATATCGAACTCTGCCCGAAGAGTGTCTATGGAAGTCCTGAGGGAGAAGATACTCATTAAATACCGAACAATCACAATAAGTCAACTATCACGATGATGAATTACAAACATATCATCTGCGCGTTCAGCGCTGTCTGCTTCCTCTATGGGTGCGCCGACTGGGATGAGCACTACGTGGATTCTGAGGTCGAGGGGGCCAATGCCACCCTCTGGCAACAACTCAAGGCGAATCCGCAACTGAGCGACTTCTGTCAGGTGATGGAGCAGACCAAGGTTTTCAGAATGCACAAAAAGACGGCGGTGAGCTATGCCGACCTGCTCGATGGCAAACAGTCCTTCACGGTCGTCGCACCGGTCAACGGCACCTTCAACCGCGACTCGCTTCTCAGTCTGGTGCAGACCAACCAGGGCGACTCCGTGGTCGAGAAATTCTTCGTTCTCAACCACCTGTCGCGTACGCTGAGGTCTGTCACCCCCGAGAACAACAACATGCTCCTGCTCAATTCCAAGTATGTCCAGATCGGTCCCGATGGCATCGAAGGCGTCAAGGTAGTCAACCCCAACGTGCCTGCCAAGAACGGTGTCCTCCATATCACCGAGCGTCCTCTGCCTTACCGCTACTGCATCTATGAGGCTCTCTGCGACAAGGACCAGTTGAGTGAGATCGGGCGCAACCTCCGTCTCTACGAGGAAGATTATCTCGATCCGGACCTCTCGGTCTCCAGCGGTATCGTCGAAGGTGTGCCTGTCTATGTCGATTCGGTGGTCGTGGAATACAACCGGATGCTGCAGCGCATCGGCTATATCGACGCAGAGGACTCCACCTACTTGATGGTGGTGCCCACCAACCAGGGATGGCAGAAAGCCTGGAAAGAGGCCACCAACTATTTCAAGTATGACCAGACGGTGCTCAAGCGCGACTCTATCCAGAACTATTGGACCATCAGGGCCTTGCTCGATGACGCTATCTTCAATATGAGTGACCAGAAGTCGGCGCAAGACTCGTTGATCTCCGTCCAATACACCCGTACGACACCTGAGCGTCATGTCTTCTACAAGCCCTTCGCTGCGGGAGGCATCATGTCAGGCGCACAACTGGAGGATTGCAGCAACGGTTCGCTGTTCATCACGCAGGAATGGCCTTTCACACCGATTCAGACCTACTTCAAGGAAATCTGGAGCGAGGGCGAGGCTACCTACCTCATCACAACGGAAAAGGACTGTACCTACAACATCCGCCACCTGACGGCCGACAGCATCTCCAAGGGTGGATACCTGCATGTCGTGCCACGCACGGCTACCTCCAACTGGGAACTGACCTACAGGGTCAACAACACCCTCAGCGGCGATTATGACGTGTGTGCCATCATCCTGCCCAAGACCGTCGACAACCCCAACAACCCCAATATGCGCCCATGCAAGTTCAGGGCCACGATCAACTATGTCGACTCTCTGGGCCAGGCCATGTCGTTCAATTGCGACAACGTGCAGTTCAAGAGCGACCCAGAGCGGGTGGATACCGTGGTGCTTGCCGAGAACTTCCACTTCCCTGCCTGCAACTACGACCAAAACGACATCAAGGTCTCCGTCAAGATCCAATGCTCCATCCTGGCACGCGAGACATCCTCTTACGCTCGTGAGATGTATCTCGATTGTATCTACCTGAGACCACGAACCTCTAAATCCGAACAACAATGAGAAAGCATATTTTATTCGCTTTGCTGCTGGCGTCGGCTTCTTTGGCCGCACAAGACAAGAACGTGACCGGACAAGTCATCGACGCTGCCACGGGAAAACCCCTGGCCGGTGTCATCGTGCAGGCTTATGGCGATCCTCGCTATTCCACCCTGACCGATGAGAAGGGCAACTATGTGCTCCAGGCTCCTGAACATATCCGCTCAGTCATCATGAGGGTCGATGGATACAACCTCGAACAGCGCCCCATCAGCCAGGGGGTGGCCAATGGCAAACTCTATCAGGATTCGTTCAGCGAATTCTACAAGATGAAGACCACGGCCAACGCTTCGGCTGAGGCTCACCGCTTCGAGAACACGTCAAGGACAAGTATCGACCCGCTCATCGCCGAACAACTGGGCGGCGACGTCCGCACTGTCAATATCAGCGGACTGAAGGGACTCGGCAACAGAATGCTCGTCGAGGGCATCAACTCGCTGCATGCCAACGCCCAGCCGCTCATCGTCATCGACGGTGTGGTCATGGACATGCAGTACAACCGGCAGATGCTGCACTCTGGCTATTACAACAATTTGCTGGCCAACCTCAATGTCAATGACATCGAGAAGGTGGAGGTGCTGAAAAACGGAACGGCTCTCTATGGCGCCAAGGCTGCCGACGGCGTGATCCTCATCCAGACCAAGCGCAACAAGAGCATGGCTACCAAGATTGATGTGACCATCAACGGACAGTATGAGCTGGTGCCCAAACTGCCCAAAATGATGGAAGCTGACGACTACCGGCTCTACGCCACCCAACTGCTGGCAGAGAAGACCAAGACAATCGGTTCGATGAAGTTCCTCAACAACGACCCGAACTATTTCTACTACAAGCAGTATCATAACCAGACCGACTGGAGCAAGGAGGTCTATGAGAACGCCTTCTCGCATAACTACGGCATCAATGTACAGGGTGGTGACAATGTCGCGTCCTATAACCTCTCCGTGGGTTATTCTCTGGGCAGCAGCACCCTCAAGAAAAATGATTTCTCGAGGTTCAACATGAGACTCAACACGGATATCGAGGTGTTCCGCGGTCTCATGGTCAGGTTTGATGCCTCCTACAGTGACGTCGATCGCAAACTCACCGACGACGGCGCTCCCATCGATCCGTTGGAGGGTGTCATCACCTCACCGGCATTTCTCGGACTCGCCAAGGCACCGTTCCTCTCTCCCTATGCTTTCGATACGGGCGGCAACATCAGCCACTACTTCGCAGAGGCCGACGATTACCTGGAGGGCATGTTCCAGGGCAAGGGAAGACTTGCCAACCCCACGAGTATCCTCAAGAATGGTGAGGGCAACAACCGTAACTCTTACGGCAACCGACTGATCATGTTCTCCATCACACCGAGTTACAAGATCAACAAGCACCTCAACGTGAACGAGCACTTCACACTCGCACTGGTCAATACCAACGAGAACTACTACCTGCCCATTCAGGGTGTTCCCACCTTCACGGTCAAGGGACTTGATGAGGGAACCACCTTGCAGAACATCGTGCAGAGTCAGGCAGCCCGGCAGACGGCTATCCAGAGCGACACTTATGTCAACTGGGAAAACCGCTTCGGAGCTCACTACCTCAACCTCCGGGGTGGAGTGAGGTATATCAGCAGCGAATACAAGGCCACATCGCAGATCGGTTACAACACCGGCAATGACAAGACTCCTAACATGAGCAACTCGCTGCAGTTCAAGAACACGGGAGGCGATGATGACAAGACCCGTGAGATTTCATGGTACGGGCTGGCAGGATATAACTTCGCTGAGCGGTATTACCTCAACGCAGGACTCTCGATGCACACCTCCTCGCGAATCGGTGACGACGCTTCCGGCCTCAACATCGCTGGTGTCATCTGGGGACTCTTCCCCAGTGTCGAGGCAGCATGGGTGCTGACCAACGAACGGTTCCTCTCGGGTGTGAAAGGCATCAACTACCTGAAGTTGAATGCAGGCTTCGACATCACCGGCAACGATGACATCGACTACACCGCTTCCCGTAGCTATTTCGTGTCCAACCTCATGCTCAACAGTCAGGTCACAGGCCTCTCCATCGGCAACATCGGCAATACCCAACTGAAATGGGAGACCACACGCAGGGTGACGGCCGGACTGGAAGGCAACTTCCTCAACAACCGTCTCGGTATCAGAGTCAACTTGTTTAAGAGCTGGACTTCCAACCTGCTCGCACTCAAACAGTTGGCATGGACCAGCGGACTCCTGCAAAACTGGACCAACGATGGTAAACTCGAGAATGCGGGCATCGATGTGAGCTTGAAAGCCAAACTGTTGGCACTTCGTGATTTCCAATGGGAATTCGGCGTGTCGGCAGGACACTACAACAACAAGATCACCGCCCTCCCCGACGGCCGCTCTTTCCTCTCCGAGGCTTACGGTGCCAGCGTGCTTACACAGGTGGGCCAGCCGATCGGTGTCTTCTACGGATGGAAGACCAACGGCGTGTATTCCACAACTCAGGAGGCCAGGACAGACGGTCACTACATCACAACTTCGACAGGTGGCAAGTCCTATTTCGAGGCTGGCGATATGAGATTCGTCGATATAGACAACAATCATGTGATCAATGATGCTGACCGTACCATCATCGGTGATCCCAATCCTGATGTGTTTGGCAACATCTTCACGACCGTCACCTGGAAACGGCTGTCTCTCTCGGCTGTGCTCAACTACTCCCTGGGCAACGACATCTACAACTACCAGCGGTCGCTGCTTGAGGGCGGAAGCTACTTCATGAACCAGACGACTGCCGTCAACAAGCGGTGGAATGCAGAAGGCCAGCACACCGAAATCCCAAGGGCTTGCTATACTGACCCCATGGGCAACTCACGTTTCAGCGACCGGTGGATTGAAGACGGCAGCTATCTGCGCCTCAGTTCGGTCACGCTGAGCTACCATCTCCCGATCATGAGCACATACCTTCAGGGTATCACGATCTGGGGAAATGCATCCAATCTCTTCACCATCACTCGATATCTGGGAAGTGATCCTGACAGGGCTCTTCCGGGAAGCGTGCTCACACAGGGCATCGACGCCGGACTGCTCGCTCCGGGACGTTCCTTCTCGCTTGGTGTCAATATCAACCTCTAATCCTCCAAAACATGAAATATCTATATCGATTCTTTACCCTCGTTTGTGTGGCGGGCGTTCTGGGCAGCTGTGCCGACATGATGGACACCGACTCTGAACTCGTGGCGTTTGAGAAAGACAATACACTCAACCATCCCACCGACTCTGTCTATAGTGTGATGGGCATTGTCGGGAAGATGCAGGTCATCGCCGACCGTATGGTGCTGCTCGGTGAGGTGAGGGGCGACCTGATGATGACCACCGATGCGGCATCGGCAGACCTGAAACGGTTGGCTTCGTTTGATTTCTCCACCGACAACTGCTATAATGTGGTGAGTGACTACTATGCAGTCATCAACAACTGCAACTATTTCATCGCTCATGTCGATACGGCCCTGCAGCGCAGGGGAAGAAATCTCTTCACTTCTGAATATGCCGCCGTGAAGACTTTCCGGGCCTGGGCCTATCTCCAACTGGTGAAAAACTATGGAGAGGTGTCTCTCGTCACCGAACCCGTGATGACCGAGCAGCGGGCACGGGAGGAGATGAACAAGCAGCGCTTGGGCATCGTGGATATCTGCAACTACTTCATCGACGATATCAAGCCCTATGCGCTCACCGAACTGCCGCGATATGGCAGCATCAACGGTTACGAATCACAGCGTTTCTTCATCCCGACAAGGGCTCTGCTGGGCGACCTCTGCCTGTGGGCCGGACGCTATCAGGAGGCTGCTCAGTGGTATCATGACTATATCACCGACAAAAACAACCCCCTGCCGATGAACGCCAGCGCCCGTTCCGTCTGGCCGTCCAACGTGACGGAGTTCAACCTCTCGTCTCCCTCAAGGGGATATGACGTGACTTCCATCAACGAGGCCATCAGTTTCATCCCGATGGAGGACAGGGTCTTCGACGGTATAGTCAGCGATCTGGGCAATGTGTTCAACTCCACCCGCGAGAACAACTACTTCTACCAGATGACTCCCTCGCCTGCCATGGTGCAGCTCTCAACGTCGCAGACGTATTGCATGGAATACAAGTCGGGCACAGAGACCGACACCATCTACGTGCCGAAGGTGGGTCTGATGGATGACATCATGGCTGGCGACCTGAGGCTGTATTCCAACTTCAATCAGTCTTCAAGGGGCGGACAGGATGAATATTCTGAGTTCTCCTCCATCATGCAGACCATCAGGAAGACCATGACCCAGAGGGTGACCACCTACCGCCTCAATATGATTTATCTGCGCTACGCTGAGGCGCTCAACAGGTCCGGACTGCCGCAGTCGGCATTCGCCGTGCTCAAATACGGACTCTGCCCGGAGAATATCGTGGCCTATGTCGATAGCGTCGAACAGGTGACCGCTGGCAGTCTGATAGACTTCGATGCCAATATCTTCACACGGGAGACCATCATCGGCATCCATTCCCTCGGTTCGGGCGACTCTCAGGCCAATGGCTATTACACCCTGCCCATGCCGGCTCAGCAGCTCGCTTCCCGACAGGACACCATCGCCTACCAGATACCTCTCATCGAGGATATGATCATCGACGAGATGGCGCTTGAAGGTGCCTTCGAGGGATATCGGTTCTATGATCTCATGCGTGTGGCCCTGCGCCGCAATGCTCCGCAGTATCTCGCCGATCCCATCTCACGGCGCCGGGGCACGGTGGATGAATCGTTGCGGGCATTACTTATGGATCCCAAAAACTGGTATTTACCGCTGCAATGACCTGAAAGCCGCTGCTGGTGTAACACACTTGCACCAGCAGCGGTAACATGTTGTATCAGATAAACTTTCGGTTACATATTTCCATACCGTATATTAAAAATATCTCTAATTTTGCAACCAGTAATCTACTAATGAACCTATAAATGTATTATTAACTAATTTTATTTTCATGAAAAAGCTTTACAAGATTTTCTTTGCGCTCATCCTGTGTATGTTGGGAGCAAACGCCGTAAATGCTGAAGACCGTGTCCCGCTGACACAGGACATGTTCTTCTCATGGGACGGTTGGGGTGCTGATGCCCAGAAATTGGGACCAGCAGATTGTATCTATGTGCTCAATGAGTCAACAGGACAGTGCTATGGTGACCCGTCGGTCATCAACTACGCTGACCTGTCGCTGTATTCGAAACTGATCGTTACCGTGACAGAGGGAACACCTCGTTTCCTCTTCAACCGTACGAAGGATGAAGGACAATACAATGCCAATGAGGATGAGTCCTACCTCCTGGAGTATCCGAAAAACGGATGGTCAGACCGCTTCTTCACCAAGGACGGCGATGACTATATCGTCGATCTGAAGTTGATGACCAAAGAGAAGGGCTTCGCTCATCTCCACGCCATCAAGGGTGCCAACTGGGCCAACCTCACCGTGACCAAGATGGAGCTCGTGCCGCAGGGCAAGGCTCAGGTTGTGGGATGGACCGATCTCATCACCAATGGTGACCTCGAAGGTGACGACGTCTCTTGCTTCTACTCAAAGGAGAATGCCGGTGAACCCTTCCCCTCAGTGATCACCGACGGCGCTGGTGTTGACGGAAGCCGTGGTATCATCGTGCACTCCGCCGCTGGCGCTACTCAGGACTGGGATGCTCAGTTCTGGATCAACCTGCCCGAGACGCTGCCCGAAGGAACCAAGTACCGCGTCTCCTTCGCTTACCGTGCAAGCATGGACGCCACGGCCGACACACAGGCTCACCGCGATCCGAGCGACTACATCCACTATGAGATGATTGGCTCGCCCAACTTCACCACCGACTGGCAAGTCTATAACGTCGAGGGTACGATCACCGCTTTGCAGTCAGGTGAGGGTACCATGCACTCCATCGCCTTCAACCTCTCCAAGGACAGGGCCAACGACATCGACTTCTACTTCGACAACATCAAGTTCGAGGTATATAAATATGGTACCGTGGCTGAGTTCAGCGACGACGTCGTGCAGATTGACTTCGGATTCGAGACCAACATTCCCGAACTGGTGAAGAATTGCGGAAAGAAGCGCCTGATGTTCCCGGAGTCTATCGTCTCTGTCAGCGTCGATGGCAACCAGAAGCCTATCTATTCAGTAGAAGGATTTGAGGATGGCCGTTTCTACATCTTCCTCGATGATATCCTCAATGAGACGGATGAGGTGGAGGTGTCGTTCACCAATCCCAACGATCCTTCCTATCACCTGATCTACACCTCTGGTCCTGGTGGTGATGTCAACAATTTCACAGGTATCGCTACCTATAATATCGACATCCAGGACAACGATGGTTATCCTTATGCTTACCTCACTCCTGTCATTATGAAGGCTGATCCCGAGGATGGTTCATTCAACCTGCCCAACAGCCTCAAGGAGATCAAGGTGGTCTTCGACAAGGTGGTGGATTGCGCAGCACTGGATGCCAAACTCAACAAGGAGAAGCTGAACATCATTCCGGCTGAGGGCTTTGCAGAGGAAATCACCCTTGTGCGTGCTTCTGACAATAACCTCAGTGATGGTGAGTACACCGTGACCCTGACAAAGGTTTATCCTGAGCTCCGCCTCGATGACTCCATCTACGGTGATTACAACTGGACCATCAATGTGGGTAAGGTGAACCTTGATCCCAATGATGTGCCTCGTGACATCCTGCCCGACTATTTCGCTACTACTCCTAATGGTGGTATTCCTGAGGGTTACCTCGTGGTCTTCGGTGAGGAGAACCGTTTGGCTCCCAACACCTACAGTTCAGGTTCCCGTCTGTTTGATTTCGCCGCTGGTGGTGACTTCACCAAGGGTCTCTATTTCCGCAGCGACTATGTGGAGTATGGTGGCCAGCCTGGTTTCGCTCTCCCGCTCGAGGCAGGCAAGAGATATGATATCCACTTCAATGCTGCTGCTTGGAAGGATAACGGCACACACATGAAGTTCGAGGTTCTCAATGCCAATGAGGAGATTGTCTATGAGACCGTGGTGAGAACTACTCCCAATGTGAATGGCAACACTGGTGCTGCTGTCACAGGTTCCACCGTCTTCGATACCAAGTTCATTCCTGAGGCTGACGGCAACTACCTGCTCAGATGGAGGCCTGCTACCAATGAGAATGGTGACCAGGGTGGCTTCAATGAGGTGATCCTCGCCAACCCACGTGTCAAGTACATGCCTAATGTTGCCGGCGTGGAGGAGACACAGCTGCTCGCCACTGCTCTGGAGAATGCCAAGAAGACACTTGCCGACAACTCCGCTCCTCGTTACGACGGCGCTGCCTACGACGCACTGAAGGCTGCCATCGAGAAATATGAGGCTGAGGGCAGTACCTATACCGCTCCTTCTGCTTACCGTGAGGCTGCCGCCATCCTTGACGCTGCATCACAGGCTCTCAAAGATCACCGCGCTCTCTGCGACACTTATGATCCGCTGCCTGTTGAGGCTCAGAGAATCGTTGACGAGAATGCCGACAAGAAGTTTGCTGGCACAAATCTCTATGCTACGCTCAAGGAAGTCGCCGCCAAGTACATCGTCAAGGTCCAGGGCACAGTGATTGATCCTGAGACAGGCGAGGAAGTGCTGGTCGATGAGTACAGAGCCAAGGAGATCAAGGATGACGCTGAACTTCAGGCTGCCATCACCGAACTGAAAGATATCGTGAATACTGCTGGCTTGCTCTTCACTGAGGGTGAGTCGAAGACTTCCGACACTGGTGTGAAGGTGCTCGTCGAGCGTCTCCGCCTGGGTGCTGAGGCCCTCAAGAGTCTGGGTGCCGGCGACGATCCTCTGGTCGCTGCTGCTTACAACGCCCTGACTGATGACGACGACCTCGCTCTGGCTATCCAGAACAAGCTGAAGGTGCTCCTCTATGGACAGCTTCAGGATCCGAACAACCAGCTCTTCGCTGAGACCGTGGATGAGACCACACTCGAAATGGTCACTCCGACCTACGACATGTCTGTGTTTGTGAAGAACCCGAACATCTACAAGCAGCAGGACAACATGAACTTCACTCCTGAGAACGTTCCAGGTTGGGATACTCCCGAGGGCTACAATCGTCCAGGCCTGAGCGTCGGTTGGGGACAGCCGAGAGGCAACAATGAGATCGCTGAGGACTGCATGTTCCAGACATGGGGCAGCAGCTACAGGGTCGAGCAGACCATCACCAACGCTCCTGTGGGTGTCTATACCCTCAAGATCGGCTTCGGTGAGCGTATGAATGAGGATGAGGCCAACTTCCAGGACAGCTACATCTATGCCAACACCTCCGCTACTCCTGAGGGCGAGATTGGTCAGACTGGCGAATGCCCGGGTATCGGACAGTCCTTCCCGTATGCCAATGCAGTGATTGAGAATATCGTGGTGCTCGACGGTGTCATCACCATCGGTGCAAACGGTGGTCCGAGCTCACACACCTTCTTCAATGATGTCAGACTCCTGATCTCTGGTGCAGCTCCTGGCTTCGACTATGCTTCGGCCTACAAGGAGATTCTGGATGGCGTTGACCAAACTGCCGCCAAACCTGCCGAGGTGGTCGCCGTGGCTCTGTATGACCTCAATGGTCGCCGCATCATCACCGCACAAAGAGGTGTGATGATTGTGAAGAAGTACATGAGCGATGGTACTGTAAGAGTTGAGAAAGTGGTGAAAAGATAACGCTTCTCGATAACATTCGGGCGGACAGGTGTGGCTGACAAGCACCTGTCCGCCTTTTTTAAAAATAACCTACATGAGTTTTTTACATTTCAATAGCAGGAAATATGGGATGCTGTTGGTTGTGATGCTGCTGTGGACAGCTCTCGACCTCTCAGCGCAGTCGCGCCGTCCCATAGACTCCAAACACCCATTGTGGCTGGTTCATGTCGATGTTTGGAACAAGGCTGACCCGCAGAAAATCATCAACCTCATTCCCGACGACGTCAAACCTTATGTGTGCATGAACCTGTCGCTCTCCTGTCAGTATGACACGGAGCAAAACGTATACAAAATGCCGCAGAACGCCGTACGCACCTATAAGTCGTGGGCCACGGTATGCCAGCAAAACGGCTTGTGGTTTACCTGCCAGCCGGCGAGCGGCGGACACACTCACATCCAGGATGACGATCTGGAGACGTTTGAGTACTTCTACAAACGTTATCCCAATTTCCTCGGATGGAACTACGCAGAACAGTTCTGGGGCTTCGACGAGCCCAACGACCGCAGTTCGAGCACGCAGACCTCCCGCATCGCCTTGTTTGCAAAACTGGTCAACATGGCGCATCAGTATGGTGGCTTCCTCACCGTCTCTTTCTGCGGAAATATCTGGTCTCACCTGCTCAACCCGATGGGCATGATGAAGCGCAACAAAGACCTGCTGACGGCTTGCAAGAACTATCCGGAGGCCATCCTCTGGCTCTACAAATACACCACGTCGTCTTGTTTCTACAACAATGAGAGCGTCACCTTCGGTCCGTTTTTCTCCGGACTGGCCAAGAGCTATGGCGTCAGATACGACAACTGTGGATGGAACGGTGCCCTTTCTTCCTTGTTGGGTGAGGGTCACAACAAGAAATATCCCGTCGCCGCCGGCATCGGGACGGTGATGGAACAGACCGCTGTCAATGGCGGTGCCGTGTGGGATGGTCCGGAACTTATCTGGACGGAGGATTTCCAGAACCTCAGCAACTCCACCGTGGAGGGCTATACCCGCCGCAACTGGGGCACTTTCCC
>JAEEGL014925214.1_pt1 | contig 17009 bp, 5 predicted proteins | sample 9134231 | NCBI WGS metagenome assembly JAEEGL01 (sample SAMN16246548, study PRJNA631951) | gut metagenome | biome: gut microbiome; feature: rumen; material: fiber-attached | host: Bos | place: Iran: Karaj | collected 2018-10
CAGTGTCGTGTATCTCGTTTTAGACAGATCTGGCTCAATGGCCGAAAAAACTCTCAAGGGCGGAAGGTCTCCTGACGAGGCATTGCTTGAAAGCTTGAAGATGCAGCTTGACGCGATACCGCTTGGAACGGAACTCCGTATCCTTCCGTTTTCAAGCAAGATATGGGAGGAGACCGTCATCGACAGTCTGGATGATGCCAAACGCAAGTCGGTGCTTGAGCTCGTGAAGAAAATGACTCCGAAAGGACAGACGTTGTTGTATGATGCTCAGGATATGGCGCTGACTGCAGCGGAGAAGATCATGGCGTCGGATGCCAATACGGATGTTCGCGTGCTTGTGTACACCGATGGACTGCACCAGACGCCTTCGGATTATGAGGGTGAGTACAAGGCACGCTATCAGCTCCGCAGAAGTGGCATTGGACGCAAGCGTTTCGTGAACAATCCGGAATTTGAGATTGAACGTGCGGCCGCACGCGAGAAGTTTGAGAATAAGTTCCACGATCTGATCGCGAAACCAAACTTGGAAGTGGAGTACGAGTGGCTAAGCATATCTCCGCCTCCAGACTGGGCTACTACTGTGAATAAAGCGGCCATTCCATCGGAGTTGGCCTCGCATACGCCTGAACTCCTCAACCCGCTGGAGAGCGCCAAACAGGCTTTCAAGGGCGGGTTGCATCTGCCGATATCCGACAAGTGCTGGGAAGAGGTGAAGGGAAAGTCGTTCACGGTCGAGTGGATTGTCGGCGGAAAGCGCGCGACAGGCTCAATGGAACTTGATTCCGGGCATCAGAGGTGCAGCATCGAGTGGCCGAGCCTGCCCGCTGACAAACCCGAAACGGCAACGTTGACCGTACGCGCTCTACCAGAGGGGAAGAAATTCGTCCTCAAGGACTCCAAGTCTGTCTCTTACGCGATTCCGGCCTTCTTGAAGGGGGTAGAAATCAAGGTGCCAGAAAAAGAATACTACGAGAAGGACAAGAAGGCCACGTTCGCCGCAGCGGCAATCGGTCGCGTTCTTGGATACGCATGGACTGTTGACGGCCAGGCTGTCTCTGGCGGGGCCGAAAAACTTGAGCATACGTTCAAAGACGCTGGTCGCCATGAGATCGGCGTGACGGCTCGTTACGTAAACGGAATCACGGCGTCGGCCAAGCGAACTGTGCGTGTTTGGCCTACGCCCGTCGTGAGCATCATTTCGCCAGAAGAGTTTGATGGCGATTCGGAGAGTGCGACGCTGAGGGTGGGCAATCCGATTGCGTTGAAGGCGAAGGTGGAAGGTGCGTTCGATTCTGCCGTATGGACGTTCGCGCGGGACGACAAGGTTGTGGCGACAGTGCCAACCACGGTTAAGGACGGATTTGCTTCCGGGTCGTATGTTCCGGAAAAGGGTGAGCATTATGATTTGTCTGTCACGGCCGACGGAGCTGCGGGCAAGAAGACAAGTGAGGCCATCCAGATCTACGTCAAGCCAAAGGTGCAGTGGAAATGAAGTCATTTTTTATGGGAATCGGACTCTTCGTGGCGGGATTGCTCTCCGCCGCGACGTTGAACGTCGAGTTGGATGTTGCACATGGTGCATATTCTGATGGTGAACTTGTCGCAAGTAGGAAAGTGGTCTTTCTTGTGATAGACAGATCCTATTCTATGTGTGAGCACACGTTGAAGGATGGCAGGGCTCCGGATGAAGCATTGTTTGATAGTTTAAAGATGCAGCTTAACGCAATTCCATCTGGGGCTGAAATTCATCTCGTACCTTTCTCGGCCAAGATTTGGGAAGAAGTCGTATACAAAAAACTTGATGACGCTGTTCGCAAGAAGATTCTTGATTTCGTGAAAAAGGCAACGCCTAGTGGGCAGACGGTTCTTTATGACGCTCAAGACGTGGCTTTGACAGCGGCGGCGAAGATTATGGATGCGGATGCCAATGCTGATGTTCGAGTGCTCGTGTATACTGACGGCAAACATCTGACACCATGGTACTATGAGGGGGCGTACAAAGCTTGCGCTGACATAAAGAAGAAGAATGGCCGTTATGCCAAGAATCCCTCCTATGAAGCGGATCGTCTGGCTGCACGTAAGAAGTTCGAGGAAAAGTTTCATGATTTGGTTGCAAAGCCAAACCTCGAAATGGAGTATGAGTGGCTTAGCGCATTGCCAAAACCAGAGATTGAAATGCGAACAAAGCCTAGCATCAGTACGGAGTTATATTCTAAGACAATTGCGTTGAAGAACCCGCTCTCCGAATCGGAACAGAGCATTAAATGCCAATTTTTCATCCCTGTTACCGATTCGTGCTGGGAAGAAATCAAGGGAAAACCTCTGTCATTTGGTTTTTACGTGGATGGCAAGGTAGTTTCGAAAATGATTGCCCTTGACCAGGGTAAGCAATACGTCAAGATGGACTGGCCATCGTTGCCTGACGAAAAGCCGGGAACGGCGCAACTCGTTTTTTCTCGATTGCCATCAGGGAAGAAGTTTGACTTGAAGGCCCCCAAGCCCATCGTGCTTAACGTTCCTGCACGTGGCAAGGCTTCCGTGGCGATTGAAAGTCCGTCAAAAGATGCTGTATTTGCAGTAGGGGCTAACGTCAGGTTTGTCGCCAGAGCTAGTGAGGGCGCCGAAGTCAAGTGGTCTGTTGACGGAAGCGAACCTCTGGCAGGGGCTTCGATAAATTGGGTGGCGAAGGAACCAAGAAGAGTTAAGTACAGTGTGTCGGCGTCGAAGGTTGGGTTTAAGCCTGCGAATGCGGAAGGATCCTTCGAGGTGATCCCTACTGGCGTGGAGATTGAAAGTGCGGTTGAGAGGCATGAGGTTGGTAAGGTGTCTATGTTCAGGGTCAAGAAAGTGGATGGCCCGTGTCAGAGTTATGCTTGGAAAGTTGATGGTCGGCGTGTTCCTGGTGAGACTGGGGTATTGAAGCATGTGTTCAAAAACTCCGGAGTTCATCATGTAGTAGTTACTGCCATGTACAAGGGGGGGATAGTAAAGGAATCTGAACCGCTGGAAATTACGGTTTCTGTGGCACCTTTGATAGAGGTGATTTTACCGATGGTTTATGATGAAGGCGGGAATAATAATCAGTATAAGGCTAGGACCCCCATACCGCTTTTGGCACGTGTAGAGGGCGACCTTACGAATGTCGTTTGGCAGTTCAAACTGAAAGACGAGGCAGTTGAAGTTCAGACGATGGTCAAAGGTGGCAAGGCATCCGGCAGCTATACGCTGCAGAAAGGAGGGTACTATGATGTGACTGCAACGGCTAAAGGACCTGCTGGCGAGAAATCCAGTACAGTTCAGATATTCGTACAGTTAATGGAGGTTCAAGTCGACATCAAAGACCCACAAAACAATCAGGGTATTGAGACTGATAAAGAGTTTGATCTGATTGCTAACGTCAAGGGGCCCGTCAAGAGCGTTCGCTGGAAGATCATTGACCAGGCAACGGCGAAAAGCGTACCCTTTGGGCCTTTGGATGTGTCACCGGTACGAGATGGCCAAACCTCAATCAAGGCGAAACTGCCGATTGAAGTGTGTAATACGAGTTTGGAGATTGTTGCAGACCCTATCTTCGACGAGAAGGATCGGGATCTGGCCGAATCCGTCATATCTTCTAAGGTGGTAATTCAGGCAAAGACGGATGCGTCAATAAACTACACGCAGGATACGCAGTCACTGCACTGGAAACGTGTAAAGTACGGCAGCCAAGTGTCGCTCGCCGTTGAAACGACTGGTGCCATTCAAAAGGTTGCATGGTTCACTTTTGATGCCGATGGGAATGAAAAAGCTTTAGGCAAAGAGGGCAAGTTGATCAATGTTGACATCCCCTTTGTCAGGGGGCAGAAGGAATGTCACCTTGACTATCTTGCAAAGGGGTTGATGCCCGATGGCCAAACCTGGATGCCCGTCGGCCAACGCATAACCCTTGTCGCCGAGAAGGAGAATCTTGTTGCGGTTATAGATTACAGGGACGAATCGTATTATACGATTAATGGAAACCTGGAATTGAGCAGCAAGGCGTCTACGGGGAAGATAGACCAGCGGATTTGGATGGAGAATGGAAGGATTGTGTCCACAAATGAGAAATACACGGTTGAGTTCCCGGGGCTTCCATGTGAAAAAAAGGTGACGCTTGAAATACATGGTTGCGATGGTGACGTCGCTTCTATTGAAACAAAAGAACTTCGTGTGCGATTTGGCTGGTGGGCGATAATCATAATATTCATTGGAGGCGTGTTGCTTTTAGTGTTTCCCAAGCGGTTCTTGCTCGGCAACGAAGTGCTGAATATGACAGTTCAATCTTGTCTCGGGCCAGCTCCTGCGGGCAAACTTAAAGACTTGCTCGATAGCGTTAACAATCCGAATGTGCCGTCGTTCGAGTTTAATAAAGTAAGCATAAAGCGCAAATTGCGGACTATGTTGCAAAAGGCGAAAAAGGGGAAAGGAAAGCCGTTCTTGGCTTCGGTGCTGGAGCTGTTGCATCCAGATGATGGCGAAGGAACCTATGACTCCATCCTTGTCAAAAGATTTGGTGCTAGCAGCTTGACGTTTTACGTGTTCAATGGTGTTCCTAAAGTTGAGGCAGATACAAGATTTGTTTCTGTGACGCCGAGGCCATGGCAAATGAACAGTCCTATGGAACAGGCGGAAGAAGAACCCAACACTCGCATTGTTGTGTTAATGGACCAGAGATGCAACGACAAGGCCGTTTCGTGTCTTTACATACTTATGAGGCCGGGTTCTTCTCACCATTGGACAGAGCTTTGTTTTGGAGGCCTCTAGATAGGCATGCTTCTTCTTGTGTTTCACCTGTGTGTGAAATACGCAGTCTGAAAATGAAAGGAATACCAAAATGGCAAAAACACTATTAATCGGATGCGGAGGCACCGGTATCAAGTCGCTGATAAGTTTCAATCGGCAAATGGCGGGTGATCCCGAGCGCCGGTATCGCATGTGGGAGGATGTCTCGTATCTTGTCATAGACACGAACAAGGACGACATTGCTAATTTTGAGATCGGAATCAACGATGGGATGGAATCTGTCAATGGCGGAAGCATTCGTCCTGTTGTGAGGACTGTTCACATAACATATTCCAATGCCCTCTTGAATGATATTGCCCACAAGTACATAGTCTCGCAAACAGACGAAGATGTGCTTAAAACATTACGCACGAACTGGTGGTTCAGCCCGGATGGGAAGCCATATACGGCGATTCACAGACGTGATACGGGGAATGGTGCGGCACAATGTCCTCCTATTTCCTATATGTTCATGTGGGAGCATTTGCCTAGATTGGAGAAGACCATCGACTCTTTGCTGAACGAGATTGTCGCTCGCAACAACGACCAACATGATCCCCTGAATGGGTTGCAGGTCTACTTGGTTGCAGGTTTGTCAGGGGGGACAGGCAGAGGGACTTGGAACCTTGTTGCGTTCAAAATCAGGGAATGTATCCTTAGGAGAGTGCCATCTGCAAGAGTCGATTTGCCTGCCATCTTCCTTGATTCATCTTGCTATGCGGCTCTTACTCCAAATGCGCCAGACAAGAACATCCCCAAGCAAGTCAATTCTGTTACAGGATTGTCTGAACTTTCTGCGTGGCTTGCCATACGCGACATTGATGATTGTTACAAATATTCACTGCCGGCTCTTGTGTCGCCCAATGCAGGCAAGATGCATTCTGCGCTGTCTGGAATGACAGATGTCATTCGTGTCCATTCAAAGACAAATGACTCTTATTTCCAATCGCCTGTGCGATATGCATATTTGGTGTTTGGAGATAATGGACGGCAGAAGTTACATGTCGGGAATGGGCGTAACGAGTACTGCAACATGGTTGGTGTTGCTCTGTATGCGCTTGTTGCCCATTCGTACCAATTTGATGGTGATTTGTGCAATGGGCTTTTGAAGTACTGCAGTTTCGGTGCTGTCTCCGCTGAGGTCGAGACAGTTGAGTTGCAGAAGTTCTTCAACTCTGAACTTCGCAGGGCAAAAGTCAATGCCATGCGTGAAGATGTCAGTGATGATGTGCGCGACTCGTATGAGCAGCAGCTCTTGGTGGAGTTCAAGTTGCAGCAGAGTGTCCCTGTAAATGAAGAGTATTTGCAAACCTTGTCTGGTGAAGCGACGGAGGCTAGTGATATTGTTGAGATTCTTCGAAGCAAGATAATTTCCTCCGGAAGTAAAAAACCGTTGGAACCTGAAACAATCCAAAAGAATACCTTTAAGGTGCAAAAGTACGCAGATGTCAAGAAGCAGTTGGAGCAGGTTTTGAAGACGTCAAAGGTGGCTCCAAATGTTGTCGGAAAATTGTTGGATACCCTGCTTACAGAATGGTCGAATTTGCTAGAATCGAAGGCGTCGTCAGGCGTGGGGGATGATCAGCTGCAAATCTCGCGTGGCGAAAAGGCGCTCATGGCGGATCCTTTGTCACGATATCTTTGGCAGATAGTTCTCGGTGCATACCGGTTTAGGGGTGAGCCGTCCATTGCCAGAGCGTTGTTCTGCGTGGGGCGGCTTAAAGAGATGATGGGAAAATCAATTGATAATCTCAAGGAGTTTGACGATGGGGCAGGAGCAATGTTTAAGGATTGCCTTGATTGGTCAAAGAATCAATACTTCTGGTCGGATCCCTATGACTCGAGTGAGCAGGAAAATCTGGTGGGTGAATTGTTGCGCGTATATGACAATGACGTTTACTTGAGCGTACGAGAGCCTTTGATAAATCTGTTGAAAAAGGCCGTCGACATCCTCGAGCGCTGGAAGAACATGCTGAAAGTTATCCTAGAAGAATTGGAGGCGGTCTCAAAGGATTTAGAGTTGAAAGCTAATAGGGAATGCACGGGAAATGAGACCAAGTCGGCGTATAATAAGTTGTTTGTAAACACCGATGTGACATCGATCTATGCCTCGATACCATCGGGACCTGAAACGGCCATGGCAATTCGCCGTGTGTTTCGGCCGATTATGTCTCGAGCGGACATTGCAACGCTGTTGGCGGAGAAGGAACTGTCGTATGTCGGCTCCAGCAAGATAGAGGAGTTTGTCAAGGAATCGTTTTGTAGCTTGGTTGCCAAGAAGGCTGACAAGCCGACAGATGACGACAGGCAGACGCTTAAGAGCGATCTGCACAAGCTATTCATATCAAATGTTTCGATGAACACGGCCCATCTCGGAGCCAAATTCACGCTCGAGGAGGTTTTGCGGCGCAATGTGATTCACTGGAACAGAGCACTTGACGACGCCCACAACAAGGGGAGTGATGCAGAGCGTGAGTTGCAGGATCGTTTCCGCACATACCTCGGCCTTCGCGATGATCGAACAGAGGTCAACGGATACGATTACGTCCCAAGTTCTACAGGGGCTCCGCACATGCTCTTGGAACGGGAACAGACCATTGATGGCACGGGGCCACAGGGGGTGAAGAACAGACTGCCCGTTTCTCTGATGGTGAATTGCGAACCTTGGATCCTATTTGACATTGAAGATGAGCGCCTGGGTGTTGAGAACCTACAGAAAACGGTCTTGCTTCCATACAAGTTGAGCGTAGCGTCGCGGGACAACATTAAGAGCGAGATCAGAAGGCTTGACAACAGGCGGGGAGAGCAGGTGCTTGACATATTGGACCCGGCGGAGGATTCCGGCCGTTTCAATCCCTCAGACCGCATCGTTGCGTACTCGTCTGTTTTTGTTCCTTCGGATTGTACGGGGGAGCATGTGCTCAACCATATTTTGTCGCTTCAACATGACATAAGCGACCCCGCTGTGCTGCGGAGGTTGTCGCTTGCCGAGTCCCCGACAAAACTCGGTTATCTGGGTTATTTTGAGCCGAATCCAGACGACAGGGGCAAGAGCAAGTTCAGGGAGCGTCCTATCGGACTGGGATATGTTTCGCCGGTCTTTCTCGCTGAGCCCGAGCTTGACAGCCGCCGGTGGAAACCTTGGCGTACGGTCGTTGAGGAAGCCGAGGAGCAGAAGCGCAATGACAACCTTGTATATGAGGTACTTGCGTATGCATTCACGTGCTCCGGCCTCGCTGCCGGGTCGCCCATCATCCGTGAAATCGAAGGGGAGCAGTGGTCATTCCCGTTGCTTGCTCGCTCGGAAAAGGCGAAGACGAAGAAGTCAGGGAAATTCGTGTTTGTTCGCAAGGCTCTGGGCGTGCCCGATGACGAAGTCAGTGAATGGGACGAAAATGACAAGCTGCCATGTACGGGTATCACAAATGTCGTCGCATGGCTCATGGGGAAGGGGCTTCCCGACGAAAATGGAGTGGTGGACGATCGCGTCACTGCTGACGGAGTCGCAGCATTCAAGCGCATGGTCGCCGAAAAGAAGGTGTTTGAGGAGACCGTCTTGAAGAAGTTCAAGCCGTCTTTCTGGGAGGAAGTTGTCAGCAAGCGTCAGAAATGGTTGGCTGCAGAGGTGGCGACAAAAGTTAAGATATCTGATCGTGATCGGGAAACCTGGAAGAAAATCCTTGCGGCGGCGGCTTTGCGTGTGAAGTGATTCGATGAGGCCTATTGTCGTCTTTATGCCGGAGGAGAATCGGGAAGCCCTGCGCAATTGCGGAGGGCTTCCCGATGCGTGGTTGACTTCATTTGATGCGAATGGCTTCCTGGACGTTCCCGCCGATGGGAGGCCCGCTGTGTTGTTCTGGCCCCATCAAATCAAGTATGAAGTGCCATCAGGATCGTCGAACGGTGAGAAACCATTTGATGTCATAGCTTATCTTGGTGAGCGCCCCGCCGCTGAACAATCCGAAAAGCAGTTGCATGAGCGCGAGGTCTTTTCTGCGTTCTGCAACACGGTAGCCGTGCATATTGTCTTTCTTAAGGCAGAGACGGAGGGTGATGTCACCAAGTATCTACACTTGCATTCATTTGGTGAGCTTGCAAAATGGGGGCGGAGTTTTAAAGAAGCACTCGGGGCCAGATTCCATGATCGCCCCATGGCGGCGCATGTCCTTGTTGTTGTCATAGAGGGAGAGCAGGTAAAGACCTCAGACGAGGAATTGCAGAGCTTTAATTCCATGCTTGAGGATTCTGGGTTTGCCTGTTGCTACATTCTTGACAATAACCTTGGACTCGGGGCATCTGGGAAGGCTTTTCATTCATCTGATGTCTGGCCGATAATGCTTGAGCGATTGCTGCTTTATTTCGTTCTTGCAGAAGAAACAGGGAGTCTGGCGATTGAGCCTACGTGCATGATTAAGATCTGGCAGGCTTTTGAGTGTAGGATTCCATGTACGATTGTCAAGTCAGGCGAAAGCAACGATCAAATGGACGATGTTCGTGGAATAATTGAAAGCGCTGGAGGTTCGTCTTCTGATTCGGATTTGCTTAGGTTAAATGACCTGCCATCGTTGACGCGCGAGGAGATCAAGCCATGCTCGCACCATGAGAAATTAAGCGTATGGGCAGGGTGGTCAGATTATCCAGTGGAGAAGCTGGGTGAGGAATGTGTGGCTTGGCAGCGAAGTGATCTGGAAAAATGGGGGAAAGTCAGGGAATGTGTACAATCAATACGGGACATAATCTCAAAATGCCGTAGGTCCATGTCGGGTTGGCTGGGCAACAGGGTACACGTATCGCCAGCTGTCAAAAGCCACATAGACGAACTGACTCGTGCCATTGATGTCGAACATGATGGAATCGTGAAAGGTCAAACCGGTGAAGGCAGGGCTGATAAAGGCGAAAATGCCTCCAGAAGTTCAGTCGCCGAACTGCTGAAGTTGATGTTGGAGAAAGATGATGAGCGGCAAAGAGCTTTACATTCTTTGCAGGTTCAACGTGATTTGAATGAACGCGACAGCCAAAGGTCCTACGGGGAAACACTTGCGGAATCTGTTCTAAAGGCAAAAAATCATTATGTTGGCCTGGGTAGAGCGGCCGTATGGCTGGGATTGACAGTCGCAATGGCTGGTTGGGTCATTTGGAGGGTTGTGGACGTTTTAGGCGGGACACCGGTTTTTGCCTTGACTCTGTCGCTCGCGTTTGCTAGTGGTGGATTTGCCATGATGTCATTCATGCGGACTTGTCAGCGTTTCGCAGGGGATAAAGCCGTTAAGTTGTTGATTGCTGCTGCCGATGAGGCCGACAAGGCATTTTCCGAGAAAGATATGGCGGCGCGGGAACTGGTTTTCAATGCCCAGTCACGGCATTGCCATCTGGTACGTCTTGGAATGCTTGCTCAGGTGAAGAAACAGTTAGAACGCGTGTTGGAGGTGATTAGAGAAGAGTTGAAACGGGCAGTGACTGCTCGCGAGCGACAAGAGAATGATGACCCAGGGCATGTCAACGGTCTGATGCAAGTGTTTAATGAAAAAACAATAACTTTATTTGATAACCTCTGGCTGAAGGATGGGGATGTGGCGGAGAAGGCAAATCGCCCTTCGTTTCAGGATAGGTTTGTTGAAGAATGGAAAAAATGCTGCAAAGAGGATAGCGTGTCGATTGATGGGGGGCAGTTTCATAATGGATATTTCCCGGCAGCATTTTATTATCGCGAGATTCGTAAGTTCTTGATTGAGTTTCAGAAGAACAGAAAGCGCGAAATCTTGCAGGATGCCATTAACCACAGTGCGGCAGATACCGAGAACAAGTCTAATGACATTCTTGCGCAATTGACGAAATGGTGCAAGTTGCGTCATACGGAAGCGAATTCTGAATTCGCAAGTGCGGATTTGGGGAAAGACAATTCTCTTTGGTCGCAAACCATTCAGCGATTCTTTGTGCCAGAGGATTCTGTGAAATCTACGCAACAAGGAGGCGGTTCCAATGATGTGTGGAAAACTGGGGTTGAACAAGAGTTAGACCGTAGGACTGGAAACATTGAGGAAAAGTATGATGTTAAAACGAGTGGTTTTATCGACGAGTCCAAGACCTTCGCGTTGTTCTATAGGGAATTGGCTGTTGTGTTGAAGTGTGATGAAGGGAACGGAGTTTTGTCTTTCGGGAGGAAAGATGATGAAGCCTAATGAAACATACAGGAAGTTGGGCTTCTGGTCTTCGCATCCAGCGGCGTTGCAAAAAAGCCGCAAGGTATTTTTGCTTCTTTCTTTCCTCCCAATTTTGCTTTTTATATGCGTTCTTGCGCTTGTGTGTCCCAACTTCGAATCATGTAAGCGCATTCTGTTAAATCCGGGTTTGCCGTTTAGAATCGGTGCAATCGCAGTCTGCATGACTATGGGTGCGATATTTTGCGTATGTTTGATGAGTGTGCTGTCAATTTATAAAACCTCGTCGGATGATAAGGTTGACAAGGAAATGAGGCCTTTTTCTGGCTGGATGATTCCTATCTTTTCAATGGCCTGGCTAGCGCCGTACGTGTTGTCTCTTTTCAAGAACAAAATATGGAATGGCCCGTATGTTGGGGTTATCGAGTTTGTTCTTAACATGATATGCATAGTGCCGTTTTTGGTGTTATGTGTTTTGTTGTTGGCGCACAGCAGGAATTCTAAAGCAAAAGGGACGGTGAAGATTCCGCTTTGGCCTTTAATCGCAGGTATTATCGCGCTTGTCATATCCGCGTTGCCACTTTTCACGGATGTACATGGCGGCATTGCCGCATTGTTCCCCAATTCTCGCATCGCCCAGACATTGCACAAATCGGTGCTTAGGTTGATCATGTTTGGTCTGTTCTTCCCGATCGGGACGATGTTTCTATGCCTGTGGGATGTGCTTCGGAAATCTCGGAAGGTCGATGATATCGCCGATAAATCGGTCGATGATGACATAAATGTTGATTGCAGAGACGCATCTCTAACGCTTGACGTTTTGAATGAGTTTGTTGCCAGTGAGAAAGATCTGACATGGAAAGAGGCCCCTTGCCAAGATGCTCGAGATGATAGAGCCCAGAGAGGTGCGTATGCAGAGCCGTCAGAACAAGACTTGATGAAGTATGCGGCACTGTTTTCTAGTGGTGTGCCGACGCCGAGCCAAAAGAATTTCTTGCAGCAGTTTGTGGCTGCGTATGAAAAGTATGTGGCGCACGTTGTTGGTGATGAGGGACAAGAGGAAGTTTTGAAGGATATTATCATCGGGGGACCGCAGGGAAGTGGAAGGACGGAGGCGTTGTGCGTTGCTGCGATATTGGCGGTCTTGTCGAGGGGTGACAAGGTTTTACTTTTTGTAAGGGACAATACTGCGGCCCAAGTGGTACGTAGGCGAATTGAAAGGAAGCTTCAGGATATGCTCCTTCAAGAGGAATCGGGCCAGTATGTTTCCGTGCGGTGCCTCTGCCATGGTGATTTCTCAAAATGGGTAAGAGATGACCACTACATGTCTGTAGTTCCGGATATACTGATTACCACGCCGGTCGTTTTTGAGAAAGATACCTTTGCTGTGGATTTCAGCGCCGAATATCGTCTTCATACGATGGATATCCTTGTAGAGTATTCTACATTGCTTGTGGATGATACATGTGAAAACACGTCCCCCGTGCAAGCTCATCTTGTTTTCCTGTTGAAGAAACTTAGGATGTTGTTGGCTGTCAATGGGCGTTTTTCGCAATTGGTAATGGTTGCTCCAAACGACTCGGTTCTTCCTACGATGCAAACGGCATTCCCGTTTGACAAGAAAAGAGCCAGGGTTGTCTTGTTCTCCCCGCGTAAAAATTTTGATGCATGGCATGCAACATTGCAGATTGGGCAAAAGTGCTCATCCACGGAAGTCTGCAGGAAATTGATCGGCAGGTGGTCGGATAGCGGGTTGAGGGTCGTCGTGTATGGAGCATCAGGGGGAACTGTCTGGAAGGGCATAAGTTTTGGGAAGAACGATGTGCCAATGATCAACAGGCTGGACGAATGGGAGTTGCGGGAATTTCGTGTTGCACCTGATGTTGTGATATGTGTGTTACCCCCAGACGAATCCACGACAAATATGCTGCGTTGCAATTTGATGGACGAGGGTTCTGTTCTGGTTTATGTTCGCGGGGAAAACAATGCCGGAGTCGTAGGCAAGCCTCTAAAGAGGGTCCTGCCTAACAATACGTCAAAGGCAATGTGTTATGCGCATCTAAGGTCGGTGTTGCCTTTTATTATGCCGCGACTGCCCGCAGATGCGAGTTTCTGGAACATGTTTGGCATCAGGTGGCATGATGATGACATGTCGCGCGAGGAGCCACAGAAGAAATTCAACTGCGTGGATTGGGCCTATGATGCGTTACAGGGTAACGGTTATGATTTAGGGCCGCAGATCGCCTTGATGACAAATCTTATTGGAGTCCCAACGGGTAAAGGGATAGATTACGGGTGTCTCCCGGAGATGGTGGATGTTTTCTGGCAAACGGGAGACAACATTGGGGATCGCCAGATACATATCGGACAGGTGGATGAAGGAGCTGGCGAAAGACAGTCCCGCTATGCACGGTGGAAGAATCGAGAAGGCGATTACCTTGGCAGGACGGATTTGTCGACCGGCGATTCGTTGATCTGCTTACATGATGGCATGCGATACTATTGCAATGTCCCCATCTCTGGTGCTGCAGAAGATTGTGCCATGACGTTAGAAGGGGTACCTTGCGACGGAACTGCCAATGACCATGAAATCCCCGTGCGCGAAGTACGTTGGGAATTGCCCGAGGGGTTCTCCATTGATAAGCTTATTGAAGACAAAGATCGTCGCACGGCGCGTTTCTGCGTGCCGGAGAATGTTGGGGTGCGCGTTGAATGCCGTCTTACTGGTACAATGAATTGTTTGGGACATATAGAAAGCTTTGAACGGCAAGACATTAAGGCGGAGTATGGTTTTCCTGTCAATCTTACGGGTTTTATTTTCTCGCCCAGACCTGATTCTGAGGGAAGGCCTGTGAGTATAGGGCGGCAATGGGCGACGAATGAACGATCTGGCTATTCGCCAATATTGACGCATGCGCTTACGGCAGTTTTTCGGTCAAAGTTTGAGGGATTCGCATTCTATGCCTCCCTGCTGGCCTTTGTGACACGTGGAACTAGAGATAGTGTTGGCGATGCCGTGATATGGATTGTGGAGCCAATGAATACAGGAAGGGTCTGCTCCAGTGAAATACTCGATTCGTTGAAACGGCAGGACGAACTCATAGAGGAAGTGCTACGAGAGGCGCTACAGCTCATTCGTGATGTTAAGAATGATGGTGTTGAACAATTACGAATCTTCTCTGGGGTCGCGTATAATGGCGAGGAATTCATGCCTAATGATGCCGATGTGGCGTGCGACATACTAGAACAGTTGCTTCTTTCCAGGGAAGAGCGGAAGAAGACTGATGCAGATAACCGTGAACGAATCGAGGAATTCAGGAAAACGCGTAGAGACAAGCGGAGGTTAAGCAAGGATGGTTCTCAGGAAGAGGAATTTGACAAAGTTTTGATGGAAGGGTTTCTGCAGTTTAGAAACGAAATTGACGTTTCACAGTTCGCTAGGTCGCTAGACGATGGAGGCTATGGATGGCCAATCCATAGGATAACGGATGCGTATGAAGATTTCCTGTGGAATCATCCAGAGATATTTTTCGTGAAAAAAGATTGGCATCTCTCCCCTCCTGTGTTGTCGTCAGGAAAAATTGACAGGTTGGTCTTTGACAATTATTTGTATGAGATGACGCCGGAACAATATGCAGAAGCATTGGAAAAACTTAGGGAAGCGCGCGCTTCCGCCTTGGAAACTATTGCCGATGTGGTGAATCCGATAGAGAAGGCCAGATTGTTGCATGACTACCTTGTAAAGATTTGTGATCGCAATGAAGATGCGAAGCGCACGGCATCGATCTATGCGAGTACTGCCTATGGCGCACTGGTTGAACACAGTGCGGCTAGTGAGGGATATTCGATGGCGTATCGTTACCTTCTTGATGCCGTCGGGATAGAATGTGAAGAGGTCTTGGGCAAAGAGTCGTTCTGGAATTATGTGAAATTTAATGGGCATTGGTATCATGTTGATGTGGCAGAAGATGATTTAGTTCGGAATAATGGTGCGGAGGATGTTGTCCGACATAAATACTTTCTGCTCAGCGACAAGGCGATGATTGAACGCGGACATTGCCTTGGATTCACCCGGGGCTTGCCTCCAGCAACTGACACCTGGTACGATGATTTCAAGTGGGGGGATCGTGGACAAAAGACTGAGAGTGAGGAAAAGAAGGCGAAAGGCAAAGGGCGAACCTCTAAAATTACAGGTGCGGACGTAATTGAAAGATACCGAAATCATGTCGCGTTTCGGGCACAGAACCAGGGTTGCTCCCTCTATTGTCGCGGGCATATCAGAATTCGTGTGTTCTTCATTGACGATCTCGCCAGTAGTTGGGATGCGAATGCTCGAAAAGACTTCTTGAGGCTAGTTGAAATTTCCACGCGTATGCTTGAGAAAGAAGCCCGCACGGATGGAGTCGTAATTGAGATTGAGGCAAAAGACGTTGAAGATAGAAAGATTTCACAGGAAGTCCTTCCGAACAAAGGTACGGAGCATTGGATTGCGGAATTGTTTGATGTCAATCTGACGGAAGACCAAAACCGCTTTCGCCGTGCGGTCGGTTGCGATGAATCGCCGATAATATTTGCCTTCAATAAGAAGTTCAGAGCATGTGCTCGTTCGGCGAAGGATGGTGAAGCGGGACGGAGAAGTGATCCTGAATGGTCAATGGTGGCATATTCGAAGGATTACAGTGAAGAACGGATGAAGCATGTCATCGCTCATGAGTTACTTCATCAATTTGGGGCAATCGATCTATATTATCCCCCCGCTATTACCATTGCCGGGGAGGAGCATCTCAAAAACAGTATCATGAATTGTGGTATGGAAATTGACGACTTGACAAGGTTCCTGATAGGATGGAGGAGTGAATTGTCAGATCAGGCCATCAGCTTCTTGGAGGCGACAAAAGATGTTACTGAAGCACAGGTGCGGGAGGCTCTTGAAAAGGAATGGGGAGAAACCGCATAATTTGCAAGGAGACATGCATGAAGAACTGTTTGGTTCGCAGAATGTTCATTCTGGCCGCGGTAATGATTGCCGTTGTCGCCGAGGCGCGTCCGCGACATGGCAATCCGGTGGCCGGGCAAGTGCTGAATGGGGTCTTCCAGGGGATTTCTCAGGCGCAGCGCGACGCCGAGAGACGCGCCAAACAAGAAGAGGCCAACCGGCAGCGTCGTGAAAAGGAGTGGCAGAGGCAACAGCAGGCAGAGCAGCGCCGTCTCCAGAAGGAGGCGGACAACCGCGCGCGACAGTTGGAGGTACAGCGCAAGAATGCCGAGGCAGAAGCGGCGAAGGCCGAGGCGCAGCGGCTGGAGATGCAGAGACTGCAGCGGTTGTCCGAAGAGCAGCGCATGCAGAGGCAGCTGGCGGAGGATCGCAATCGGCAATTGGCTTTGGAGCGGCAGAAACTCGAATTGGATCGCCAGCGGTGGAAGGAAGAGGCAGACCATGAGGGATGGTTTGTCATGGGGATACATATTCCGTCATGGCTGTGGCAATGGGCGGTAACGGCATTGATAGGCTGGATCGTAGTGTGTTTGATAAGGAAAATCAAGAATTAGAACTTATGACCGTGTCATGAATGTGCATCGATTGCGATGGACAAAAACGCCCGTATGATGTGCTATACTGTGCGCGTAACACCAACACCAGAAGAAAGGAACAAGTCATGAAGAAGTTTACAGGAAGAGTAATGTTCGGGCTCGCGGCGGCGATGATGCTGCTTCTCACCGGCTGCGGCGAGAAGAGGTGCTTCTTCGTCACGCAGGATAGCAAGGGCCTGAAAGCAGGAGCGAATGTCATCTGGGTTTCAGGTGGCCTCGTGAGAGAGGAGGCAATTGTTGGCAAGGTCGCTGCAGTTGAGACGGAAGATGGCGAAACCAAGGTCTTCATCAAGTTCGTCAAGAAGTACAAGAATCTCATTCATGACGGAGTGGCGGGCTGCGTGGTGGTGGACGAGAAGTCCACGCCGCCTCGGGCGGGCGTCTTGCTTACCGGCGGAAAGGACGAAACTCGCCCGATCGTGGAAGACGGCGATCAAATCCCGGAATCCAAGGAGAGCA
>JAEEGL010819404.1_pt1 | contig 17008 bp, 16 predicted proteins | sample 9134231 | NCBI WGS metagenome assembly JAEEGL01 (sample SAMN16246548, study PRJNA631951) | gut metagenome | biome: gut microbiome; feature: rumen; material: fiber-attached | host: Bos | place: Iran: Karaj | collected 2018-10
AGCAAGCAATCCCGGCACGCTGATTGATACCGCCTGAGGCAGAATTATGTACCAGAAGGTTTGAAGCTTGCTCATTCCAAGACTATAGGAACTTTCAGTTTGAATAATTGGAATTGATTCCAAACCGCTTCTGAAAGTTTCTATCATATATGCGCCACCAAGCAGCCCAAGTCCAAGTACTCCACAAGCTTCCGCGGTGATTTTGACTCCCACTTTGGGCAGTGCAAAGTAAATAAAAAATAATTGCACAAGCAATGGTGTATTTCTAAATAATTCGATATATATCCCTACTATAGTCTTTAATAGTTTAACCTTAAAATGGGTGATGGCAGCGCCAATTAATCCAATAATAAAACTGAACATTATGCCCTGCCATCCTATTTTAAGTGTTAATAAAAGAGCATCCCTGTATAGTGGAATATAGCTAACTAAAGTTTCCTTATCCATATATCTGGTCTAACATCTTTCATTTATTTGCAGTAGAAAACTGCGTCATAATTACTGCTGTTCAACTACAAGTGTTTCCTCATAGTCAGCACCATATGTGTCTAACAAAGTCTTTTCATAATCAGCGTGGAAGAACTGCTCCTTGCCAAGGGTCTTAAGTTCATCATTAATCCAATTTAAAAGTGTCTCATTTCCCTTTGTTACAGCTGGTGCAATTGTATCCTGATCACCTAGTGAAGGAATACCTACTTCGTAGCCCTCATTCTCTATCGCAAATGCGATAACCTCTGTGTTGTCATTTGCCCAAGCTACGCCGTTTCCATTTTCAAAGGCTGATTTTGCCTCAGCATAAGCGTCATATTTTTGAAGCTTGATATCTGGATAGTTCTTTGTGAGATAAGTCTCTGCTGTAGTACCAGAAATTACAATAACCTGGTCATCCTCACCTATATCATCAAGGCTCTTAACTACTGCATCCTTTGGTGAAACAACACCAAGTGCAACGTTCATGTATGGAAGTGCAAAATCAACCTCTTGCGCACGCTCTTCTGTCACAGTAAAGTTTGCCAAGATGATGTCCACCTTGCCTGTCTGAAGGTACTCAATTCTGTTAGCTGCCTCTGTCGACACATAGTTGATTTCAACTCCAAGATCTTTACCAAGGCGCTCTGCCAAATATACATCGTATCCAGCATACTCACCATTTTCATCCACATAACCAAATGGGCTCTTGTCCGAGAAAACACCAATGTTGATTGTTCCGCTCTTCTTAATTTCATCTAGAGTTCTAAACCCTTGTAATGACGACTCCGCGGATGTAGCCTCACCTGAGCCCTGATCAGCAGCCTTATCTGAGCTTCCGCAGCCAACAAATCCTACAACTGCTAGCGCAAGTGTTAATGTAAGTCCTGTAATTTTATTTATAATGTTCTTTCTCATTTCTAATATTCCTCACTTATTTATATTGATTTTTCTCCCCTACAAAGATAGGAGAAAGAAAAACTATCCTGCTTGAAATAAGCTTCCTTGTAATTTATTAAAAACATGGTCTGCTAATTTCTTGTGACTATTTTCGTCCATGTGCTCTTGGTCGATTTCTGAAGGCTTCGCCACATCAGATGCTGCCAAAAACATACAATCATATTCCTCCGCCAGACGTCTAAAGTATGCCTTGAGCTCTTTAGATGTATGAACAGATTGCTCGTTAAACTCTGGATCATACTTTTCAAGGAAAACCTTCTCTCCAAGTAGGATGGGCGATATGACAAGAATTTTGATTTTGCTATCAAAGCTTTTTATTTGCTTGATTAATACTTCCAAGCCCCGGGTGATAACCTTTGGTGAAGCTTTATTAATCGCCTTGCAATCATTTGTACCAAGCATCACAGTTACCGCATCAATAGGCGAATGAGATTCTAAAAGCACTGGAAGAAGCTTCGAACCATTTCTACCTATTCGGGTCGCATCCTCAAATACGGTTGTCCTACCGACCAAGCCCTCTTCGTAAATACGATAATCATATGGAGCAAGCATTGACGAAAGCACGCCTGTCCATCTAGTGTTTTCATCAAATCGGCCACTGCCATCTGGCTTGTAACCATAAGTATTGGAATCTCCAAAACATAATATGCTTTTCATCTGCCTCCTCCTTTCCCTGTTGTTTCTCGATGATTGATACTATAAAACCAATTACCTATCAAGTCAATAGGTTTTACAATTAAAAAAATCAATGTCTGGTTATCAATAAATTTAATCACTAGATATCCTTGCGAAAACCAATGACCATTTGTAGACAATACGCTATATGAATTCACACCAAAAAAACATCTTGTTTTACCTACTTACCTATGGTATATTAGGGTAATAAGGAGGAATGAATATGTTTAGTACAAAAGGTAGATATGCCCTACGAGTTATGATTGATTTGGCTCAACAACACTCAGATGATTACATTCCGCTAAAGGATATTGCAGAACGTCAGGATATTTCCAAGAAATATTTAGAGATAATCGTTAAAGAACTTGTTCACGGCGGTTTAGTTACCGGTGTCAGCGGCAAAGGTGGTGGCTACAAGCTCACCAGAGAACCTTCAGAATATTCCGTAGGCGAAATAATCGAATTGCTAGAAGGCAGCCTCTCTCCAGTAGCTTGCCTAGCCAAAGATGCTAACGAATGTCCCAAAGAAAGTGTTTGCCGCACTCTCCCAATGTGGACGGAGTTCTATCTTTTAGAGCGAGATTTCTTCTATGGCAAAAAGCTTTCAGATTTAGTTGAATCTTAAATAATTCTAGGTGGTTGGATTTCTCCAACCATCTTTTTTCTTATTACAATTTACGCCTTCTCTTTTAACTGTCAAAAAACCTCACGGCTTGTGTTTTTACCCAATAATCGATATAATCATCCATATTTAAAAATCATTGTTTTCTAATTGATAACAATGATTTTTCAGATTTTTAGTTTTCATCAAAAATCTGGGATTCTATTTTTGATAGGAGGATTATTTATGAAAAACGTAACTCGTAAATCAGTGCTAGCATGCACGCTTTGCCTTTTCATGGCTCTTTCTACTGCATGCACTAAAGATAAAACTACAGACCAAGATAATACAAGCAACAACGAAGCCAACAATGCTACAGTTGATTCAGAACAAGCAACAGAACCTCAACCTGAGACAACTGAACCAGAAGTTGCTCAAGCTGATTCAATTGTTAATAGCAAATACGCAAAAGAAATAACCGATGAAATCGATGGAGAAAATATTACCTTCGAAGCTTCTTACACTTTTCTAGAAGGAAACAATGGAATATACTGTAGAAACTTTGATTATCAAGAAATTCATGGATTCACATGGGATGACAGCAAAATATATTTTAGCGACAACACTTCATATAGATATACTATAGAAGGAGATGTACTAAAGCTTGGTGACGATGCTGATGCTAAAGAATTCACTAAAAAGGTTGAATCAGACCCAATATTTAATGGTGATTTCTCTGAGTTTGCTGGCACATATAAGGCTATAGTTTATGGTAATTCTGGCTATGGAGACAGCGAAGACATTGCTGACGTTGAGGTTAAGGCCGATGGAAGTATTTCTGGTGGATATTTGAAAGCATACAATGATTCTGATGATTTTCCAGATATCAGTCCAATCTGTGTTGAAAAAATGAATGACGGCAGCTACTACTGTATATTATCAATATTTCCAAACGATGACATAGATGAAGAGGATTATGATTTCGATGGTTGGATAGAGTTTGGATATCACATTTATCCAAAGGAAGCAAATTCAGAGTTTAGCGACGATCCAAGCTACTCTTCCAATAATACTTATCTTGAATTGTACCAATGCGATGGCGGCGTATATAGTCCAAAATTCTGCAAAGCCCAATAAATTGGTTCAATATAATAAGCTGTGTCGAAACAAGGGGACACAACTCAACATTTTTAACGGAGGATATTTTAATGACAAGAAAACCTTACAAAACACTACTTGCATGCACACTATGTTCTATCACAGTTCTTGCAACAGGATGTACAACTCCTTTTTCATCAGATGATGGACAGGAAAGTACAGAAGCTATTACTACTGCTCCAGATACTACAACAAACGCCGACAACTCTTCTACAGAGCAGGCTACTGCAGAGCAGACTACTACAGATGCTGCCGCAACTACTGAAACCAGTACCACTGAAACAGCCTCATCTGATATATGTGGAAAATACGCATATACGAATACAGAAGAAATCGGTGGCAGTGAAGTGACCTCTGAATATGGATATATTTTTAATGAAGATCATACCGGTTTAGCTTTTGCCCAGGATTTTGTAATGTTTACATGGGATGATAAACAGATTCACATCAATGATCAGACTCATGATTATGAAATCAAAGGTGATGTTCTTACCTTCAAGGACGACGAATTTAAACAAGAATACACCAAGAAAAATGAAACAGACCCAGTATTAAATGGTGATTTCTCTGAGTATGTCGGTTTCTATAAACCAACTGACAAATCCAACAAGGATTATGGAAATGGTGGTAAGATTGTTGACGTAGAAATACATGAAGACGGCTCAATCACAGGTGGTCATCCTGTTGATGGAAATTCATTAATCAAACAAGTAAAACCAACCTTTATCTTAAAAGAATCCTTCGGCGGTTATACTTGCATATTTGCAGACAAAGATTCTATTGAAGATTTTAACCAGGGTAAATATTTAGAATATACACTTTATCCAGAAACATCTGTGCCAGAAAATCTTTCAAAGGAGTCTAATGCTTCTAATAAGGCACACATTCGTCTTTGGCAAATGGGCGATAAAGTGTACAGTCCAAACTTTTACTTTGAAGGAAAAGAATTTCCAAAATAAAATATCGAGTTTTTGACAAAATGTGCATAACAAAGGAGAGGTACAAACCTCTCCTTTGTTAAGTACTTGTATGTCCTTGCAAGAATTATCATTATTAATCCTGCAAAACTCATTATTTATTTCCAAACCTCTTCAGCTATTTCTTTAACAAGCTTAAGCTTAGCCCACTGCTCTTCTTCAGTAAGCTTATTTCCGATTTCGCATGATGCAAAACCACACTGAGGGCTTAAGTATAATCTATCAAGAGGAACATACTTAGCTGCTTCGTGGATTCTTGCTATAACAGCTTCCTTGTCCTCAAGCTTTGGTGACTTTGTTGTGATAAGACCAAGTACAACCTTTTTATCAGGTGATACTTTTGCAAGAGGTGCAAATCCGCCTGATCTTTCGTCATCATACTCTAGGAATAACGCATCTACATTTTCCTTCGCAAATACGTAATCAGCAACTGAATCGTAAGCTCCACTTGTGAAGAATGTAGAGTGATAGTTTCCACGGCAAATGTGTGATGTGATAACCATATCGACAGGCTTATTCTCTAAGGCAAGATTGTTTACCTCAAGAAGCTGCTTCTTAACCTCTTCCAAATCAATACCTAATGATTTATATCTCAACTTAGCCGCATCTCCCACTATAGCACCCCATGTACAATCATCTAGCTGTAAATTGCGACAGCCTGCATCGTAGAACTGCTTTATAACATCCTGATATGCAACTGCCACATCATGGATTAATTCTTCATTTGTTGGATAGAACTTTCTAGTTGTCTCAAAGTTTGCAGGTACGATGAACTGCTGGAAGGTTTGAGCAGGTGAAGGAATGGTATACTTTGCTACTGTCTCCTCATCCTCAAACTGCTTTAAGAACTTATAATACTCAACGAATGGATGAGCCTTAGCTTTTATCTTGCCTACAAGATATGTATCGCCTAAAATTGCCAACTCGCCGTTGAATGGCACACCGTTTTCTGTCTCATCATGGGCAACGCCATCGAATCCCCACATAAAATCTAAGTGCCAATATTTTCTTCTAAATTCACCATCTGTAATTACATGATAGCCGAGCTCTTTTTGCTTTTTAACAACCTTGGTTACTTCTTCGTCAACAACCTTGTTGTAATCTTCTTCGCTAATTTTGCCATCTTTTAATGCTGCCTTTGCATCTTTAAGCGCTTGTGGTCTAAGAAAGCTTCCTACAAAATCATATCTGTATGGTGTCTGTACTTTACTCATTTTTTGTCTCCTATATCTGTTATTTCTAATTTTCGCCGAAAGCTTCGTATATACGTATAAAGCTTTTTTGAACATGATGCGATTATATGCCTAGTACATCCGTAGGTAAAATATATATTTCTTTCACTTTTCCATAGTTTTTTTCTATGGAATCATGTAAACTGTTTATAGTTTCTATTTCAACTTGATATTTAGATGAATTTTGATATTCAATTCTTGATATGATGTACTTCGCATAGAATATCTATTAGCGAAGTTTGTGTTGAAAATGCATTTGAATAATGAGGTGCTTATGACTTTAAAACAACTTAGATACGTGGTAACAGTGGCGGATATTGGAAATATTACTGAGGCAGCCAAAAAGCTTTTTATTTCCCAGCCTAGTTTAACTTCTGCAATCCACGAATTGGAAAGAGAATACAATATCATAATTTTCTATCGCTCAAACAAGGGAATCGAAATCACGCCGGAAGGTGATGAATTTTTGGGATACGCCAGACAGGTCCTAGAACAAAGCGACTTGATTGATAATAGATACTCAGGCAAAACCCACGGCAAGCTGAGATTCTCTGTATCTGCTCAGCATTATTCTTTTGCCGTAGAAGCATTTGTGGAGCTGTTAAAGCAATGCGGTGGTGATAAATACGAATTCCATATGAGGGAGACCCAGACCTACGATATTATTGATGATGTAGCTCATCTTAGAAGCGAAATAGGCATCCTGTACCTTAACAAATTTAACGAGACTGTCATCAAAAAAACTCTCAGAGATAATGGGCTTAGCTTTAATCAATTGTTCAAAGCAAAGCCTCATGTGTTCATTGGAAAGAAAAGCCCCCTGGCGCAAAAGAATATTCTTACTTTAGATGATTTAAAGGAATACCCTCGCCTATCTTACGAGCAAGGCAGTCATAATTCATTTTATTTTTCAGAGGAAATCCTAAGCACAATAGACAGCGATAAGGAGCTTATCGTCCGCGATCGAGCAACACTATTCAATATGCTTATCGGACTAAACGGATATACGATATGTAGCGGTGTCATCAACAAAGAATTAAATGGGCCTAACATAATCGCAAAGCCCCTTGCTGTTGATGACTACATGGAAATTGGATACATACTCCCTACTGCCATCCCACCATCTACTCTCACCAAAAAATATATTGAAATGCTACAGCTTTTTGCGTAAATAATCCGCAAAAAGCTGAAGTTATTTTAATATGCTATATGAGTTTATCAAATATATCAGTGAATATTGAATCACCATATTTCTTATACAAGAAAGCTGCTAATTCATAACAATAATCATCCTCTCTTGGAGAAATAACTAGTATATTCATGATATTCTTATCCATAACTAGCGAGTAAACAACTCTAATTCCGATACCTTTAAATTTGATTTTAAAAAATCCAGTTAGATTATTCCCTTTTTTGTTTCCTAAAGGCTTACCATATCCATCAGGGCTAGGTAAGGGAGCCTTAGATACTTTAAGAATTCCTGCAAGGACTTGCCTTCTAATACTATTATCCAGCTTTTTAAATTCTTTTCTAGCTTCTGTTGATATTCGTATTTCCCAGTGCACTACTCTATTTCTACTCCATCCATAATTTTCTTGAGTTCTTCAATAGATGTGCCTTCCTCTTGAACTAATTCTTCAAAGGGAATTGTTTCATCTTTACTTCGATCTTTTGCTAGTTTTGAAAAATAGATATCCTCTAGTTTTTCATAATAACTTTCAAGGACTCTAATTCTTGATTGGATTTTTCTATATTCTTCAACTGAAATAACAACTGCTGTAGGCTGATTGTTTTTTAATACAACATATTCCTTGTTGTTTTTTGCTACATCAGAAAATATCTTGCCTGCCTTGCCTTGGCTGAAATCTGAAATTGGAACTAACTGCTCTGTGAACTCTGCTAATGCAATACTCATAGTTTCACCTCCGATATATTATATTTTTATTATAATAGTAGTTAAAATTTTAATCAATATTATCATGTGTTTTTGTATAAGTAATCGTTCCTTTTCAATTACCTACCAATTCAATATGTAATCAAAAATATCATCATTCACCCACCAGTCAATAGGTTTTTATATTATTATCTTTTGAATTTTTTTCTCAATTAGAGAAGGTGAGTGTTTAAAATAATGTAAAAAATTGAGGGGAATAATCCCCTCATCCGAGTCCTTCGGACTCACCTTCCCCCCCAAGGGGAAGGCTTTATTATTCATCATAATCATCTAGGAAATGATGCTTCACTCCATCTTGCTTGTACGCAATTACGGTTGCTAAATTTACATTTTCAACACTGCGGAATATATTCGACTCCACATATGGATTGACTTTCTTAAGCTCTGCAATAAGATTGCGTGTCTCCAAGCGCTTTGACGCACTTGTGCCATCAACAGAGCAGCTGTCACAGGTCTCTGTAAAGTGGCACGCACACTGTAAAAATCGAAGTCCATTATATCGCTGCCATGCGATAATATCGTCCTGTCTAATTAAATACAGCGGGCGAATCAATTCCATTCCCTCAAAATTAGTGGAGTGAAGCTTTGGCATCATGGTCTGAACCTGAGCTCCATAAAGCATTCCCATAAGAATAGTTTCAATAACATCATCGTAATGATGACCAAGTGCAATCTTGTTGCAGCCAAGCTCTTTCGCCTTTGAATACAGGTGCCCTCTACGCATTCTCGCGCAGAGATAGCAAGGATTCTTGTCCACAGTATCAACCGCATCAAAAATATCTGATTCGTATATGACGATTGGAATGCCCATAAGCTTGGCATTGCTTTCTATAAGCTTGCGGTTCACCTCGCTGTAGCCAGGATCCATAACAAGAAAGGTCAAATCAAAGTTAACCTTTCTGTGCCTTTGGATTTCTTGAAACAGCTTTGCCATAAGCATGGAATCCTTGCCACCAGATATGCATACGCAGATATGGTCACCTTCTTTTATAAGCTGATACTCCTTGCAAGCTCTCGCAAAAGGGGAAAACAGTGCCTTGTGAAACTTCTTCCTAATGCTCTTTTCTATCTCAGCAGTACGCTCATTTAACTCCTCTGCCGCTGCATTATCCTGCTGTTCCATCAACGCAGATAAATAACTGTTATAGCCACCCTTCAAACTAACAGCTTCAAATCCATTATCAATAAGAATATCCGCATCCTCCAAAGAGACTTGCCCTCTGGTGCAATACAAAACAATCTTTTTTGATTTATCTAATCTTGCCAAAACGCCATCCAAATCCGACTCAAATAACTCGTGAGTAATACTGATGGCATCTGGTATGATTCCATATTTTAAGCTTCCTTCATTTCGGATATCTACAAGAATGTAGCTATCCTTAGGAAGCTCTAGCAGTTCTTTATACGTAATTTCCATAATAACTTTCCTAAAAAAATTAGACACCTATTCTTCTGTCCTGCTGCAATCAGCAGTTAAATCCTTAACCACTTCGCTTGCTAAAATCAATCCTGCAACCGCAGGAGCAAACGCGGTGGAACCAGGGATTGCCCTTCTATCTGTGCATTTGCGCTCAGCCCCTGGCGGACAGATGCAATTCTTTTTGCAGCTAATAGACATATCCTCTAATGGAGTAACCGGCTTTTCATCAGAGAACACTACTTTAAGATTTTTCACCCCTCGCTTTTTCATCTCGCGTCGCATAACCTTGGCGAGAGGACACATCGTAGTCTTGTATAAATCGGCGACTCTAAAGCGACTAGGGTCAAGCTTGTTGCCTGCTCCCATGCAACTTATTACAGGAACTCCCAGTTCCTTGCATCGCATAATTATTTCGATTTTGGCAGTGACTGTATCTACTGCATCGACAACGTAATCGTATTCTTCAAAGGGAAAATCATCTGCATTTTCTGGAAGAAAAAAGCATTTGTGCACGCGAATATCAGCCTTAGGATTGATATCAAGCATACGCTCCTTCATTACCTCGACCTTGTCTTTGCCTACCGTCTTTCTAGTGGCAATGATTTGACGATTTATATTTGTAAGGCAAACCTTATCGTCGTCCACGATATCAAAATGACCTACTCCCGTACGCACAAGGGACTCGCAGACATATCCACCCACACCGCCTATTCCAAATATAGCAACTCTTTTATTTGCCAGAGTCTCCATCGCCTCCTCGCCAAATAAAAGCTGAGTTCTTGAAAACTGATTTAACATATAATAATTCCTCCGCCGAGAACTACTTCACCATCGTAGAATACAGCAGACTGTCCCGGCGTAATTGCTCGTTGAGGCTCATCAAAAGTGATCTTGGCCTCGCTGTCACCGATTCTTTCTACTGTGCACGGCTCATCTTTCATTCTATATCTAACCTTGGCACTACACTTGAACTTGTCCTGCATTATGTCAGGATTAATCCAGTTGATATCCTTGACATGAACATCCTTTGAAAACAAGTCTTCATTTTTACCAAGTACAACCTTGTTGTTTTTGACATCAAGCTTTGTAACATACAAAGGGTAAGCAGCTGAAATGCCAAGCCCCTTTCGTTGACCTATTGTATAACCCACTATGCCCTTGTGCTTGCCAAGTACATTGCCATCGGCATCAACAAAATCTCCAGGAGCGTATTCCTTTCCAGAGAATCGTTTGATGGCCGCTACATAATCTCCATCTGGAACAAAACAGATATCCTGACTATCAGGCTTGTCTGCGTTTATAAAATCGTTGCCTTCGGCAATCTTGCGAACTTCTTCCTTTGTAAGCTCTCCCACAGGAAATGCTGTATGCGCAAGCTCCTCTTGAGTCATTTCATATAAGACATAGGATTGATCCTTGTTTGGATCAAGTCCCTTTAAAAGCTGATAGCCATTATCGCATTTGCGAATTCTAGCGTAGTGACCCGTAACTACCTTGTCACAACCAAGTTCGAGAGCCCTGCGATAAAGCTCGGTAAACTTCATATGCTTATTACATTGGATACAAGGATTAGGTGTCATTCCGTTTTCGTAGCAATAGATAAAATTGCCTATTACCTTTTCCTTAAACTGATCTTGAAAATTGAACGTATAATGTGGCATTCCAAGGCGCCTTGCAACAGACTTGGCATCCTCCACATCGTCCAACGAGCAACATGTATTTGTAGAACAGACTGCAATATCCTCGTTAGCATAAAGCTTCATAGTGCAGCCAATACATTCATATCCTTGTTCTTTCATCAAAAGAGCTGACACGCTGCTATCAACGCCTCCACTCATTGCAATCAAAGCCTTCATAGTTCCTCCGGCATTCTATTCTTTAATATTTCCTTTTGCGATATTATCCTTGATAATAACATCTACTATTTCATCAAAAAGCTTTTTTGAACCAAGCGCTGTCTTGGATTGTCTGCCATAAACCTGTGCGCTTGTGGTTTCATGTTGCTTCCAGTCCTTGCCACCATTGCTATTATTAAGCATAAGAGGCTGCACATTATCCATGGCATGGGCAAACTTTGCTTCTGGTGTCTCATAGGCTTCAAACTCATCAAACAAAGCTATAAGCTCTGCCTTTTGGTCTTCTGGCAACAGAGAAAAAATCCGCTCCTTAGCAGCATCCTCTCTCGCCTTTTGAGTTTTTAACCCCTCAGTATCATACGCATAAGTATCCCCTGCGTCAATCTCAACTATATCATGAATCAAACACATAAGCATAACCTTAGAAATATCAATATCCTCATTAGAGTATTCCCTCAGAAGATATGCCATGATAGCCATATGCCAAGCATGCTCTGCATCATTTTCATTTCTGCCATGGCCAGATAAATGAGTCTGCCTAAAGATATTCTTTTCTTTGTCTATTTCTAAAGCGAACTCCATCTGCTTTTTTAATCTGTCATCCATAATACTTTAGTTTTCCTTTTTGAATTTTCCAATAAGCTTTTCAACCAAATCTATATCTACCGTGTCCTTGCGATAGATACCATATATATCCCAAGTATAGGCATCCTTAATGGCAACACCTTTGATGTGTTCATTATTCAACGCCCCAATTTATTGCTGTTCCATAGAGTTTTATTCTAATACAAAAATCCCCATTCAGCAAATTGCCAAATGGAGATTTCGCGGGGATTATATATATAAATAATTATAGGAGAGTTGGCTAATTAAATGTGGTTTGCAACTTCAAATGCATCCCAGATAGCATACATGATGTTAGATACCTGTCTTGCATCACCAAGAAGATATACTTCATCAAGCTCATCCTTGTATCCTGTAACCTTAGCACTGCAAAGTACATCGATTCCATTGTAAGGAATGAGCTTTTCAAGCATTTCCTTATTTGCTGAACAGCATTGTCGCCAGCATCCTTCTTACCAAGAAGAACCTGCTCTGCTGAGTAAACCTTTTCATCGTCTCCAAGAGAGAACATCTTAGGTCTTGAACCTGTTGCCATGATTACTGTGTCGTAAGAGCCATCAACAAAACGTTGCGGACTATTAACAAAAAATTTATCTAAATATCTTACTCTCTTGCGGCCCAAGATATGACTCTCTTGGTTCCACAGATGGATTCCAAAGCACTAGTTTTTCAAGCACTACACCTGGATCCACAGCAGCAATAACAACTTCATTTATTCCCGCTTTTAGCTTCAAGCCGCAAGTCGAAATATGAATCTGATCCAATACGCCTTGGCTCCAGCTTTCAGATTTCCACGGAACAAAATCCTTATCTGAAATAGTGTTTACAAAAACCCTTTCACTGTCATTTGCCTTGACTGACACCTGCATCTTTCCCTGATACTCAACTGGATTTGATGCCGATGCATAGATGTGACAATTGTACTCTCCATCGGATGTGGCAAAAACTCTGTAAACTAATGACGGAGCAAATTCTTCATCGTCGAATCTTTCAGTTGTTGGAAATACCTTCATTCCGCCAAGTGTCCTGCCATAGCCTTTGATTTCCTTGTAGCGACCTCTTTGAGCAGGATTGTTTTTCATGACATGAACAGCCTCTATCGAAATACAACCATCAGACTCGAAAAAACATTCTTCCTTCACCTTAGAAATATCTAAGGAAGTTGGTATAACCTCAAGTTCAGCCATGGTAATGCTCGTAGCATTTTCAGATTCATCTGCAACTGTTTCACAGTTATCTCCGTATATACGGATAATTGAACTCTTGGTGCCCTCCCATTTTTCAGAAAGAAGCTTAACATTATAGTTAGTTATATCTTCAACAAAATAATGTTGATTTTTAGTAATTAATTCTCCCACATCGTTTGAAATTTCTATCCATTCAGCGTCAAAATCTATATGATACTCAAGCTTAGCCTGCCCACCATTTGCAACCTCAAATCGACCAATGGGATTTGTTTGGAAGCAAAGGGGCATTTTCAGCACGTGACGAGTCCATCGATTTGCATTTGTGACATCATCCTGACCAACCACACTCACCAAAAGCCTACTGTCTGGCATAGGAGTAAATATATGACAAATTGGATATTCACACATCTCGTCATTCCAATTCGTAAATCCGATATGATATACCGACTGCATGTGGTTCCACTTGCCATTTAGGCGGTTATGATATTGCTCCGTGAGCGCTTTTTCTTTGGCGATTGCCGTTTGAACAAGCGGAATATAGCAGTTTCCATGCTTCTTTCTTTGCTTTATATAATGGTGATTTAGACCGGCATATATCTGCATTTTGTTTATCTCTGCCACCGCATTCAGCGGATAATATACTAGCTGGTAGAAGCACTCCTCTAAATCCGTGCCTGCGATTTGTTTATAAAGCTCTTCCGAAAGGTCTGTAAGCTCGTTAATTCTTTCAAGCATCCGCTCTGCTTCATTTTCATAAACCGGATGATAGGTTTCAGAATTAAGTGGTTCTGGTCGACGCTTGCCATTGATATCAACATAGCCTGTGACAGCATAAGCAGCCTTTTTCGCAAACTCCTTTTCAAAACCAAGCTTTTCAAAAAACTCTAAAGTATATTCATCTGTCTTATTAATAGCCTCTGTACCCCACTTATCAAAATCGTAGGCTAAATCCAAAAAGTAGCTAAGAGGTAACTCTTGATTTTTAATATCACCAACATTAACTATCCAAGCCGAGCGAACACCATAGTCATATGCCATTGACATCTGCTCCCACACCTTTGTAAGAGGTGTAGAATTTACCCAAAGATATGAAACCGGACTTCCGAAATAATCAAAATGATAGTACATACCAAATCCACCATTTTTCTTCCTAAGGTCATCATCCGGAAGCGTTCTAACATTGGCAAAGTTGTCATCGCAAAGCATCATTACGTCATTGTCAAGAACGTCCCAATCCTTAAGACCTTTAGTGGTCTCGTCTCCGTAATAGTACGCCTCAACCTCTTTATAAATTGCCAGCAGCTGCGGATGGTCAGATGGCGCATACTCTGCTATAAGCTCCTTTTGCTTGAGAATCGCCGCTTTTAAAACATTTATATTGTCCTCTAAAGTAGCATCCTCCGGCATAAGATACGAATCATTTTCTCCTCTCATACCGATAGTTATAAGATTTTCAAAATCTTTGTTGCGAATCAAACCGTCCTTCCAAAACTCTGTAATCCCCTCCGCATTTGAGAGAAAGCTCCACTCTGTACCATACTTTGGATTGATTTTATTTAAAGTCTGGAATTCTTGACCGGAACGACAACAAGGCTCATGATGGGATGAACCAACCACTACTCCCATCTCATTTGCAAGTATCGCATTTTCGATATGATCTAATGTAAAATCTGAACGCCACATTGCGGGCCAGATATAATTTCCCTTTAATCTAAGTAGAAGTTCAAAAATCTTTTCGTATAGCTCAGGACAAGGACGAATGCTGCCAAACTTCTCCTTCGCCCAATTGCCAAAACAAGGCTGCTCGTCATTTATAAAAAAACCGCGGTATTCAACTGAAGGTTCCTTAGAAGTAACACAAACCTCCTCTGAAATAATAACCTCGGCCTGTCTTTTCACTTTAGCATCTGCAAAATAATACCACGGAGAAATCCCCATCGCCTCTGAAATGCTAAACATACCATATATCGCACCACGCTTATCGCTGCCAGCAATTATAAGTGCCCGCTGACCTTCATGGAAAAAATCTTCCTCAACAAAGATGCTATAGCACTCCTTCTTGCCCCTGATGCCTAAAAGTCGCTCCGAAAAGCCCTCCAACAAACTGCTTACTCCAACTATTCCAACAACCACAACATTAGCTGCATCCTTTGGAACCGCAGACAAAACCGGAGCCTCTACCCCAGTAACTTTTCTTAAATCGTCCGCAAATATACCTACCATCTTTGAAAGTGTAGGCTTAAGCGCCTCCTCTAAAACTATCGGAGCCACAACCGTATTCTTGTAAAATTCAAATCCCGTCAAAACATTACCCATCCTTTCTCACTTGTATACTAGTATATTATATCTGACCCAAAAATTAAAGCTACCATGGATACCAAATCTAATATTTTTGCTATGGCACCCGCGCCTCGCCAGAGGAGTACTTTGTAACAATTGAGCTAAGATTTTAGATTTTCTTAATGCTTCAGTTGTCGTTCCTAGCGGGTGTGCGTTCGTCGATTTTACAATTCGAAGGGAATGTAATGTCCCTGACGGACATGTTTGAGTTTAAATAATAGTTCCACAAACTAGACTTAGTACAATTGCATGCAAATCCACTTGCTAAGTGAAATTATAAAAGTGATTTTTGAATATATAGTCACCAATGCACATTCGGCGTCCTGCCTCAGCGTGCATTTTCAGCCGCCGTCCTGGCGGCTGATGACTATATATTTTCAAAAATCACTTTTGATTTCACTAAGCGCATTTCAATGCGCTGCAATTGTTACTAAGTTAGTTTTGTGGAACTATTTCTTTTAAGTATATTTCATGTCCGCTCAGGGACTTACTTTTCCTATAGAATTGTAAATAGTTGAACGCACACCCGAAAATAGTAGGAACGACAACAAGCATTTAGAAAATCAAAATCTTATGCGACGTTACAAAGTACTCCTCTGGCGAGGCGCGGGTGCCATAGCAAAAATATTAAAGTTCGAAATCTAGGCAGCTGCGAATTTGAGTGTATGGTCTGACTTTGGTATCGGCTACCGCAACGTGTTCTGGGTGAGTTGCGTAAACCTTTAGGGCGTCCTCGCTTTCGAATGTTGAGTCAAGCATGAGGTCTGCATTCGAACTTGGAAGTCCATTGGTGTAAACCTTGATTTCGGTCATGCCCGGAATCTTGCCAGCAAGTCCTTCTAAGCCTTCTTTGATTCCCTTCTTTACCTGCTCCTTTTCAGCTGCAGATAAGTCTTCTTTAAGTGTCCATAAAATTACGTGCTTTACCATTTTCCGTCTCCTTATAGATATGATTATTCAAAAAGTATTTTAATTAGTGTTTTTATTCAGCATCATCGGGGCCATGGCCGCTGTTTCCATAAGGCGGAATAGCATCGATTGTTGCCATGTCATCTGCAGAAATTTCAAAGTCAAATACTTGTGCGTTTTGAAGTATGCGCTCAGGATTAACCGATTTTGGAAGCGGCACTATGCCATGCTGAATTTCCCATCTAAGGATAATCTGAGCCACCGTACGTCCATATTTTGCAGCCAACTGCTCAAGGACTGGATGATTCAAGGATTTTCCTCGTCCAAGTGGACTCCAAGCCTCTACCAAGATGCCGTTTTCTTGACAAAAATCAACTGTCTCCTTTTGCAGAAAACCAGGATTAATTTCTATTTGATCAACGGATGGTACAACTTCCATATCCATAAGTGCCTTTAAGTGATGTGGTAAGAAATTTGATACACCTATTGCTTTTACTCTTCCTGATTTATAGATTTCTGTCATAGCTTTCCACGTTGAACGATTGGTGTTTTCCCAATCATCATCAAAAACAAATGAAGAAGGCCAATGTACCAGGTATAAATCTAGATAATCAAGCTGCATTTCCTGCATGGTTTTTTCAAATGCG
>JAEEGL011087852.1_pt1 | contig 17008 bp, 19 predicted proteins | sample 9134231 | NCBI WGS metagenome assembly JAEEGL01 (sample SAMN16246548, study PRJNA631951) | gut metagenome | biome: gut microbiome; feature: rumen; material: fiber-attached | host: Bos | place: Iran: Karaj | collected 2018-10
CTGCCCTGCAAGCAGGGGGTCAGCGGTTCAAATCCGCTCACCTCCACCACGTTACAAATCACGCAAAGTGGGCGTGATTTTTTTTATTCACCAATCATATTCGGTGTAATAGTTTCTAAATATTGAATTTCATCAGTCGGAATGCCCAGACTTAATGTTGCTTCTTTATGATTAAATGTAGTACCATATTCAAAATTATAGTAAAGTAAAACGTGGTATGGATTGTTTGTAATTCTAAATTTTTCATTATCTCTTCCAAAATCGTACTCTAAATATTCTGTTGTTTCAACTTTCTTGCTTGCTGGAAAATCTCTACCATTAATATCTTGGGTCATTTCATAAACAAAACTGCCTGGTTTCGAATATGATCCATAAATATCAGACCATTTATCACCAAATGATCCTGTATATGATACCCATTGATTACCATTTAAACTAAGCACATATCCTTCGTTATTGTTATAAGTATACAAAAGCGTTTTTGTGTAATCAGAGCCATGATTTTTATCGTTTGTATAAGAATATTCAACATAAATCACAGTTCTATTTGTTTCACATAATGTTACATCTTTGCGAAGGACTTTCCAATTCTCTTCATAATTACTGCCATCAACACCCCAAGTATAATTGAGTGTTGCTTTGTAAGCTTGATCTGTTGGAATAACAGACAAATATCGATCCATCTTTTTACCACACGCCGTCAGACAGATACCGCAGGTAATTATCATCGCAAATGATAAAATCATACTAAAAATTCTTTTTTTCATCTTATCCTCCCGTAAATTAATTTGTAATTTACTGATACGTATCATAACCAATTACATGCGTATTATAACATAAAATTCTGATTTGCACTAATACTTTGCTTGAATTAAATTTAGCTAGCATTTTTTTCCTTAGCGATGCTATTATATAGGATATGATTAAATTAGTTGTAGATTGTACTTGTGAAATGGGTTCAGAGGAAGCCGAAAAACTGGGCATGATTTCCATGCCAATGCGGATGATGATTGATGAACAAGAGTATTTGGCGGGTAAAAATTTAGATAATGATACTTTTTATGATTTATTGCCCAAAGTTAAAACCATGCCAAAAACCATGCAAATTAATGCACAGGATTATATCGAAGTGATTAAACCTCTACTTGATGCGGGTGATGAAGTGTTTGTAATGTCGGTTTCTAGTGGACTTTCTGGCACTTTTAACAGTTTGATGCAGGCGGCCAAAGAATTGGATTCACCGCGTTTGGCAATTTTTGATTCGCAAACTTTTACCTTGGCATATTATGCACTGGTAATGCAAGCATATAAATTGATTCAGCAAGGTACGACTCTGACTGAATTAACACAAACAATGGAAAAATTACGTGAACGTGTACGGATTTATTTTATTGCTGATACGACCAAATATCTGGTGAAAGGTGGACGCATAAGTTTTGTGAAAGGTTTACTGGCAGAAACCTTGCATTTGAAACCAATTATCGGTGTGGTCGATAAAAAATTACAAATGGTTGCGAAAGGAATTGGTTATAATGCTGCTAAACGTCAAATGTTGCGCTTAACACAAAATGTTGATTTATCAATGCCTATCTATTATGGACATATCCATAACAGTGAAAAAGCCGAAGATTTTAAACAAATTTTTACTTTTAATTTTACTGAAAAAAGAGAAATTGGTCCTATTGTTGGTGCTCATGGTGGACCAAATTGCGTCGGTTTAGCATTTTTTGAAAAACCAGCCGAACCCAAACCGGCGACCGAGCAAACCAAAAAACCATCACTAATGCAAAGTATTCGTAATATAATTCACAAAAAAGCTTAATTATTTTTGACAATGAGCACAGTAAACTGAACTACGTTGTCCAATGCGGGTGCCGACTAACGGTTGACCGCACTGCAAACACGGTTGTTTCGCACGACCGTAAACAGCTAAGTTGGCATCGTTTTGGTAGCTGGTCCCCTTGGATTCAGCATAAATCCTGAATGGTACATGGTGAAATTGAATAAATTCATTAATTACAGTTGGAATTTGTGTATGTAAGCGCTTTAATTCGGGCAAGGTTAAACTGTTTCCTGCTCGCGTTGGACGAATTTTTGCACGAAAGCAAATTTCATCGGCATAAATATTGCCAATGCCGGCAATGATATGTTGGTCAAGTAATAAAGTTTTCAAAGCCGTGGTCCGGTGGCTGATTTTGTTTTTCAAATAGTCTAAAGTTACTGCCCCGGGCTCTGGTCCCAGTAATTGTTGTCCACTGGTGTCGGTTTGTCCGAGTGCAAAATACCACCAATGACCAAAACCACGTGAGTCAATATAGCGTAATTCTTGACCATTTTGAAAGGTTAAAACCAAATTAGTGTGTTTTTCGTAAACTGTATGGGGATTTTCGACAGTTAGTGTTCCCGTCATGCGCAAGTGTACGACAACGAATGCCCCACTTTGTAAATGTAACGTTAAAAATTTGCCCCGGCGGGTAAATTGTGTAATAGTCTGCCCCGTTATTTTTTTGATAAAAGTTTCAGGTGGGAGGTTGGCTACGACTTTTGGTAAATTAACTTTGGCATGAGTAATTGTTTGTCCAATAATATAAGGACTAAGTACGGTGCGCACAGTTTCAACTTCGGGGAGTTCAGGCATTTGGTTGACCTCCGTTAATGACAATTAAAGGAACATACATTTCATCGGGTGTCAGTCCCGTATGCATGCCACGGTATAAACGTTTACGTTTAGAATTTTGGTATTGGTCACCTGAATTGAAAACCATCATTTTGTTGGTGTCTTTACCAATAGCGATATAATCACCTAGATATTTTTGATATTCTGGGTGTAATTTGAAAGTACCGAAAACGCCATGTTGGATTAAATCTTTCGTTGGATACAAGGCAAAATCAGGCAAATATTTTTGAAAAGCCGTCTGAAAAGCTGCATCTTTGCCTGGTTTGAGTTTGAAACAAATGCCGCGCGGGTCTAAGGATACGGGGTGTGCTAAACAATCTTGCAGCGCAGTATCATCACAAATGTAAGCAAAACCGTTAACATCAATTTGTCCGTGGTCTGCGGTAATGACAAATAAAGTGTCTGGGTGGCGTTTAGCTAAACGTTGTACTTTGCGTTCAATTTTACGCAGCAAGTGGCGACTGTGCCAAGCGGTTGTCCCGTAAGCATGGATCGTTGCGTCTAAATCAGAATAATAGTTATAAATAAATTTCTGACCAGGTTTTTGACAAATTTGGTGTAAGCAACGGAACATTTGTCCTAATGTGTGAAATTCAGTTTCGTGCGGAGTGTGAATCTTGGAAGAAATTTTATCTGGTAAACAACTATAAATTTCCCACTCCCCTGTTACGTTATCGAAAAATTTTTGGTACGGTAAATGCGTTTTAGCAAAATCATCAGCCGCCAAAATTTCGTGGGTATAATAATCGCGGTTGCGAAATAATTCAACAACCGTACCATCAAAATCAACTGACCAAGCAAACCAACCATGTTCAGCTGGTGTTAACGCACTGATTAAAGACGTTGTGGCTGCCGCAGTTGTTGATGGAAAAACCGAAGTTACTGTATCAATTTGGTGTTGGCGGAAAAAACTGTCCGCCGGTAAATTTTTTTTCAGAATGTGGTCACCCATCGCGTCAATAATCATGAACACGATATTTTTCGGCGGCGATTTTAGTTTTTCTGCCAATTTAGGTAAAATCGGGTGTGAAATTTTTTTACCCAGCATTTGTGCTAAGGTGGTCGCCACATTGACAATGCTATGGTTAAAATCAGGAAAAATAAATTGGTCGGTACTCATTCAATTTATCATAACACATTTTTTACGGTAAGCCTTAACTTTTTTTTGTGAGTAAAAATACTTAATTAAAAATGATTTGTTAGTTTGGGAGAAACTCGGTATACTAAGGTAGATTTACTTTATGTAAAAATTTTTTGGGATGCGCCCAAATTAAAAGGAGAAAAAGTCATGGATTTTATTCGTAAGAACTGGTCGCGACTTTCACTTGCATTCCTTTCTTTTATTGGTGGAGTGATTGCAGTTGTTGCATGGATAAATAATGCCAGCCGTTTTACCAGTGGAGATTGGGTTAACAAATTTTTCAACATTACGTTGTTAATTTCAACAATCTTATTCTTCTTTGGTATGGCTGCAATTACGGTAATGAAATCAGTTCAAAACAGCAAAAAATTCGTTAGCATGCTTTACATGTGTGTTGGCGGTATCATCACTGTTTTGTATTTAGTCTTTATCGTAATCGCAAGCATTAACCAAGCTGACCTTATCTTGATTTTTGGTAACGGTTCTATCGCTGCTTTATATCTTGTATGGGTTCCATTCTTGGTTTTTGGTTTGCATCCATTGATCAAAGGTATTACTCGTTTTATCGAAGCTGAAACCGTTCCGGCTCAAGCAACTGTAAAACCAGTAGCAGCTCCAGTTAAAGAAGCCGCTCCAGTTAAAGCACCAGCAGCCAAAGCTCCTGTAGCTAAGGCTCCGGCAAAAAAGGCAGCTCCAAAAGCTCCTGCAGCTAAATAATTGGACGTACCAAAACAAAAAGAACCGTGGCTCTGCCGCGGTTTTTGTTATGTAAAAATAAAAAAACACCTCGTGTAGTTGCTAACTTTTGAAACTAGCGGAAAGTGCGTGCACTTGTTTACAAGCACGCATTTTTTGTGCTTGTTTATTACGGAGCGAAGCGACGACACTTGTATATATAGACAAGTACACGTTTAACTGTCAAAACTAAAATTAATTTTCGCAAAAAAATAACCAAAGTTTGGTTTTTTGTCACATAGTCATTCCGTTATCGCCAGGTTGCTTACTTTTTTCTGCTTTTAACATATCGGATACGCTGGTGGCGAAATCCACACCTTTTTTACTAAAATTTGCTATAGCATAAATAATTTCAAATTGAATACTGCGTGGTTCCTTTATGCAAATACTAAAAATATCACATGGCGTAGCACCATCTTTAATTTTTCCTAAGACATCAATCAGTTTATTTAATAACACGTTGCCATTTTTGCGTACAATTCTATCATCGACATGTTTGTGCCAAGCATCAGAACATTCGGCAGAAATAAATGCTGGTTGATAATAATATTGGTCTCGCTTTTCTTTTACTGCTTCTTCTGCTTTTTTTGCTGCATACCATCTCTCAAGTGCTTCGTCATCTCTTTCAGCCGCCGTTACCCCGTATGGAGCTGCTAAATCCCAATCATCATCAAAATCCATTATTTTTCTCCTTTTATTTTGGTTCAGATAAAAACTAAATTTAATATTCAAGTGTAACTTAAAAGTACACATAAATCAAGTGGTATAATTAATAAAATTCAAAAGTTGCTAGTCTAATGTTGATTTTTTTTGTATCATAGATTAATGCGCATTGACCAATTAACTGTAAATCATTTTCGTAATCATACGCACACTACTCTGCAACTGTCCGACGGAGTCAATGTTTTAGTTGGTCCTAACGCGCAAGGAAAAACTAATTTATTAGAAGCAATTTATTTGTCTTGTGTAGGAAGGGGTTGGCGTACCAGTCGCGACAGTGAAATGGTTCAGTTTGGACAAGAGCGGGCTTTGGTACAGGTGTCGGCGGTTAAAAAATTTGGCACAGTCGAAATCGCAATCCAGTTGGGGCTTGGTTTAAAAAAATCAATCGCGATTAATCAAGTACCGATTGCCAAAGTTGGTGAATTAATGGGGCAAATTAATTGCATTTTCTTTTCGCCTGATGAACTAAAATTGGTCAAAGAAACTCCCGCCGACCGTCGTCGTTTTCTGAATATTGACATTTCGCAAATTGATAAAACTTATTTTTATGCCCTCACCCGCTATAATAAAATTTTACAGCAACGCAATGCATACTTAAAAAATAACAATGACCCGCGCGAATTAAGTATTTGGGATGACCAATTAATTACGCAAGGTAAGCTGATTATCGCTAAACGCCAAGCGTTCATTCAAAAATTAACACCTTATGTGGTTGCTAAGCACCATGAATTAACCGGTGGTCAGGAAACGATTACCCTCACCTACGAAACTTGTCAGGATTTGGCGCAAGAGTTAGCTAATGCCCGAGAACGTGATTTGCGTTTGCGTACGACTACGGTCGGACCCCATCGTGATGATATTGCAATTTTAATTAACCAACAAGATGTACGAATCTATGGCAGTCAAGGACAACAACGAACAGTGGCTTTATCCATTAAGTTGGCGGAATTGGATTTGTTTACCGCGCTCACGGGGGAACGCCCAATCTTGTTACTTGATGACGTTTTTAGTGAGCTAGATAGCAGTCGTCAGTCGAGACTGCTAACTGCGATTGCGCAAACCCAGGCGGTGATTACCGCGACTGAGGCACCGCCAGTTGGTAAAATCTTTACGGTTAAGCACGGAACAGTTCAGTCATAAAAAAAGTTACTTACATTTTGATTGTAAGTAACTTTGATTTGATTGTAAATAACTTTGGATAACTTTGACTTAGATTTTGGGTGTCATGTAGGATGCGGCGCCGATAATCGCATTATAAATACTGAACAAATATTGTTGACAGAATTCATAAAGACGATAAGCGAAATAACCACCACCTTCGGCGGTTAATGACAAGGCTGAAGCCCAACCGAATTGGTCAATCAACATAAAGATAAATGTGATTTCCATCAAAGCAAAGAACGCACCGAATACGGTACCAAGGATACGGTCAAGCACGCCTACGGCTTTTAATTTCTTTTTTAGTGCTTGTAAAATTTTATCCAAGATAATGCAAACTAAACGAACTACTATAAAGATTGCAATGCCGGCAAACAAACGTAGCAAGGTGTGTGCGCTGACGAACGGAATGTTCCAGCGAGCAATGACTGCTTCCCAACCGAATTTAGCCTGACACAAGTTGGCTAATGGTGCCGAAAGGAAAATTGCCAAGGCAAAAGCCAAAATTGATGAAAGACTCGACATAACGCAACGAATAAAACCACGGTGCGTACAAATCACGATGTTTACGATAATAAATAGTGCGACAACAATGTCGGCGATAATCCCCATACTCATGTTGTTATTATATCCTAGCATGTCACAATTTGTCAAGACTTAACCAAGTTTTCATGGACAAATTTTTTTGATGGCTTTTGAATGGTTAAGATTGTTTAACGTTAAACAATTAATGTTCGGATTAGTTTGTGTGAAGTTTGTACGGGAAAAGTAATGCTTATGTCAAAAATGTTTAACGTTAAACATTTGAATATTTAATTGGTTTGGCGGTGAAAAACAAATGATAAAAATGCAAATTGTTTAACGTTAAACAATGAAAGAGTTTTTGATTGCTTTTTTGTGAAAAAAACATTAAAATTAAAGCATGGCAGAAAATAAATTAGGAAAAGGCTTAGGTGCATTGTTTGGTAATATTGCGTTAGATGATGAATTAACACCAATTAATGAACCAGTAAAACAGTCTAATCAACCACAAAATCAAATTGAAGCAAGTGAAAATAACGGTGTGCAACAAATTGCTTTAAACATGATTGATAACAATATCAATCAACCGCGTAAAGTTTTTGACCAAGATGATTTACACGAGTTGGCGGAAAGTATCCGTACGTATGGAGTGATTCAGCCAATTTTAATTACGCCGGTGGGCAACCGTTACATGATTGTGGCGGGTGAACGTCGCTGGCGTGCCGCACGTATGGCAGGTTTAACCGAAATCCCCGCTATTATTAAAAAGTTTAATGCGAAACAAATTGCGGAAATTGCGATTATTGAAAACTTACAACGTGCTGATTTGAATGATATGGAATTAGCACAGGGGATTAAGCAATTAATGGATGAACATAAACTAACGCAAGAAAAAGTTGCAGAGCGTTTGTCAAAACCACGTAGTACGATTGCAAACACTTTACGTTTGTTGAGTTTGCCGACCGAAGTTCAACAATTTATTGCACAAAAAAAATTGACTGCTGGTCATGCAATTCGTTTAATGGCACTCAGTGATACACAAAAACAAATTGAGTACGCACGTCGTGCAGTTGATGAGAATTTATCGGTGCGTGGGTTAGGGGAATTGATTGACGGCAAAATGCCAGTCTTTGCGTCAAATAAAACCAAACCAGCCAAAGCCCCCGAAATCCGTGAACAAGAAAAAATTTTATCGCGTGCGATCGGCACCAAGGTTAAAATTGAAGGCACCATGGAGCATGGTAAGGTTGTGATAGGTTATTATGCAGCTGAAGAACTGGAAAGAATTGTTAATTATCTGAAAAACCACAAGATGTAGTGTTGATTATAATTTATTTACACAATATATTGTAGCGAATGATATTTTTTGGCAGAAAACTGGAAATTTGAAACGAAATATGCTATGTTAGAAAGGTAAAGGAGCAAAAGGAATTCAAAAATATGGGAAAAATTGTAGCGATTGCATTACAAAAAGGCGGGGTAGGTAAAACTACGACATGCATTAACTTGGCGGCTTATTTAGCGCAATTAGGGAAGAAAGTTTTAATTGTGGACTTTGACCCACAACACAATGCTAGTAGTGGTGTTGGTGTGGAAGTTACCGATAAGACACCATCAATTTACAATGTGATGTGCGATCAGATTGACCCGACTGACGCGATTCAATTAACGGCGGTAAAAGGCTTAGAAATTTTACCCAGCAACGAAAATTTGGTTGGCGCTGAAATTGAGTTAGTGCGCATGAGTGGACGGGAACAAGTCTTACGTAATTGCTTAAACAAAATTCGCGACAGTTATGATTTCATTTTTATTGATTGTCCACCGACTTTAACTTTGTTAACCGTGAATGCTTTGACGGCGGCGGATACTGTAATTATTCCAATTCTGTGTGAATACTTTGCTTTGGAAGGTATTAGTCAATTAGTACGTGCAATTCGTTTAATTAAAAAACAAGGTTTGAATCCGAACATTGACATTGAAGGTGTTTTGGTAACGATGATGACGCATAATGCTTTGAATCAACAGGTACAAGCTGAATTGTTAAAATTCTTTGGTCGTAAAGTTTATACAACCAAAATTCCACGTAATGTGCGTTTAGCTGAGGCACCCAGTTATGGTAAACCAATTTGTTTGTATGATGCAAAATGTGCCGGTGCCAAGGCTTACCGCGAATTAGCATTTGAGTTCATGAAGAGGCAACCAGAATGAGCGCAGACATCAAATCATTTTACCGTGTTTATCGTCCGAAAACTTTTGGCGAAGTTGTGGGGCAAGATTTTATTACCCGCACTTTAAGTAACCAAATTGCCACTGGTAAAGTTGGACACGCTTATTTGTTTTGTGGCACACGTGGTACAGGAAAAACTTCGGTGGCGAAAGTTTTTGCGAATGCTGTTAACTGCGAAAATTTTCATGACGGTCAAGTTTGCGGGAAATGTGCTTGGTGTCAAAGTACCAACAAAAGCATGGATATTTTTGAAATTGATGCGGCCAGTAATAATGGGGTAGATGCGGTTCGTGATTTAATCGAAAGTGTTAAATATCCACCAGTTGTTGGTCAATACAAAGTTTACATTATTGATGAGGTTCACATGTTTTCGGGGTCGGCTTTTAATGCCTTGCTGAAAACTTTGGAAGAACCACCAGCTCACGTGATTTTTATTTTGGCGACAACTGAACCACACAAATTATTGCCAACTGTTCAAAGTCGTTGCTTGCGTTTTAATTTCCAAAACGTAGCCTTAGCGGATATTGAAAAAGTCGTGCGCGGGGTTTTCCAAAAAGAAAAAATTACGGCAGACGACGCTGCGATTACGATGATAGCTCAGGAAGGACAAGGTAGTGTCCGTGATGCATTATCGTTTGCGGATACCGTGGCGGCGTATTGCGGAAAAGAACCAATTACTGTGGCAGCAATTAACCGTGTTGTTGGTGGCTTGGATGCAAAAATTTTTGTCGATTTAGTTCAACAAATCCAGAAAGGTGATGCCAAAGCAGTCCGCGATATTGTGAATCAAATTTTTAATTCGGCTACCGGCGCGGCACGGATTTTGCATGGTACTTTAACCGCTATTAAAGATGCTTATGTGCAACAACCCAGTCCTCGTTTGGCAACGGCGTTACGTGTTTTTGCGAATTTGGAAATGACTTTGAAATATGCGACTGACCCGCATGGTTATTTTGAAACAGCCGCTTTAGTTGCTTGCGGAGCATAAAATGGAACGCCACGCATTAGAAAATCTTTGGGCAAATCTTTTACGTACGTTGCGTACAGATAAAAATTTTGCCTTGTTCGGTTTGTTGGCAACTATGAATGACGTTGAATTTGTGGATGATAAGATTGTGATTCATGTACATGATGACGCAGAAAAAACCATGTTAAAACAACATTTGTCAACTTTACAAAACATTGTCGGTGCTGCAGCAACTCTTACTTTACAAGATGATACTGTTGCCGTGCAAGATGAGAACCGTGATTATGTAGCACACTTAAAGGATTTATTTGGCGATAAAGTCGAAATCGTGTAAACTATACTTATGAGAAATTTTGCAATGGGCAACAACGGACAAATGGCTAACCTCATGAAGCAGGCAGAAGCCATGCAAAAACAAATGGAAAAAACCAAAGCCGAGTTAGCAGAAACTGCGGTTGAAGCGACTGTTGGTGGCGGTATGGTTACGGCTTCAATGTCAGGTGCGTACGAATTATTGGATTTGCACATTAAACCTGAAGCAGTTGATCCTGATGATGTCGAAACTACAGAAGATTTAGTTATTGCCGTAATTAACGAATGTTTACGACAAGTTACGGAGTTACGCAATGAAAAATTACCACTCTGAAAAAACTAACAGTGATTTTGTCATGGCTGACGCACCGCAAGGGGCACCAAATGGTTACCGTATCGCACCCAGTCCGACCGGCTATGTTCATTTAGGCACGGTCGCAATGGCGTTGGTTAATGCGTATTTAGCCCGCCAAAATCATGGTCGTTTTTATTTACGCATTGAAGATACAGACAGTAAACGTTACGTGGCAGATGCGGTCGAAAAAATGATGACGACTTTTGATTATTTTGGCATTAAGTTTGCGGAAACTTATGTTCAAAGTGAACGTGCACCCATTTATCAAAAATATGCCGAAGATTTAGTTAAGCAGGGTAAAGCTTATTATTGTTTCTGTACCGAAGATGATTTGAATCAAATGCGCGAAACCCAACTGAAAAACAATGAACCAACGGGGTATTATGGCCAATATGCAAAATGCCGTCATTTAACTGCGGACGAAGTCGCGCGTCGGATTGCGGCGGGTGAACCGCATGTGATTCGGGCAAACTTTGGTTATCAAGACTGGGGCGAACGCATTACTTTTGTTGATGCTGCCCGCGGTGAAATTGCGTTGCAACCGCAAAAAAATGACCCCATTATTTTGAAATCAAACGGATTACCACCTTATAATTTTGCGCATGTCATTGATGATACATTAATGGGTACTGCTTTAGTTGTCCGTGGGGAAGAGTGGTTAATTTCTACCGCAGAACACATTCAATTGTGTGATTTATTGGGTTTTCCGCGTTTGCGTTACCTACATATGCCAACTATTAACATTGAAGATAACGGTAAAAAACGCAAACTTTCCAAACGTAAAGACCCACAAGCGTTGGTAATGAATTTAGTCGACGCGGGCTACCCGAAAAACGCCATTTTGGAATATTTGTTAACGATTTATAATAGCGATTTTGAAATTTGGCGTAATGCTCATCCAGCAGCACCTTTAACGGACTTTCAGTTTAGTTTGCAAAAAATTGGTACCAATAATCCTTTGTTTGATTTACCTAAATTAAATGATATTGCTAAAAATGTTTGGGCCCGTCAAAGTCATGCAGAAATTGTGGCAAACTTCAACGCATGGAATTGGCAAAGTTTACCCAAGATTACACCGGCAATCAAAAAACGTATTGAAGCTATGTTAGGTGTGGAACGTGGGGGTGAACGCCCGCGTAAAGATTTAATTAAATTGGAAGACATTGCGGATTTGTACAGTTACATGTGGGACGAAATTCAGGTTGACGGCAGTGGTCTAGACAGTCAATTGTTAAAAAACTACGCCGCAATTTACGATGCCGCCGATGATAAAGATACTTGGTGGCAAAAAATTAAAAATCTGGCACCGGATAAACCGGCTTTGCGTAACTTAACTGCGCAAATTCGTTTGGCGGTTACTGGTAAAACTAATACTCCAGATTTGTGGTCAATTTGCCAAATTCTTGGTAACGAAATCGTAAAAGCTCGTTTGACCCGTTGGTAATTTGCGTTTATAATACAGTGATGGAAATTTTCCGCCATAACGATTTACATCATTTGGCACAAGTGGTCAAAAGTGGTGGAATTATAATTTATCCAACTGATACAATTTGGGGATTAGGCTGTGATGCATTAAACCAAACGGCTACTCAAAAATTAAAACAATTAAAGGGTAAACCACAAGATGCGGCGCTGATTTGGTTGTTGCCGTCAATCACTGCGGTTGAAAAATTTTGTGGTGCGGTTGATCAACTTGAACGTCGCTTGTTAAAACAAAAACATACTTCAGTCGTTATTCACGGACAAGCCGTAAGAGTTGTGCGCAGTGGTTGGTTAAACCGCTTTTTGACTTTGTGTGGTGTGCCGTTAGTGGCAACCAGTGCTAATCCACACGGACAGCCAGTCATTACGTCTTGGCGTCAGGCGGTTTTGTTGTTTGCTGGTAAAACTGATGCCGTGGTCCGTGGTCGAAAAATTTATCACCAGACACCCAGTACTTTGGTTGCAGTCGACCATACGGTCAACCCGCCACAAATTCAAATTTTACGGGCGGGTGCGGGGAATGTGAGGTAATCTATGCCAACTGCCGCATATTCATTAACAATGGACGTTTTAGAAAATTACTTGCAACATTTGTGTGGTAAGGACCATGTCAAACGTGATGAACCTTTATCCCAGTGGACGACTTTTCGTGTGGGTGGACCCGCGCGTTATTTTGTGATTGTTGAACAAAAAGATACGTTATGCCGCTTGTTAAAAGCATTGGAATATTTAGCATATCCGTATTTTATTCTGGGTTTAGGTGCCAACGTTTTGGCCAGCGACCGCGGTTTTGAAGGTGTTGTTATTAAATTAAATTTCAAAACGATTGAACATAATGATGTTTTTCTTTATGCTGATGCCGGCGCCAAGTTAGGTGTGGTGGTTAATTATGCACGCGAACATGGTTTAACCGGTTTGGAGTGGGCGACCGGAATTCCGGCAACAGTCGGCGGTGGCGCCTATATGAATTGTGGTGCATTTAACCATAGTTTAAGCGAATCAATCGTGATGGTGGATATTATTCGCGACGGCGAAATTAAAACTTTAACCCGCAACCAGTTGGATTATGGCTACCGCCACTCAGTTTTTATGGACGAACCAGCCGTGATTATTGGCGTGTATTTCCGTTTAGCACACGGTGAACCAACCCAAATTACCGCGCAAATGCAAGCAATTTGTGAAAAGCGGCGTCATCATCCGCATGGACCCAGTGCCGGCAGTGTCTTCAAACGTCCGCGAGATGGTTTCTATGTGGGTAAGGAAATCGAAAAGTTAGGGTTGGCAGGCTATACTGTTGGTGGCGCTCAGGTTAGTCCGGAACATTGCAATTTTATTATTAATGTGGGCGGTGCTACCTGCCATGATATTTTGCAGGTTATGTATCACGTGCAAGATACCGTCGAAAAACATACAGGCGTTTTATTGGAAACTGAAATCATTTTCATGGGGGAAGTTGATTAACTTCAATTTGTTTGCCAAATTAGAAAAATTTCGTTAAACTGCAATAGTTAGTTTGGGGGAATCATGGATCAATACAATCTCATCATTATTGGGTTTATTATTGCCGCGCTTTTTTTAGCAATGTGGTGGGCTTTTAATACTGTGCGTAGTATCGAGACACAAAAGAATTTTTGTGCGCTGACTTTATCAAACATCGCAAAGTTGTGGCGTCGTGCTAATTTTGTGCCGGAAAATGCCAAAGAGCGTGAATCGTTGTATTTATACCGCGACTTTTTACGTAAGTTTGATGACGATGATTGTAAATTTCCCATTATGGTTAAAGATGGTGGCGTGCGTTGTATGAACCGTCAAGAATTTGACAACATGGGTGGCTTAAAAGATATTCCTTGCATCTCAATTTTAATATCAGCATGTTCGGGCTTAATTGCTTTGATGTCAATCTTAATTAACGTTTTTGTGACAAAAACACTTTGGGTCGGTTTCAGTCTGGCTTTGATTATGCCGATTGTCCAAGTGGCTTTGTTTTTTTTCATTAAGCATTTTATTAAAGATAAAAATGCGTACCGCGACGGAATCTTTTTAGCGCTAAAAGAAAATAGTGTGGCATTCTTGCGAATTACGAAACCATTCATTATTATGGATGCTTATCCACACAAATTTGGTAAAGACAAAAAATCTTTGTATACGACTGTGGGTGAATTAAGTGATGAACAGTTGAACGAAACCCGCGCCTACATTATTCGTCAAAAAACTGCCGAAACTGAAATTGTCATGCGGAATGTTGATAACTCGAAGGAAATTGAAAATATTAATACCGAAATTAAATCTGAACCGCAGCCAATATTAGAACCGGAACAACCAATTGTGGCACAACAACAGGCTGAACAATTCGCCGAACAGCCAGCAGAAGCAACACCGGTTGCACCACAACCAGCAATCAATCCTAGTGAACAACCAGTGGAACAAGCAGCCGAACAAACGGTGGAGCAAACGGTAACGCTTGATAGCGTACAGTCGACTGATGTCGAAAATGCCATTGAAACAGAACCAGAATTGACCATCGAGGAAAAGATGAACCTGATTAGTCAAGTAATTGATGACAGTTTGGAAGCCGAAGTAGAACGTGAAAGACAAAAATTGGAACAGGTAGTACAAGCACAAACGGTTGAACCCACGGAAACATCGGCGCCGTTACCTGTTGAACCGATTGCTGAACCCATTTCAGATGTTCAAGCTCCAGCCGAAGATGACTTTTCATTGGAAGCAATTGGGCAAGCTTTGGATGCCGAAATTGCTAAACGCAAAAACCAAAACCACTAATCATGATGTACTATGAGAAAATTAAGTGATGAAGAAATTCAAAAAATGTTAATTGAAGTTGAATGCCAAAAAACTTGGCGGGAAAAATTCAAAACAAAGTTACACATGCTTGCGCAAAAATTTAGACCTTCAACGCTGAAAAAACAACCAGAAAGCTTGACCGATGATGAAATTCAAAGTTTGTTAACTGCGGTTGCAAAACAAGCAGAAGCAAACAATCATGAGATGGAAAAGTAATTACTTTTTTAGTGGGCGATGAAATCAATGTAAAGGGCGTAGCCTTTAGCGGGATCGTGGGTGAGTGCGTGGGTCAACACGCCAACCAGGTGTCCGTCTTGAATAATTGGACTACCACTCATACCGTGCACAATGCCGCCCGTTGCTTCCAAAAGTCGTGGGTCTGTAATGCGAATGACCATGGATTTGTTGCGACGGCGTTTTTGATAACGTGTTTTCAAAATTTCACAATCAAATTCTTCAATTGTTTTACCGTCCAGCGATGTGCGTAAAGTAGCTTTCCCCGGATGCACATAGTAGCGGGTTGCAACTGGCATGGTGGTATCTGTTGTAGCTAAAATTTCACTATCCGCAGTTAAACAACCTGTAACACCAAAATTTGTGCCTTGGGTGATGCTTCCTTGCACTGGGGCATTAGGTTGCACAGAACTTTGCAAAACACCAGTTTGTTTGCCTTTGGTTTTGACAATGCCGTAAGTATTCACGCTGCGGATTTCTCCACCGCAAAGGTCGACGGCGGTGCCGGTTTCAAAATCTGCCATTTGGTGTCCCAGTGCGGAAAAATGATGATTTTCGGGATTAATAAAAGTTAACATTCCGACACCGGTTGTGGTATCTCGTAAGCCAAATTCGTTATTTGAATTTACATTGCGCTTTAAGACGGTACCGTTGCGGATTAAAGTTACGGTGACTTGTCCTTGCTGAGCGACGGCGCGCGCAAAATCATCACAACTTTGTACGGTAGCACCATTGATGGTTTTGATAACATCGCCTTTTTGTAAAACACGGTCAGCAGTGTCTGAGGTTACTAAAACTCCGTCAATTTGTCCGCAAATACCAATGGGCATACCGCCGACTAAAATTGTATCAAACGGTAAAATATCAACCATGACTTTTTTAATGGGAATTAAGCCCAATAGTTTCACGGTAATGTATTTGGGAGTATCGGTATCATTGCCGATGATGGTTTCTGGTGCTGCATCGGCACGTGCGGCGTATTCACTGGGGGTTAAAATAATTGTATCTGGAGTGGTTATACCACGGACAAAAGGAACAATTAACATGGCATAAATACCAAAAGCCAAGACAACGAACAATGTACCACGCCAAAAACGTAAATTTTTGAACCGTTTCATACCGCAATTATCATGCGACAAAAACATATAAATTATTTATGCAAGTCTGGTGGTGGTACAAATTACTGGATTTTCTACGCGTGCAATGGCGTAAGTACAAGACTACTTTTTGTTGGTTTTTGGTTTGTTTAGTCATTGGTATCATTTTAGGAATTATTACTTTATATCTAGGTGATGTCGGAGTCGATAATATCAATTACCATTTAATTGACGGTAATTTACTAAACGCGACTTCCATTGATAGCAGTTTGGGAAATTTTGTTTGGCAACGGATTTTGTCGCTGGCTTTACCCATTATTGTGGTTTTAATTTTAGCCACAATTTCCAAACTAACGGCTTTGGCAGTTTTTCCCATGGTTTTAATGCACGGGTATTGGTTAGCCGTAGCTGTCTGGTGGACATTCTTTTATTACAATTTGACAGCAATCTTGGTATTGGTTTTTTACATTGTCTGGTTGTTAATCGTTACACTGGTTTTGTTTGCGGGGTTGCTTTGGGCTTTGCAGTGTGGTGAAAATTTTCGGCAAAGTGGCGGAAAGACAAATTGTCCCCCCC
>JAEEGL014109171.1_pt1 | contig 17008 bp, 22 predicted proteins | sample 9134231 | NCBI WGS metagenome assembly JAEEGL01 (sample SAMN16246548, study PRJNA631951) | gut metagenome | biome: gut microbiome; feature: rumen; material: fiber-attached | host: Bos | place: Iran: Karaj | collected 2018-10
GGTCGGGGATGTCGTAAGCAAAGGGCTTCCCGGAGTTGATGTTGATAAAGAAGCACTTGTCAGGGAGACTGATCTTCGTAAAGATGCTTTCTCTCAGAAAGTGGAGTCGCTTAGAACTGAGAAAGCATCATCAATCGATTGGAAAGTTATCACGGATCTATATAAACGGATGAAAACAGAGATAGTTAATCGGACAACGGCAGTATGATAAAGACATTAATTTACTACAAGCCTGAATACTGTGATTTAGCAAGGAACTTGCGCGAAAACTATCTTGCACATGATCATGAAAAAGTTGATATCATTTCTGAAGAAGAACAGGTGTCCTATATCAGAGGTGTATTACAGAGATCTGTAATAGTGTTAGTATGAAACAGGAAAGGGGACTAACTCGAAATGTGGCAGCAACTTTTAGACCTGTTTGAAAAATCTGACCGTTCTATCGAAATCCGTGAAGGCAATATTGCACATGGCACAAATGAAATACAGGAAATAGGAGCCAGTCCGGAATCCGTATTAGGAGCAGTCGTTGTTAATACCTGCGGGATCGTTTTTGATAAATGGGTATTTGTTATCGGACAATCATCTGATAATTTCGGAATACTGAATTTCAGTGAGAAAATGAATTATGATTCCAATGGTCTTCTCGTAGTTGCCACAGATATTGTTGGCGGTGTTTTTGCACTCAACATGGGCAGATTTACTGAGGATCAAGGATTGGTGTGGTATTTCGCGCCTGATACGTTAGAGTGGGAATCTCTTGATATGAAATATTCGCAATTTATCGTATGGCTTACACAAGGAGACCTGGCCGGTTATTACAGTTCAATGAGATGGACAAATTGGCGCAAAGATGCCGAATCGGTTAGCTTTGGTAAAGGCATTCTTGTCTATCCCTATTTATGGGCAAAAGAGTGCAATATCGAGACTGCATCCAAAACTGTTGTCCCGTTAAAAGAAATCCTGGGAATGAATGAGGAATTCTCGAAAAAAGTATAAATCTATTCTTTTAAAGCAATATTGTTGTATAGCTGGAGGCTGCTTTTGCGCTGAATGTGGTACTTGACAACTATATCGGCTTCCGATATACTCGGACTACGATATATCGGCGGACGATATAAGGGAGGATAGATTTATGCCACAGTTAGCGTTAACCGAAGCAGTCTTCTATATTTTGCTGTCGCTTCAGAAACCGCTTCACGGATACGGAATAATCCAAAATGTGGGAGAGTTGTCGCACGGACGGGTGAAGCTCGCCGCGGGTACACTGTACGGAGCGCTTAATTCGCTCGTTGAGAAGGGATGGATAGATGCTCTGCCGGAGAATCCTGAGAGCCGCAAGAAGGAATATGTGATCACACGGAATGGTCTTGCCGTGCTGAAAGAAGAACTTGCGAGACTCTCTGAACTGGTCGATAACGGCAAGCGTATTTTGGGAGGCGACTGATATGCGCAGGGTCATTCACAAGATTTTTTGGATCTGGCAGCTCGAGAAAGAGCAGGCCTGGATCAATGAGATGGCTTCACATGGTTATTCTCTTGAGCATGCCGGAAGGTTAACATTTGAATTCGATGAGACGGAACCTGACAAATATATTTACAAGGAGATCTTCCTTAAGGGATGGGGAGAAAGCGCTGAGAACCTGAAATACTTCAGATTTCTGGAGGAGATGGGAATTAAGGTTGTTTGCTACATCAACTATCCGGGAACATGTTGGGTATATACGAGAGCTCTTAAAGAAGACTATCCGGATGGCATCGAGTTGTATTCTGATATTGATTCAAAGATCAACTATCAGAAGGTTATGGCAGGATACCTGATTTTTGTTATCGCATTAACACTCTTGGGTGTTTTGCTGAATATCGCGGTCGTGGTAAATTTCCTGTTGCAGCATGACACGCTAATGCTGTTGAATCTCATAAGCGCGGCATTATCGTTCGTGATCTGCGTGGGAGCTGTCATTGCTACGGTCAGAGCATTTATGAAGATAGCAAAACTTAAAAAGGAACGTAAGATACACGAATAATCTTTCCTGAAAAACAACAATTTAATATATGAAAATGGAGAACTTACTTATGCAGAAAATAAGTATTCAGGGCAAACTGCGCCCCTTGATGGGAATAATACTGTTCGGAGTGCTGATGGCATTCATGATCTTTGCAGCAGCGCCTATCCAGCTCAATCTCGGAATACCAGGTCTCGTCCTTACAGAGATTGGATTCGTCGTTCTTGCTATAGGTTATTGCCTGATCACTGGGATCAAGTTAAAGGAAGCGTTCCCGGTAAAGAAGATAAAGTTAAGAGAACTTTTCGGATGCATCCTGCTCGTCGCAGGTTTCTATCCGCTGGAATTGCTGCTGGTCATTATCCCGGCAGTGGTTTTCCCGGACAGCATAAATGAAGTTGGAGACCTTACGTCATTTCTTTATGACGGTCTGAGCTATCCTCTTGCAATTCTGGTCGTTGCTCTCGTTCCTGCTATATGCGAAGAGGCTATCCACAGAGGCGCTCTCTTAAGCAGCTTCAGGAGCATTAAGCGCGACTGGATCATAGTACTGATCATGGGAATTCTTTTCGGAATCAATCACTTATCCGTGTTGAGATTTCTCATGACTATGGGTATGGGTATGTTATTCAGCTATGTTGTATTGAAGAGAAATAATATCATCTTGTCAGCGATAATGCACTTTGTGAATAATGCGCTTTCAGTCTCGTTCGGATATCTGACAGGCAATATCGGTGCGGCATCAAATGCAGCTAATGCGGATTATACCTCAGCACTGGGAGTATATCTTATCCTCGGTTTCATGGCACCTATCGTAATTACGGTTGGGCTGATGCTCGTAAATCCGGAAGGACACAAGAAGATCAGATTCCTTTATGCCGGCATTATTTCAGCAGTAATGCTTATCTCGGGTTTTGTATCTTTTATTTTTACAAGCTCCCATAACATGATTTATAACTCCACATTCGGATATACTGTTACTGCTGAAAATACGGAGTGCAAACTGGCCGATTTTGATGTCGAAAATGACTGCAGCGCAACGGTAGCAGTCATACTGACCAATGCCGAAAGCGATTACAGTGTCAGAATTGACGGCGATAAGGGAAGCAATATAATCAATGCAGAGATTCCTGAAGGAGCACTGCGTATGGTGACATATAATGTTGATCTTCAGGCAGATCATTACACGGTTACGGTGATTACGGATGATGATGCATTAGGCGAGCAGCCGAATATTCAGATAACGATAAAGTGATCTTTATTTACTTTCAACTTTGATAATCGTAACATAACAACCGGAATGTACAGGCGTGACATTTTAGAGGAGAGTCTTATGAAGATCCTTATCGTTTCAATGGCAGCTATGGCCGAGACTTCAGGCCCTTCTTCCAGGTGCCGCCTTTTTGTGGAAGGATTTGTGGGTGCGGGACTGGAAGTCGCAACATGCCGTGCGGAGGATGTTAACTTCAAACCTTTTGATGGGATAAAAAACTTCTATCTTGATGTGCCTATGCCAATGGGACTTCCTGCGCCAATCGCGAAAAGAGTATTTCCTTTTGCTCAGAAGACGGGTATCACTTCCAGAAAAAAGATAGACAGTTTTGATCAGGTCCTCTTCATGACCGGAAATCTTGACTACAAATATATAAAGAAAAGTGTTAGTTCTGTAAGAAAAGCAATAAGTGAGTTTCATCCTGACATCATTTATTCCGAATTTAATATCTCTGCAATGATTGCCGCGCGAATTGAAGGTATACCGCTCTGCTGTACCGTAAGTTACCCGACACAGCATGAGTATGCTCATAAAACAGGTCTTGCAAAAGGCCTTAACAGATACCTTGAAGAAACGGGACTGCCTCATGTGGATTCTGCTCTTCAGTTATTCGACCTTGCGGATAGATCTTTCTGCCCGAGTGTTCCGGAATTAGAGCCTATAGAAAAGGATAATGTGTTTTTCTGTGGCACGCTGAAGGAAAAAAGGGAATACGCTCATACAGGCAGCAGAGAAAAGATAGTCGTATATATGGGTAACGGCACCATATCTGCTAAGAAAATGAAGAAGGTGATTACACAGGCTTTTTCAGGAAGCAGATATGAGGTCTATATTGCTTCGTCCTATCTCGAAAAGGAAGATGCAGGAAACATACATGTTGCGCCAAGGTGGGATTTTGAAGAACTGCTTGAGGAGGCGGTGATTTTCATTAATCACGGCGGACAGAACAGTATTGCGGACGGCCTTATCCATGGTGTGCCGCAGATAGTTGTTCCTGGAAATGTTTTCGAGAGAAGATATAATGCGGAATGTTTGGAAAAGAGTAATGCGGGAGCGGTCGTTGCGGCAGGGCAGTTTACTTCCGATGTAATTAGAAGTACCGCCGAGACGCTTATCGGTTCGAAAGAGATAAGAAATAATGCGAGTGAACTCGGTGAAAAACTTCTACGCGCCGGAGGAGCAGAAACGGTCCTGCGTGAGATCTCGGACTTAGGAGAATTGCAATGAAGACAAAGATCACTGTCGGTATAGATAATAAGCCATCCGAAGGGTTGAAAAAGGAATGGGGACAGGTCACTGCACTAAAGACAGAGCGTTCAGGATCCTGAAGGAAGAAATGGGTGACAGGATAGAACAGTTCAGGACAGGACTGGTGAAAGAATTCTGATCAACTAATTAAGTCTGCTTAGCGAAGTTGACGGTTATCTGCCTGAGTGTTATATTCGAGGTGCACAAATGTATACCGTTTGCGTGATCAACTAAAATGCAGAGATTTTTGCATTGTTTTAGAGAAGTGGGGTTAATCTATGTTTTGTTCCAAATGCGGTTCGCCGGTAAGAGAATAAGCAATTTATTGAGCGTGAGTAATATGAAACACATTAATCTAAAGATCAAGATCGCAACAGGCATGCTTCTCGTCGCTGTTATTATGAGTGGATGCTCACTCCTTCCAGGAAAAGGCGGAGGTTCTTTGGGAGGAAGATCTTCAGGAAACAGAAAGCATTCAGATAAATACGATGATGCTGAAGATTATTGTGAATACTGGTTCGGACCTTGCGAGGAGATCGGAACTCATAAATTATATGAAGGATCCGATACGATCGTTTACGAGATGAAAGATACGGAATTCGGCTTTGAATATACTGTCATTCAAGGAGAGGGTAAGTATTATTTCAGCGGCAGTGATTTTGCATCTTACTATATAGATGAATTCCTTAAGAGTGACGAACTCGATGATATTGCCGAAGAGTATGATCTCGAGTTCGAGAACTTCCGTAAAGGCGAAATTGGCAGTCCGACAATCAGGATCAATTGTGACCGCGAACTCTCATCAGAGGATAACGAGAAGATCCTGAAGACCGTCATGAGTAAGCTTGGTGATTTTGACTCAGAAAGAAATGTGTTTAACAAAAAATACGACAATATACATGTTGCTATCGAATTGTGGTCTGCTCCTTGGGAACATGATATAAACAGAGGCGGTAACTTTCATGTTGAGAACGAAACATTTGGCGATAACTATAAAGAACAATAAATATTTGTCTTGATAGTATTTAGAAGATATGTGAGGGGTATTAATTGAAAAAGATAACAGCATTGCTTCTGACTATTACATCCTGCCGTATCTCAGGGAAGCTGACAGCTATGACGGAAAATACACTGCGAAATACCGCGAAGACGGGGATGACCTGATCATAGTCATATATTCGGGTGATACAGAGATCTGCAGTTTCTCTCCGTGTGAAGAATCTGACTGGCGCGGCATTTGATGGGACAAGACAGGTTACGACATCTGGATTCAGATCAAGGATAATGATCTTGTATGTTATAAAATGACTGATGAAGTGTGGAAGCGCGATAAGAAGGCGGAGAAACCGGACTACATCGTATATAATATACATCCGGGCAAGTATTGATCCGTAAACGCATCGTAGAGTCCTTTATTTTATGGGGTTTGAGGCAAGTAAACGATACGTCGGTTGATTATTTGCGTTGCAGGATCTAGGATGCAATCGGAGGTGACATAAATGGATGCAAACAAATTCGGTTGCTTTGTAGCTGAACGCCGTAAAGAGCTTCATATGACTCAAAAGGATCTGGCTGCAAAAATCCAGGTAACTGACAAAGCTGTCAGCAAATGGGAAAGAGGTCTCGGTTTCCCGGATATCAATACGATTGAAGATCTGGCTGATGCTTTGAATGTATCCATATCAGAACTTATGAGATCGGAAATGGCTGTTGCCGGTGATACGGAAACAGTAGTTAATGATGTTGTTCAGGTTGCCAAAGAAGACATTAGAGAAAGGCAGAAGATAATAATCTACACTTTTGCCGGAACGGCTGTCTTTCTGACAATACTGGAAATCCTGCTGAGTATTAACTGGAATGCATCGGAATTGTCCATGTCATTTAGCATTCCGTTTACTGCAATTGTTCCGGGAGTAATACTGATCATTTACGGAATAATCTGCGCTGTTACGAATAAAAAGACAAAAGGAATAATACCCATAGGAATCTGTATGCTGATAATTCCTGTTATCGTCATTGGCGCAGCGTTTTTGATATGCGGGATAGTTACAGGCTGATTTAAAAAGGAGTCCAAAAAATGAAATATATTATATTAACTTCTTCCCCTGTGGAAGAGGCAAGGCGAAGTGCGCTCAATTTCGCGCAGGAAGGAAAGAAACCTGGTAAAAATCTGTTTGTTGTAATAGGGGAGACAATGGGGTTATTCATGCTGTCGCAGATAGCGACTTGCGTCGGAATAGTGATCTACCTGTCCGCAAGTGTGTTGTCAATTACAGATCAATCAGACGGTTTTCGATTTGAGTTCAATTTGACCAACGGACTGATCGATAAGAATCTTGTTCTGATAATGCTTTTTACGGAAATCTTCATGATACTGATCTTTATGCTATACGCGAGATTTAAAGAGAACCGCAGCCTGTCATCGCTGGGTATTGTTAAGGCAAAGATGATTCCTTCATACCTGATCGGTATCCTTGGAGCTGCCGTGAGCATGATAACCGCAACTGCAGTTTGTTTGATTACACGTGCATTCACCATCGAAAAGACTGATTGCAGTATCTTGTATTTTTTCCTCTATGCTTTTGGATGGATAATTCAGGGTCTGGCAGAAGAAGTAATGTGCCGCGGCTTTCTCATGACATCAATTGCCAGACGTTATTCCCTGAAAACAGCTGTTATTGCAAACAGCATTGTTTTCGCTGTTCTGCATGTATTAAATCCGTCGGGAATTACGGTTCTGGCATTTGTTAATCTGTTCCTTTATGGCGTGTTCGCCTCTATGATGTTCATATATAGCGAAAACATCTGGCTCTGTGCAGGTTTCCATACTGTATGGAATATGATCCAGGGAAATGTTTTGGGAATTCCGGTCAGCGGAATAAGGGTACCGTCTTTATTTGCGATTAATATGAACGAGAATCTTTCACTGATTAACGGCGGAGCCTTTGGTCTGGAAGGCGGTTTGTGTGTTACGGCAATACTGATTGCAGGTTGCATGATCTTGTTTGCTCTAAGCAGGAAGAAAAGCAGGATCAAAAGAACTGCTGTAGTTTGATCGAATTTGGGGATGGGAGCCGGGCGAAAAAGCCCGGCTCCTTTCGTGTATAATGGAACAATACATAAGCAGCTTGGAAGAAGTCAACAGACAGATATTTGTGGAAACTGAAAAACTTATGACTGATGTGAATAAAACCGAATTTGGAAATAATTTCATCCAAAAGATGAAAGAGGTTGGGTATGTGGATTGCTCCGACCCGTCTGGTTTTTCCAGAATGTTTTTCGAGAGTTGTTTTGCCGATAATCTGAACAATGAAGAACACGTGGCATTTGCTAAAGAACATGGTATAGATGTCGAAAAGTATTGTGCTGCGTTGGCTCAGCTGCAGACAATTAAACGCATAGGTGCGAGTAATGACGGTCCCTATGACATTAAATTGTTCTGGGGTTTTACTGATGAGGAGATAGACATATTTATCGACAAAGGTCCGTTAGAGCTCGTTAAAAGAGCGTTTGCCGCAAATTTTGATCAAAGAAAAAGAATATCAGAGCGTGTTAAACGCGAGTCGGGAAGTGTTTCTTGATGGAACAGGAAATGAATAAGATTCTGGTGATCGGATTCAAGGGAATGAATAACTCTTCAAAAATGTTGGTTGAGCAACTGTCTTCCGAACATGTGCTTCTAACTAACTCTTTTTCCGGTCTTAAGAAGGACATAGATTCGATAAGCACAGACTATGAAAGTGTGTTGCTGTTTGGTGCGGATAAGAATCTGACTTTTACTGTGAGAATAGAGAAGTGTGCCGAGAAAGACGGGGAAAAGATCGATTCAGCAATAGATCTGAAAAGTATAGCTGAATCTTTGGAGAAGGCTGGAATTGAATCGTATATTTCTGAAGAGCCGACTGCATACCTTTGCAATGAAGCATACTGGTATCTTTTAAAGAAGTATTCGGGAAGTGTAGTGCTCATTCACATTCCGACGATTAAGTATATTACTAATGACTTCGTTGAGAATATGAAACTGGTATTTGAGAAAAGTGAACTGTAAAATAGTAATAGGCTGGTTTAGTGACTGAAAACTTTTTGTCGTACAATGGCTCATGGGATTTTCGCAGAATTGACAATTCATCCGAAAACCAATATGCATGTGAAATACATTTCAAATTTAATGGTTTTGCAAGCACATATGGAAACATTACTAAGAAACTCAAATTGCCTTCTGGTGTAAAGAAAGAATTCAGGTTTTAATTTGAGCTTAGAGATATAATTGTTAAAGTTTATAGTTAATGATGAAGAATAAAGACCATTATACAAAAAACAGACAAGCTATAGCTGTTTGGAAGAGAATCGGATTCCTTTCAGATTTACCGTGCTCTAAGTGCGGCCAAATGGGGAAGATCTTCATAGATGATTATGATGATTGGGCATGCATCTACTGCAATGAGTGGTATACAGAGCCGTGCAGCAATCCTAAATGCGCGTTTTGTTCTAAAAGACCTGAAACACCTTCTGCGGTATATTGGAAGGCGAAGGATATGCCTCCTGATGCGGCATCGATAAAGAGATGGCGGCAGGATAATTACTCGCATAAGGAAAGAGGCAGACTCAGGCACGAGAAGAAAAACTCATATTTATCAGTAAATGAATTGATAAATCATCAGAAAGACTGAGAATTATGAATGAATGGACAAGCGCTTATGGATAAGAAATATGCTTTCGGGGTGGAAATATGAACATATTCGATCAAATAGAAACTGTAAAAGATAGAAAAACGTTTATTGAGTATCTTAATCTGCTCGCAAAAGATTTTGAAGAGAAGCCTCATGAGTGGGAGAATGCGACAGTTCCTCATTATTTGCAGAGCATCGCCGGCTGGATAGAAGATTCGGACGACAGAAACGGGAATGGTGAATTTGATAAACTGGATTATCAGGAATTGGCCAAGATCTTCTATGTGGGGAAGATATATGAGTGACCTGGTACTGTGTTACCGAATTGTTTTAAAAGACCGGAAACGCCTTATGAAGTATATTGGAAGGCGAAAGATATGCCTTCGGATGCGGCAATGATTAAGAGATGACGGCAGGATAATTACGCACATAAGGAAAGAGGCAGACTCAGGCACGAGACGAAAAGGGAACGGTTATGACTAAAGAACGTAAAAAACTGGGCAAAATGTCTTTCGTTGGTTTTCTGCTCTCATTTATATCGCCGCTGAGTCTTGTTTTTGTGTATTTATATATTGAGACAAATCCGGATAACGGCTTTCTTGCTTTGGTGTTGTGGAGTGTTATAGGATTTTGGATCGCGCAGGCGGCTCACAATATTTGCGAGATTGGGATCATTCTTTGTGCAGTGAAGAAAAGAAGAGGCATAGCACTAAGTGTTATCGGAATAGTTCTCTCGCAATTAACAATGATAGCAGCTGTTGCCGTGTTCTGTGTCTTATTTCTCCATGAAAGCCCGCCGACTCCTTCGTACTGATAACAACTTCAGTACGTAAAATGTACAGTAAATGCACTTCAAATACTGTACGATTTACGTATTTTGAGTGAATAATACGTAATTAGTACAGTAAATGACCGGTGAATACTGAACGATTTACGTACGCGGTATTAGTTGGCTTTTCGACCGATGCTATAATGTACATAGTCAACGATATGAGGTGTTAATTGAACTTACTTAAATGAATACAATGAAGTAAAAACAATCGAGTAATAAGACCGGGAGAGTGCAAGAGTGGAAGAGTTGTTATTTTACATTATATTTCCTGCGCTTCTTATTATGTTTTTGATAGTTGTTATTATCTTGGGAATAGTTAATATCAGGAGAAAAAGAAAAGCTTATACAGCAGCAACAATAGTATTAGCATCTGTTTCTATAGTATTAGCGGCATTAGTTATACTTGCGTATAAACCTCATCATTTGGTTTTCGAGGATGGGCAGGATAATATCCTTGGAATAAGAAACTTTGATATGGATGAGAAGGGAATACGTCTCGCTTTTGATACTGATAATGAGTGTTCCGGGTTATCTTCTTTTTCCGGAGATAATCTGGATAATGATGTCTGTAATATGTTCCTTGACGAGTTCTACTCCGGTGATTTTGTTGTGAGTGTTAATGGAAAAGAAGTTGAAGGTACAGAAGTAAGAATTGATGATGAAGGCCTATCAATAGTAATACCTAAACCATATGCATTTTTATCAAGGCATATTTCAATTCGAACACGGAATTATAATTTGATATGTGATGCATATATAAATACGATCAGTTTTCAGTTTGTTGTTGATTATCAGGTAGAAGACATGCCGGTTGAAGCAAGACATAACTTTATGACTGTGTATTACTGTTCAGAACAGGAATGGAAAAATACAGTCGCAACGACCAGTGAAGCGCATGTAACCGTTTGAAGTACGAGAGAATATATGCTTGTGAGAACGCTGTGCATAACTGCTGGATCGAACTGCCTGTTGTTTTCGATGAGAATAGGATCAGATCAAGCGGTAAATATTCATCAACGATTGATTTTGTCGAAGCAGTACGCAATGAGATGAATGAGTATTGGAAGAAGAACCCTGATAATGAACTGCTGAAGTACAGAGTGAATGTCATGTTCTATATGGTTAACGGTGATGTATGGGGTTCTTTTAGTAATTTCATAAGAGATGATAAATACAACCTCATCGAGAGATTCGAGGCTGTTGATTATGACGGCGCGACTGTTGAAGAATTGATCGGCTGCAAGGGAATAATAGAGGTGGATGTACAGTTTTGGGAACTCGGTGACGTAATTAAGCTCGTTGAAAACATGCCTGATCTGAAATATATTAAAGGCATCAGATACGTAAAAGGCGTTGATGACGCGAAGCTTGCCGAACTGTCACAGAAGTACGGCAACATAGTTTTCGATTGATTCTAAAAATACATATATGGCAGAGACAGGCCATGGAGGGAAATGTGAAGAAGAGGATCATATGCTTTGGTGATTCCAATACATGGGGATTTAACCCGTTAGACGGAAGCAGATACGATGAGAATACAAGATGGCCCATGGTGCTTCAAAATCTGCTGGGCGATGAATATCAGATCATAGAAGAAGGACAGAACGGCAGGACCATTGCGAACAGCGATCCGTGGGAATGGGGCTGCAAATGCGGCATGGATTATATCCTCCCGATGGTGGAGAGCCATAAGCCGTTTGATCTCCTGATAATAATGCTGGGATCCAATGATCTCAAAGCCAAGTTTCATCTTCCTGCGGGTGATATTGCCGGGAGTCTGCAGAATATGCTGATGAAGACGAAGAGCTTTCTTCAGTATCAGTGCGGCATTCAGCCGAAGATACTGATCGTGTCTCCTCCGTATCTGGGAGAGAATCTGGCAACATCTCCGTTTGCTCCTTTCTTCGATGTGGATACCGTTATCGAAAATTCCAAACGTCTGGCTTATTGGTATGAACTGGTTGCAAAACAGTTTGACTGCGAATTTCTGGATGCTGCCGCTATCTGCAAGGCAGGTGAGGCAGATAGTCTTCATCTTATGGAGGATGGTCATAAGGCTCTGGCAGAGGGTATATACCGCAAGATCCGTGAGATCATCTGAGTCAATAACTCTCTAAAAATCTGACAAACACCCTCGAAAATGACATAAAACACTCTTCACGCGTGAAGTAAAGGCACGTGTCATAAAACTTTTGTATTTTATTCATATCAGGTTGTTACGATTGCAACAATTCTCGTTGAAAATGAAATTGTGATAATATTCCACGTTGGTATTCTGCTTTGACGGAGAAAAACACACGTATGATGGAATTTTTGGGACAGTTTCTTTTTGACGGGATCGTGGAATTCGTCTACTGGTATCCCGCTCTCATGGCAATGATGTGGGTCATCGGATCCATTATCTTTTATTGCCATAATGAGAGACACGGCGCTCTGCCGCTCAAGGAGACACCTATGGTCTCGATCCTCATGCCGGCACATAACGAGAGCGACATCCTCTATAACGTAGTCAAAGAGATGACACAGCTCAACTATCCCAATTACGAACTGATAATGATCAACGACGGAAGTTCCGATGATACCGGTGAAGTGCTCAAGAATATCGTTCAGATGTACGAGAACGTCCGTGTCATTGATCTTAAGAAAAACTGCGGAAAAGCAAACGCGCTCTACCTGGGCACGATCGCATCAAAAGGAGAGATCCTGGTCGGCGTCGATGCGGATTCATATCTCGATAAGAATGCATTAAGATATCTTGTCTCTCACTTCATTAACGAGAATAACGGCGAGCGTGTAGGCGCTGTCACGGGCAATCCGCGTGTGCGCAACAGAGGTACACTCCTCGGTAAGATCCAGCTCTGTGAATATGCCAGCATCATTTCACTTATCAAGCGTACACAGAGAGTATTAGGTAAAGTCATGACCGTGTCAGGCGTCTGTGTAGCATACAGAAAGAAGGCGCTGCTCGACTGCGGCTTCTGGGACCGTGACATGATGACCGAAGATATCGCAGTAACCTGGAAGCTCGAGAAGCACTTCTGGGATGTCCGTTACGAACCCAGGGCTCTTTGCTGGATGCTCGTTCCGGAAACCATTAAGGGCCTCTGGCGTCAGCGTAAACGTTGGGCTGAAGGCGGACTAGAGGTTATCTTCCGCCACGGTGATATTTTCAAGAGCTGGAGAAGAAGAAGATTGTTCCCGATCTACTTTGAGCAGGTCTGCTCATTCTTCTGGTCCGTATGCTGGCTCATCCTTACCCTGATATTGCTGATAATGGAGATAAGCGGTAAGACTGTATTTACTGAATATATCTGGAAGAGCCAGTTCCTATCATTTGTTTGCCTGCTGCAGTTCGCGGTGGCGATACTTCTCGAATCGAATTATGACAGGCAGATATTCAAGAGCACCTGGTCTGTCATCTGGTATCCGCTGGTCTATTGGTATGTAAATGTATTCATTACGCTCGCGGCGTTGCTCAAGGCGATCCTCCCCAAGAAAAAACTGGCAACGTGGAAGTCCCCTGACAGAGGTATAACCGCTACGAATGCTCCGAAGAACGAAATTGATCTAGAGGCTATGAAGCCCAAATGGGAAGCTCCTGAAACAACTTATGAAGACATAAGGATGACACGTCTCATGCAGGCATTCTCACCTGATCCCGCGAATGAAGACGGAACTTCTGCGCTGGTTGAAGGTACTGTTGAGAACCCGATATTTAACAGCAATTCAAAAGAACACATAGAGGATAACGTAACGCAAAAACCAATAAGAAAGATCATCGGTCTGATCCTCACCATTATCGCATGGGCTTATGTGGTCATATACTGGATTTTCATGATAACAAACATCGCAAGGGATCTTATGGGAAAACCGGTATATTCTTTCTGGATCTATAATCAGGATACGATCAGGCAGACCGAGGATTTCTTTATAATACTCGGCATCGGAATCCTGGTAGAGACTGCAGTTCTTTTACTCTGGAAGGAATATAACAGGCTCAGGTTCGGCAGGAAGCAGAGACGTAAATTCATGGAAGACGTCAGGGAAGAAGAGATCGATGAGTTTTTCGAGCTCTCGGATGAACTCCGCGAACTTATGCATAATCACAAGTATATAATCCTTCACGAGAACCCTGTGCCAGATGGTATCGGTCAGGGACGCAAAAGTAAGAAACCGAAGAGAACAAAAAAATAGTGCTGTGATGACTTATCTGACGATGTCGGGTAAAATATAATTTAATATTGTTCCGGTTAATCATTGCAGTTTTATTTGTTGATAAAGAGACAGTTATGGCAGTTACAGAGTATGTTATTCAGAATTGGGCTTTGATCCTCGTTCTTCTGGGATTTACGGTGTCCCTCATTTCAACTGTCTTTCTGGAGAAGAAAACCATATTCCGCATGTATGCGCTGATAGCGGAAATACTGGTACTTTCTATCCTTGTATATATTGAGTTCTATATTGCTGATATGAGCGGATACAGGGCGTTAAGAACCGTACTTATAGCTGTCAGATACAGCGCAACACCTTTTCTTATCGCACAGATAATATTTACGATAATCAAAAGACAGAAGTGGTTTGTGTTTATACCGGCCATTCTGCTTACGCTTATCGACTTCATCTCAATACCTACAGATATAGTGTTCTACATTGATGATACTGAAACCATGCACCGTGGTCCGCTTGGTTTATTGCCTTATGCAATGGTTGGATTGTACTGCGTGCTGCTGGTCGTGCTCATGATAAAGCACAGTTCGAAGCATTCAATAGAAAGAGTACCTATCATATATTTCTGTTTTGCATTTTTCTCGGGTATCATCATGCCGTTCCTGATCGGTAAGGACTATGCCCAGTTGTTCTGCACTACGATAGGTATATCTGTATTCGTATATTATGTTTTCTCGATCCTTCAGGTCACTAAAAAGATCCTCTTACGGGATTGTTGAACCGTCAGGCGTATTATTCCGACATCTCGAGTGACCCTGAAGATATCAGCGCACTGGTGTCGATCGATATGAACGGACTTAAGAGCATTAACGATACCGAAGGACATGCGGCAGGGGATAAGGCAATATCGACGATCGCCGCTTGTTTCCTGCATGCTGCAAAGCGCAGACAGCCTGTGTACAGAGTCGGAGGCGACGAGTTTGTAATTGTATGCCGTAAGGTATCTGAAGATGAAGTAATAGCTCTCACCAGGCGGATCCACGAACAGGTAAATGCCACCCAATACAGTTGTTCCATAGGATACAGTTATTCCTCTGACGGCAAAAAGCCGATCGATGAACTCCTGAGTGAATCTGATGCGAATATGTATGCTGAAAAACAGATCTACTACAAAGAGAATAAGCTAACCCCTCGTGGTGCCTGATTTCTGTTCAAACAGAAAAAATATATCGAAATTCGATAAAAAACTCTTGAAAAACAAAAAACGCTATGTTAGTATACTGGCATAAAGCTAGCTTAATCTTGTTTTGGAGGAATAAAACTATGGGATATAATGACGCAATCATAAGATGGACTAAAATAGCGACGATACTTTTCATGGTTATGGCAGTTGTTGCCGATGTCTTCGGAATCGTTATTACCGAGTATATTGCGCTTTGCTGGGCAGGCGTATCGGATGTAGGTAGCATTGCAACGCTCGCTGTAGTATTCTATCTCGGTACAGTCGGCGGATATGTTGTTCTTATCGCACTCTTTATGTTGCTGACGAACATGAGCAAAGATAAGGTTTTCGACAGGGCCAACACAAAACTGATGGCAGTTATCACCGGCGCACTGGCAGCAATCGCTGTGGATTGTATCGTAGGCGGTTTCATCTGGAACGGTGCCTGGATACTCGCGATCGTAGCATTGTTTATGGCATTGATAGTACTGAGCGTTAAAGTCGTATTTGACAAAGCCATAACGATGAAAGAAGAAATGGATCTTACTATCTGAGAAAGGAGGAGTATAGATATGATTATTGTTAATCTCGATGTAATGATGGCAAAGCGTAAGATCTCCTCCGGCGAACTGGCTGCAAAAGTGGGGATCACACAGGCAAATCTCTCAATTCTAAAGAATCAGAAGGCGAAGGCCGTAAGATTCTCAACCCTCAATGACATCTGCAAGGCGCTGGATTGCCAGCCGGGAGACATTCTCGAGTTCAGAGAGGACTGATCACGATGGACAAAAAGGTTATATTTCAAAGGCTGGGAATTCTCCTGGCCTATCCTTTAGCATACGCTTATATAAGGTTCATATGCGATGTGTCTGACAGCTTTATAGTCGATCCGTCAAATGGTTCGGGACATTTCCTGATAACAGTTTCATACCCTGTCTTTGCAATATTGTTTATTATTGTAAACGAGTTTGTGAGAAGAGGCTGGAGAGGATCAACAGGAAGTCCTTCCGGGGAAATGGTATTCTGGTATCTGATGACGTTCCTGACAGGTCTTACGGCATCCTTCGGACCCGGATTGGAATTATCGGTATTTGCCATGCATCTTTGCGCGGTATATTCGGTTCTGGTATCCAATAACGTTCTTCTCGGAGGCAAGACTTCCGGATTTATAATCGCTGATCTTATCGATGGTTTCTACGTTAAATCGTTCGCGGGATTTCCGAATTTCGTAGTCGACTGGAAGTGCTTTGCAAAACCGAAAACGGATCAGGATCCTAATACCTTAAACAACCGCGAAAAGGGACGTCTTGGAGCATTCGTGTTTATTACGGTCATGATCGTTCTGATGATCATTTCCGTAAGTCTGATGGCATCGATCGATGAGGATATCTCAATGTTCCTCAACAATACCTTTGAAGGACTGGTCGATTATCTTAACAATGCCAACCTTGGTGAAATTTTTGTCAGGATCATGTTTGCTATCCCTGTATGTTTCTATATCTACGGACTGTTCTCAAGAACGGCTAAATCCGACGGTTCAAGAGAGGGACGCGTTGCCTCATGGCTGAGCAGGATCCTCGGCAAAGGCAA
>JAEEGL010176134.1_pt1 | contig 17007 bp, 9 predicted proteins | sample 9134231 | NCBI WGS metagenome assembly JAEEGL01 (sample SAMN16246548, study PRJNA631951) | gut metagenome | biome: gut microbiome; feature: rumen; material: fiber-attached | host: Bos | place: Iran: Karaj | collected 2018-10
GCCGTGCGACGCCTTGAGCAGCACGGCGTCGTCCGCGCGCACAAACGCCGCAAGTGCCTCTTTCGCAGCTGCGGCATCCGCCGCCTGGTAGGGCGGTCGCCCCGCGACCGCCGTGGTCTTGGCGGATGCCACGGTGGACTTCACCTCCGCGACACGTGCGAGGAGCGCGGAGGAATCGCCGTAGGCCTGCGGATATTTTTCGGCGTAGGCGCGGATGGCGCGCTCCATCGCCTCGGCGTTGAACCACTTGAGCGCTTCGCGCGCGAGCATCGTCTCGTCGTCAACGGGCGGTGGCGGCGGGGGCGGAGGCGGCGGCTTCGAGGCGTTCACCTCTGCCATCGTCTTCCCGGCGAGTTCCGCGCACTTATCCTTCACGAAGTCCATGGTCAGAACAAGCGGACCCGCGTCGATGAACGACTTGCCGCGCACGACGCGGCGGTTCTCGTCGAGGAGGAACACCTGTACGCCGTCCGAACGGTGGCTGAAACCCTGGCGGTTGTAGAGAACGATCTTGTCCACCGAGACGCTCGCGCCGAGATCGACCTCCCACCACTGCGGCTTCTTCTTCTCCCCCTCGTTGGTGTGCGTGATGGACCGCGCGCCCCAGTCGTGGTTCGTGTTGCCATCGACCGCGCGCTCCGGGACGCCGCCCGCGCCGAGGCTGCTCTGCGTGGCGCGCTTGCCTTTCGCCACGTTGCGTCCGCCGGAATACACCTCCAGCTCCGCGATCGACAGCACGGCCGGGATGCGCGCGAGGCGCACATGGACGTACCGTCCCTTCGACGGCGCCGCCAGAACGACGCCCGCAGCCATGATCGCGCCAAGCGCAAGACACTTTTTATTAAACGAGTGCATAGTTTCTCCTGTGGAAATATTATAGCAAAAATTCTGCCCGCGCGCTCAATGCCGTTCCTCGTAATTGCCGGTGACGGGATTGTACACCTTAACTCCGGCAGCAGGGGCGGAAAGCGGCGAAACTGCACGCACAGGTGGCGGATCGGGCGCGAATCCGAACACGGACACTATTCGCGCTCCATTGCCTTCGCCGCTAGGCACTTCCGCAATATGAAGATCGCGCACACCCTTCGGCATCGTCATCGAGACGTCCACCAGCGCGAGCGACGAGTAGAGCGACTCCACATCATCTGCGTAAATCCCGCCCTCTCGCATCATGCAAAGCTTCTTCTCCGCCATTTCGCGCACGGTCGAGTCGCCGAACATCGCGAGAGCCAGGTTCTTCTTCGCCATCTCGATTGCCATGCCAACGCGCGCATTCTTCGTCCTAGGATCACCATCCCAGTCGGCGACGCCGACGCCCATGACGTGCGGATATCCGGCAGAATCGAAGAATGTCCGGGTGAAGCACCAGCGTGAGAAGTCCTGCGATCCGAGAAACGCCTCCACCTCTCCGCGCCATCCTCCGGCCGGGAATACGCTCCTGGCCTTCGCTTTCGACAGCAGAGTCTCCTTCGTCGGGCTCCACGCGACGGCCACCGCTACGGAGTAGGATTCTCCCTTTACGCCGTCGCGGACATCGACGATTCGCCAGCCCGAAAGCGACTTCGCCGCCATAGTCTCGAAGAGCTCGACTACGGCACGTCTGGCGTTTGAGCCGTCGTGGGAGAAATCTGCGCTGCGCCCTGCGGACGATTTCGCCCCGAGCGTGCGCAGTATCTCGGCACGCGCCTCCAGCGACGCGATCTTGCAGCATTCGTCCCGCACCGACGCCGCGACCGCCTTCGCGCCATGCATCCGCCTGCTCGCCGAGCCAATTGCGACGACCTCTCCGGTCGCCGCGTCAACCCCCTCGCACAGGCCCGCACCGCGCAGAGCCTCGGACAGACTCTCGCGCACCGATGCCGCGGCGGCGCCAATGGACGCGCAAATGGCCACGGCGGCGAACACTGCCGACCTTAAGCGGCGGCTCATTTTGCGAGAGCCTTCTCCGCCTTCGCGCGTGCGGCTTCGTCGGAAGATGTCGCGAGAATGTACCAGGCGCATCCTGCCGAAAGCTCCCTGAACTTCATCTTGCGGCAAAGAAGCGCGAAGTCGGCGAGGGCCGTCCAGTCGCCGGGCTGCATCGACAGCGTCTGGCTGTACACCACTGCGGCATCGACATCGCGCCCGGCAGCCCGAAGCGCCGCCGCATAGTAGCGCCACCTCAGCGGACGAGTCGCGTCAAGCTCCAGCGACTGCCTGAACAGGCCGACCAGCCGGTCAAGCTCCTGGCCCTTCTCGAAAAGCCCCAACCCCTCCTTGAAGAGCTGCGCGGCCTTTGCTGCATTGGGCGGCAACGCGGACGGAGGCTCGATGTGACCGAACGTGCCGACGAGATACCGCCACATCGGCTGAGCGCCTTCGGGCGCGAGAGACGACTTTCCGAGAGCGAGACCGTACAGCGAAGCGTATTCACGCCATGCCGACGACCCGGACTTCTTCCCGACAAGCTCGGCCGCCCTTGAAACGGCGGCGGCGTCCGGCGAGGAAAGCGAAGCCTTGAAGCGACGACTCAGCGCGGAGACGAGGTCGCCGTCTTTGGTGGCAATCTCGGCCATGCGCATTCTGGCGGGGGCGAACGCGGGATTGAGGTTCAGGACCGCATTGCACTCCTTTGTAGTCTCGTCGCCGCGCCATTTGGAGAGCGCCGCGCAGAGCGCCACGCCGTCCGCCCGCTCCACCATCCATCTGGTACCGCCGAGGCGCGAGACAAGCGGCATGGCCGCGCCTACCTCCGCCCACAGCGCTTCTCTTGCGGCGTCGTCCGGCAGCATCCTCAGCTTCTTCGCGATTAGCTCGCCCCACTCCGCGTTCGAAAGGCGGACAGGACGCCCTGACGCCGCCTCTTCACGCGCCTTGCGGAGCGGACCGGCCTCGAACGCGCTCACGTGCCTGAACTTTCCGACAAGACGAAGTTCGTCAACCTTGCAGGACTTGCATTCGGGGATCTTGAACGACACCAGAGGCCGCAGCTTCTCCGTTAGCGGCGCGGGGAACGGCGACTCCATTCCGCCGCCGCTCTTTCCCACGTACTTCTCGATCGCCGCGAGCTGCCCCTTCAGGACAGCTGCCTTAATCCCCGAAGGATCGTCGTAGTCAACCATCCCCTCCTGAATCACAAACACATAGTCACCGCTCTCCTGGACGGAGGGCGGCGACTCGGTGTAGTTCTTGACATAGAGGGAACGCGCCTCCTCAGGCGAAAAGGCATTGACAACGCAGGCCACGGCGGACGCGGCCGCGAGTGCGAAGAGGCGCGTCATTGTCAGAAGTCGTCCGTTGACTTGATGAAGCGCACGCCGGGCCTGAAGCCCGCAGGCTGCTGCGGCGCGGCCACAGGCTGAGGCGGCTGAGGCAGCGGGGCGGGCTGCGGAGCGAATGCGTCCGCCGTCTCGCGAAGCGCCTGCTGGGCGCCGATGCGCCTGGCCGCCGCGTTGTCGCGCGACATCTCGGTGAGCTGGCGCATCTGCACCTGGCGGCTGCGCTCGATCTCCTGCTTCGTGTTGATGGCGATGCCGAGCTTGTGCGCGGCGGCCTGTATGTCCCTCATCGACTTCGCGTTCGACGCGTTGACGCCGTAGATCACCACATGGATGTCGTGGCCGGAGGCGTGCCTGAGGTTATGCGTAGGGCCGACCTTCCCAAGGCCGAAGATCGTCAGGTTCTTGAAGCCCTCGATCGTCTTCTCGTTGTAGTCGGACAGCTGCTTGGAAACGGTCGCTCCGTCAACCTTGAGGTCGATGCTCAGCTCGTTCAGGGCGTTGGTGGTGACGAGCTGCGAATAGAGCGCGTAGCCCACCTCCGCGCGCGCCCTCAGCGCCGCGCTCTTCTGCGCCTTTTCGTCGTCGATTGAGTCGTCGTACGCGGGCGCCGCGCAGATTCCGAGGTACCACATGTCGCCCTTGTCGTCGATGTACGTGCGCGGGCCGGTCCAGTCGGCGAGAGCGCCGTTGGCCTTGAGCTTGCCGAGCCAGTCAATGACGGACCTCTTGCCCTTGACGAACTTCACGGGCCTCGCGTCAAGTATCGCCTCCGCGGCCTTCTGGGCCTCCTGGCTCCAGGAGAAGATCGCCGAGATCTGGTACTTCCACTTCCCGTTCTGGATGAACGCGCCCTCGCTCTGCTCGAGGATCGAGCAGCCGTGTATCTGCATTTCGGCGGACAGGCTGATCGACGCCTTGCTGGTCTTGCTGACGCTGTCCTGGAACTGGCTCTGCACGAGCTCGGCCTTCTTGACGAGGGCCTCGTACTCGGCCTTCAGGTTCTTGTAGTCGTTCTTGGCGGCCTCAAGCTTGGCCTTCTTCTCCGCGTCGAGGTTTGCGGCATAGTCGCCCTTGTAAACCTGGGCGACTGCGGCCATCAGCTCGGGCGCCGAAAGCGTCTTCGTGTCGAGCTTCGCGTCGTTGAGCGCGATGCCGGCCTCGTCAAGCTGCTTCTTGACGTACTCGACGTGCTTCCTTATCTCGGCCTCCTCCTTGTCGAGCTGCTTGCGGATCGGGTTCGCGGGGAGGTCGAGCAGCCTCTCCGCGCTCATCTTGGAGCAGATCGACTTGACGATCTCGGCCTTCGCGTTGAGAAGCAGCTCCGTCGCCCTGGCGTTGCGCTCCTCGATGAATCCGTTAGAAACCTCCGGGTTGCGCACGTCGAACGTCACCGTTGACTGCACTACGATGCGCCCGGTCTTCGCGTCGTAGGGCAGAATGCCGTTCTTCGGGTCGTTCATGTACGCCGCAAGGGCGTCCTCCGGCTTCGTCGCGGCCTGCTGGACCGGCGCCGCGGCCTCAGCCTGCGCCTGGTCCTGCGCCATGGCGCCATTGGGCTGCTGAACGAACTCCGCCGCCGCGTCATTGGTGGACGGAGCGGTTCCGAACTCCTGCGCGAACGCGGCTCCGGCGCCGATTACGGCGGCCGCCGCCATCGCAAGCTTCATCGTCTTCATTGTCATTGTCTTTCTCCTTGTGGGGATTTCTGTTCTGAAAGTTCCGCATTCCGGCGTTCTGACGCCGGTCTCACTTCTTCCACGGCGGCGTCACGGTGCCGTCGGGGTTGACCTGCACCTGAGAGGGCGCGCCTGCGGCCGGCCCGCCGGCCGCCGCGACCATCTGGGGGCGGCGCACCACCGCGCCCACCTCTATCTGGTCGATCGTGGAGCCTTCGACGACCACGGCGTAGCTCATCTTGGGCGTCACGCGGGTGATGCGGATGGTTGCGACCTTCTCCTCGGAAGCGCCGAGCGTCTCGTTGGAGGTAACGTCGATCACCTCTCTGCACTGGCGCATCACGTCGAACACCTGGCCGGGGGCGTAGTTGTCGCCGCCCTGATTAAGCACAAGCTCGAACGTCGTCTTGTCCGTCACGCGCAGCGGATAGATGTTGTCCACGATCTCGTGGCACACCTCGCCTGCCGCCGCGTCGAACGCGCTCTGCACGACGGCGTCTGCGGTGTCGCCGCCGCATGCGGAGTACGGCACCACCACCCTGCCGGCCCACTTGAGCTGGCTTGTGGGAACGAGGATTACGCTGTACGCCACCTCGAGGAACGGGCCGTCCTGCGCGGTCGCCGAGCGTATGTACTGGTTGTACACGGGCTTGGGCGGCTGGTACAGCTTCACGGTGCCAGTGACCATGTAGTCGGTCACGAGCTGCTGCTGGGAGCGCCCCGCGTCGCCGGCGGAGGCGTTGTCCAGGTTCAGGCGGCTAAGCTCCGCCTTGACCTTCGCGTCGAACGCGCGGTCCAGCATCGTGAAGCGCCGCGTCTGCGAGAGGCGCTCGTTCAGACGCCTGGCTATGCTCTCGCAGGACGCGCCCAGCTTGACGGTGCGCCCAAGCACCTCGACCGTGGAGGTGAGGGAGTCGAACGGCATCGCGATCATCCTGCGCCGGTTGCCCTCCGGCAGCCCCACGGTGTACTGTCCGGGAACCTTCGCCTCGAGCTCGATGAACCAGAGGCCCATCTCCGTAATGTACTTCTCGCCAGTGACGCGATAGCTCAGCACGCGGCCCTTTGTCTTGGCGCTGACGGTCTGCTTGAGCGACTCGCGGACCTCGCTGACGTCGGCGTTGTCGGTCTTGGACTTCCTGAGCTGCGCCGTGGAGTCCATGAACGCGTCGCGGGAGTCCTGCAGCGACACGCCCTGCACCTGCGACGCTGCCTGTACAAGCGCCTCATATACCGCGGTGCGATAGTCGGCGTTGCGTCCGCTGCCCACCACGGTCTGTATGCTGTTGCACTGCTGCGTCTGCGCGAAGCACGCCGCGCAGGCGAAGGCCGCCGCCGCGGCGAGCGCAGTTCTGATTCCGAACGTTCTCATGTCTTGGTTCTCCTTCCATCAGCGCGCCAGGGCGTTTTCCGCCGCCGCGCGCTTTCCGATCACGTACTGCTTCTGCCACCACTGGAGTCCGGAGGCGATCTCCGTTATCTTCAGCTGGAACCAGTATTCCACCTGGCGGTCTCCGCCGTCCATGTATATCTGGCGCTCGATCACCTTGCCGAACACCGAATGCGTGGGCGCCACGAGCTGCCCCGTCTTGGCGACCGTCTGCTGGTTGAACTCCGCGTTTCCGCGCACGCTGCGCCCGGCGTTCACCATCTCATCGACGTTGCCGGCCGACGCGGCCATCGCGGACGTCACCATCACCTTGCCGCTGTTCATCAGCTCCTCGGTGATGTAGGACGTGAGCATGTCGGTGTCGAAGTCGCGGCGGTTGGTGTCGTTCACCACCTTGCCTACCGTCATCACGTACGTGCCGCCGTTGGGGCGGTCGAGCCGTCCGCTGCGGACGAGGTCCTGGACGAGCGCCCGCGTGGCCTCCTGCACGTCGCGGTAGTCGATGCCAGCCACCTGCGGCCCGCGGTCGTTGCCCAGGTCGATTCTGCCTGTTTTCGTGGCGCAGCCGACGAACATTGCCGCGACGAAGGCGGCTGAAAGCAGCGTAAGTGTCTTGTTCATGTCATTTGCCTCTCTTTTTCTTTGGGTAAATCAGCGGAAGTTGGCGCGGGCAGCCTGCACGTAGATTCTGAAGTCGACGGCGTCCGTCCTGGGCGCGGTGCCCGCGAGAGGCACGATTTCGCGCGGCGCGGCGGACATCGGCTGCCATCCGGAGAGGAGCGAGTCGATCTGCGTTCCCGTCGCGTCCAGCCAGACGACCCTGTACTCCATGCGGACCACGCTGCTCGTGTTGTTCACCACGTTGGCCTGCAGCGTCAGGTGCTGAGACGTGCCGCGCGACAGCCGAACATCGGTCACCCACACGGCGGTCCCAAGCTCTGGCGCCACCGTCACCCTCCTGTCCATCGGCGGAGTGTGGTAGGAAATGCACCCGGCAAGCAGTCCGGCAAGCATTCCCCCGAAAAGCGTCTTAGAAAACATTCTGCGATTCATCATCTAGTTTCTCCTTTCGGGCGTAATTATATCAAAACACGGCGGACGCCGCAAGGCGGCAAAACGCGAAATTGACGTTTCATTCCCGAAGCGTGAACTCCGCGCCGTTCCACGCGAGCGTGATGTCTGCGGCATGGCCCTCGAACTTTCCTGCTTTCGGCGGGAAGTAGATGTGGACACGGTACGCGGCCGGCGCGCCATCTTCGTCGGGTATCAGCACAGAGGTGCATGTGGCCGAATGAACCACGTCTCTGCCCCTTGCGTCCTTGCCCGTGACGAACTTGCCGCTCGCCGTCACCGCGCCGGACGCCGCGAACTTGAGCGTCACCGTGCCGCCGGCGCCGTCTTCGATCTCGATTTCCAGCGCCGGCGCCTTCGCGAACGCCTTCGCCATGGTCTTCCACGGTTCCGTCCTCCACAGGTTCTGCCACGCCGTCCACTCCATCGGCACGGAATCCTGGCTGGGCGCGCTCGCTGGGCGCACCGTGGCCACGCCGCGCGTCCGGTAGCCCGTTTCCGACGTCGCGTCCGCAAAGCGGGTCTCGGAGACTTCCACGTAGTTCGTCGCAACAGACTTGCCGTACTTCGCCACAACCGTCGCGCCGAAAGACCGTCCCGTGTCGCCCGGCCTCCAAAGCCCCTCTTCCTCGCCCACGTGTCCGTTGTTGTACGGGATCCGCCACTCGCATATCGTCTCGAAAGCCGCGCCGGATAGCGTCCACGTCTCTCCGTCCTTCATCAGCTTCCCGCTTATCTTCCCGTTCGCCGCCACCGTCACATTGGCAAGTCCGCCGTTGAACGTCCCCACGGCCCACGCGGGCAGCGCGTCAACGACAATGCCGACCTGGTACGTCTGGGACACCTTGCCAGCCGTAGTCACTGTAATTTTGACCTGGTACGGCGCGGCAAGCCCATCGCGCCCAATCTTCGACGCCGCCGTAGGCGCGCCGTAGATCGTGTTCGCGGGAATCTCGACCTCGGTCTTCGACCCCTTCTTCATGATGTCCTTGTCCGTGAACTTTAGCCCGGCCGGCAGCCCCGCCACCTTCACCTTGGTTTCGGAAAGCGCGCTCGCCGCCACCGGCCATTCCACATACATCCCCGCCCAAATGTTGGTTTGGTAGGGCGGGCGCCCCGCGCCCGCCGTCTCCATCTCCACTCCGGACACCTCCAGCCTGATGCTTTCCCTGTCCTCATCCGCCGTCACGAACTTCGCGAACACATACCGCATCTCCGGCACGACCACGCTCATCGAAGACGAACGGTAATCTGCCCCCGGTAGGGTCACGCGTCCCGCGTGACCGCCGCCATTCGCCTCCGCCGCCGTCTCGTACCATCCCGCGAACACGTACCCTTTCACCGGCGTCGCCTTGATTGTCACCTTCTTGCCCTCGGCATAGACGCCCGTGCCGGACGCCGTCCCGCCCTCGGTGGCGCAGATCACCGTGAGTGGATGGTACGCCGTGCGCGTCAGCTTCGGCTCCTTCGCCTCCTTTCCGTCGCCCGAGACCGTTACCATCACATTCTCCGCCCACTGGTAGCCGGACGCATTCTTCGCCTTGATCTGTACCCAATAGACGCCGCCCTTCGTGGGCGTACCCGTAATCTGGAGCGTCTTCGCGTTGAACTTGAGCCCCGTCGGCAGCCCACTCGCCGTCGCCGCCACGTACGACTGCGAATCGTCCGTCACCCACACGTCGGACACTGCCGCCTGCAGAGTCAAATACACCACCCCGGGCACATCCGGTAGGGTCACGCGTCCCGCGTGACCGTCAGCTGCCAGATTTTGCGACTGCCCATTCAAATCGCTTCCCGTCTGGGTGATTCCCAGCGCATAAAGCCCGTCGTCGTCCAGCGGGATGAACACCGCCGTGATCTGATTCGTGTCGAATCCTTCAGGCACGACAAACGCGAGGGACGGGTTACGCCGCTCGTTCTTCGCGAGGTCCAGCGAATCGACGAGCGGACCTTCCCAGCGCGCGAACACGCTGCCCTTGTCGGCAGTCGCCTTCCACGTCACCTTCTGCCCCACCTTCCACGTCTTCGGCGTTGTCACCTTGCCGGCTCCGACAAGCTTCGGCTTAAGCTCCTGCTCGCTTCCGTCGCCATTGAAGACGCCCACGCCATCTTCCACGTCAAGCTTCACGCCCGTTGCCGCGTCTTCCGCGACCTCGATTCCCGCGCTCTCGCCTCCGCCGGAAATCTGCCCCTTCTCGCCCTCCGACGTATCGACAATCGCCAGCCGCGTTGTGTTCCCTTCGCCCTCTCCGGCCACAATCCGTATCGCAGGTCCTGGTAGGGCGGTTTCGATGAAACCGCTACCCCCCACCATATCATGTCCGTTCAAATCAATTATCACCGCGCCCACATCGTCCGGTATCTCCACCGTCCCGCTCACGTTGTTCGTGAGCGTCACGACGATGTTGTCGTCCTCGTCGAGAGCCGACAGTCCCACACCCTCAAACACATCTCCATAACACCACCAGTGCGCATAGTATGCGAGATCGCTTTCGCCCATCAACGTCATGGCAGACACCTTCTCGCCGCCCTCCGGGGCCGTGGACCAGCCAAGGAAGCGACACTGCTCACGGGATATCTCAGGCAACTCGCCAATTGCACGCCCTTCCTCTATTTCGCGAGACTCCAACCAATCGGAATAATGAATGGGAATCATATTGTCGTCATCTGGAAAATTAGACGTATTCCCAATACCGAAGTAGAACTGACAATCTTCATCTGCTGCTGAATCGTTAGTCCCCGTGACAGTTATCGTAAACGTCACGTACTTCACGCTTGCGGGCACGCAACTCCAATCGGCTTCCGTTAGGCGTATGAACTCATTCACTCCGCCATTGTGGTTGGCAATTGTCTTCCATTCCGATGGATACATATAATCTTCATAAGTTTCGCCGTCTTCTTTGTATGAATATCTTCCTTCAACATCTATCAAACGAACATTTGAATTCTCCGTCATGCCTGTCATCCAGAATGACTGTAGCCGCCCATTTGGCACGGACACAACTAGTGTCCAAACATACAACCCTTCATCATAATTCCATTGACCGTTTCGAACATCACATCTTTTACCGTTATCAACGCTACTGCTTCCCGCATGGACATATTCCGTATGCGCCGAATAGTTGTCATAAAAATCCACGACATGTACAGGCCGCGGGGCATCGTAGTAGATTATCTTCAACGATTCGGGACACTCCGCAAATACCGAATCAGGGATCTTGCCCTTGAGTGTGTCTGGCAACTGAACGCTCTTCAAGCTTCGGCAATCGTAGAACGCCTCCTCGCCGATGTATTTTACAGACGCCGCGACATAGACATTCGTCAGGTCATCACAGAGCGCAAATGCCCTTGATCCTATAGTCGTAACACCATCGCCAATAAAAAGACTTGTCACATCAACCAGCCCCCATTGCTTGTACAAATATGATGATCCAGAGCAACCCTGCCCCCAGACGTCTCCGTGCCCATCTCCTTGAAATGCACCGTCTGCAATGCCCCTGATGCCCTGTTCGCCGGATATCACGTACTTGCCATCAAACGAATCGTCCCCGGTAAGTTGTGAAGAAACACCAACATCCTGCAAAATCCAACCGTCCACGATTTCAAGTCCTGGAATGGATTCTTTATCTATGAAGTTACATCCCTGAAAGACGCTTTGCCCAACCGTGCGCACACTGTCGGGGATTGACACACCCGATAAGTTTCGGCAACCGGAGAAAGCCGACACCTCGATTTCCTCTACACCATCGTGGATGACAACCCATTCCAATTGCGAACAACCATAGAAAAGACTTCCGCCCACATACTTGACGCATGACGGAAGCGTCAAGTAGCGCAACCAATTGCAGTTCTCAAATGCCCGACATGCTATGCCCCTGATGCAAGCATCTTGAAGAGCTTGGTTCAGATATTCCGTCGGATCGTCTTGTTCGTTTTGTATTCTGCTTGAGCTATCGAGTCCGACCACCCATCCATCAACAAGAAGAAGACCAGGAATCGAATCGGCATCAAACACATCATTCTTGTTGTTGACATCCGACGGCTCGCAAGCACCACTGCTACTCTTCCCACGGCTTCCAAACGCATCCGCATGAATACGCGTCACGCTGTCAGGAATAGATATCGACGACAGTTTGCACCCTTCAAAGGCTCGAGCTCCAATAGACTCCAGTCCGTTCGGCAGAACCAAACTCGTCAACGAGCAGTCTCCAAAAGCACGCCCCCCAATCTTCGTTAGCGACTGCGGCAACTTGACACTAGACAAAGCGGTGCAATAACTGAATGCATAATCTCCAATTTCCGCGACTCCCTCTGGGATGACTATGGATGTCAACTGACTGAATCCGCCAAACACACCCCCTCCGATTCGCATGGTATCTGCAGGTATCGTTATCGTCATCTGTGATTTAAGCGCGGTGGGAACGCAGAGAAGCTCCTTGCCGTTCTTTGTTAGCAGCATCCCGTTTGCGACGAAAAACGACTTACTATCCTTCTCGACGCTGAACGACTTGAGTTTCGTGCAATACTCAAAATCCTCCGGATCAACATGCGTGACGCTCGCGGGAATCGTCACGCTCGTCAGACCGCGAGGAACTTCATAAATCTCCGTTCCATCAGCCGACAGCAGCAGTCCGTTCGCCGACGAATATTCCCCGTTCCCCGCCGCTACATTGATAGAAGTTAGCTTGTATGGTCCGCTTGATTCGTCGATATCATCTTCATCATCATTGTAATACAACTCCCCGTCGTATTCATAAAGGCTCCTTGGGAATGTGACAGCCGTCAGCTTCGAACAACCGACGAAAGCACTGGATGAAAGCCACTTCACACCTTCGGGAACATTCACGCTCGTCAGCGACTGCGGCACAGCTTTGAGGAACAAGTCCCCATCATCCATGCCAAGCAACATTCCGTTGACAGACCTCCAGTACGGATTCCCCGCTGTCACCGTAATTGTCTTCAATGCAGGACAACCATGGAACTTGTATGTCCAATCGTCATCGGTTTCCACCTCTTCCCATCCGCCGAACACGCTTCCGTCATCGCCAATTTCCTCTACGCTGCTGGGGAATGTCATGCTCGTAAGTTTTGTACATCCCGCGAAGAAGCCGTTGCGCACACTTGACACCCCTTCTGGTATCTTGACAGATGTCGCCGTCCTCGACGCCGCCACGAGCTCTGTGTTGTCCGCAGACACAAGCAACCCACCAGCGTATTTGTAGTTCCTGTTCCCGCTCGCAAGGCTGATGGACGAAATCCTGTAGCATCCGTCAAATGCGCTGTCGTCTATATGCGTCACGCTTGCCGGGATGGATATACTTGTCAGATTCGAACATTCCTCAAATGAATAGGCACCTATGCTTTTCACTCCTTCGCCGATTGTAATGCCCGTCAATGCTTCGCAATAGCTAAACGCACTGTTCGCAATCCCGCGATAGCCGCTCAACGTCAAGTTCTTGGGCAAGTCGTCCTCGGCACAGTCAAGCACCCAGCCATCGATAGACTTCATGCCATTGCGCCAGGTGAAATTGAGGTTGGGGCAATTATTGAACGTTTCATGCCTAATTTTCGCTACACTGTCCGGAATCGACACCCATGTCCGGCCACGAGGAACTGCCACTATCTCCGTACCATCCTTTGTCAGGAGCAACCCGCCAGAAAACTTGTAGTTCGCATTTCCCGGAGCGACCGTAATTTCCGTCAGGGCAGGACAACTGTATCGGAAAACGCTTTCGCCGATTCTTGTAACACTCGCAGGGATGGATAAGCTCGTCAAGCCGTCACAGTTGTAAAAGCTACTGTCAATGGACTCCACCCCTTCGGCTATAGCCAGAGACGTTATGGTTTTACACGAATTGCCAAACACACTCGACATGTCGCGCAGGACGCATTCCGACACAGTGACGCGCCGGATGTTCCCGCATGCGCCAAAAGCATAACTGCTAACACTTGTCACCGATGCTGGAATTACGACTTCTCTCAGCCCGTTGCACCCATAGAACGCTTCGTAGCCTATAGTCTCCAATCCGCTAGAAAGTTCAAGGTTTGAAAGCGAACTACAACCGTAAAAAGAATAGTCGCCGATTGACTTCACGCTGAACGGAATCGAGACAGATGAAAGCGAGACGCAGCCGTAGAAAGCATAAGAGCCGATTGATTTAACCGTGACGGGAAGATCAAGTGTTCTCAGGCTTGTGCATCCGTAAAAAGCATTATATGGAATCGCAGTGATGCTGACTGGAATCGACACAGATTCAAGACCAGTGCAGTTCTGGAATACGCCATCACCGAGAGTTTTCACGCTGACGGGCATCGCAACATTCTGAAGTCCGCTACAACCATAGAACGCCCCATAACTGATTTGCGTCACGCTATTTGGAATCGTCACGGCAGTCAATCCGCTACAATTGTAGAACGCTTCATCGGCAATACTAATCACGCTATTTGGAATCGTCACGCTCGTGAGCCCGTTATGATAGGCAAACGCACGATACCCAACTCGTGTCACCGGGCTGCCGCCAAGTGTGGAAGGAATTACAACAGCCCCCGTGGCTGGTTCAACACCTGAAACATCGACGCCACCGCCATTGCCATAGCTCCAATACGTCCATGTGCGCCCATCTATCGTTTCTGTATCGGCCCATGCGCATGCCGCCGCGGCAACCGCCGCAACCATCATCATCAGTTTCTTCGTCATTTCGTTAGTTCCTTCCAAATCGTTTTTCGTTTATTCGCTCCGCCTCACTTCACGACCTCCCAATGGCCGGCCTTGGCACTACCGACCCGCCGTATCAAGGATTTGCTCGTCAATGCCCTGATATGGTATCTGACACCTGATGCTGAAAGCCCCAGCATACGACCTATCTGCTCCGCAGAAATATGACGGCATTCCGATATGACCTTCAATATCTCCCAGGATTCTTTGCTGATAGTTTTGCTGATAGGATTGCTGTCAGTGCCATTACCGGCATTCTGCTCAACCTCACCATTTTCGCCGACTTCAGATGATGTTTTTGCTGTTATATTCCCACCAGGACTATGGTTTTTACTGATAGTGCCATCTATGTTTTTGGTGATAGTGCCAGTTTTGATGACAGTATCACGTTCCGTGCTTATGGATGATGACGCCACACCATTTATGATGCGCCCATAATTCAGGTTTGGAAGTGTCAGGAAGAATGCGGAATTTGTTGACTCCAGTTGAGGTACAATAGACTCGCCTCGCTTCTCCGATTCAAACGCATAAGCGTCAAGTATCTTCTTGAATCCGCTACCGCGGCGTTCCATCAGTTCCAGTCGCTGAAAAAGGTCTGCTATCACCGGATTGCGCCGCAGTGAAATCACTTTTCGCAAGTCAAGTTCTTGTGCACGTTCCCCACTCGGCATGCCGCCCGGTGATGTGATTTCCATGCGGTCGTCAAAGATGTCTATGTGAACTTCGCTTCCCAGCTCAAGATAATCACGATGGATAAGGCCATTGACAATGCCCTCCTCTACAGCCGCATCAGGATATTCTGGATACTCCACACGACCATTGGACGTCTTCCGCCACATCATCCTCGTGTTAGCGTCAACGAATCCTTTTGCCGAGCGCAAGAGGGAGATGAGACCTCCGGAATACTCATGGTCGGACAACGCTTCCATCAACCCGTGAGCCTTCGTCAACCCCTTCCATCGTGTACAGAACACACGCGAGTGGCGGACCGGGGAGCGATCCGCCAGAAGCGCGCCTGCGTTGGTGAGCCAGCCGTCTTCGCCGACAAGACCGAACGATGCAAAATCCGTATCTTGGAAAGACTTGTGCCGTTTCTCGAAATAAGTGGCCCGCAGAACCTCAAATGAGAAATCGCTCAGCTTATATTGGGACGGCAGGCTGTCCCATGAACGATGTGCACCCTTCAGCACCAACCGCTTCAGCTGAATCGCGTCCGCTCTCACGCTCTCATTGCCGATGCGGATGAAGGCATCGCGGTGGCCCTTCACGAACGTGTAGTACGGCGTCTCGGAGCCGGCCTTTATCTCGACGACCACGAATTGTTTGCCGCCCTCTTCATGGATCGAGAGGTCGATCTCCGGCACGGGGTCCATCTGCATCTTGATGGTCTCGCTGATGAACTCGGAGTCAGATTGCGCGTCAGCAAGGCCGACAAGCACGCCGTCGTTCGCCACGCCAAAGAGCAGCCTGCCGCCATGCGTGTTGGCGAACGCGCCGACGCTCTTGAGCCAGCTCGTAGGATCCTTGCGCTCAAGCATCAGCTTCTTGTCGTAAGCCGTTGTCTCGCCTATGTAGCCCTTCAGTTGCAACAATCACCTCGTTTCGCCGTGTATTATACAAAGACTTCCGCCGCGTCACCGTTTATGCGGCACGTCCACGTGTAGCCGATCAGTGGGCGAGGGCGAGGGCGCGCTCCGCCGGCGTTACGTCGCGCCATTCGCCGGGACGGAGGTCGTCCGGGAGGCGCAGCGAGCCGATCGCCACGCGCTTCAGCGACAGCACCACAAGATGCGCCGCACTGCACATGTAGCGTATCTGTCGCTTGCGCCCCTCGCGGAGCTTGATGCACAGCACCGTCACGTTGTCGCGCCCCACGCGCACCACCTCGACCGGACACGGGCGCGTGACGTAGCCGTCGGGCATCTCCACCGGCCCGCGCAGCACTCGCAGCTTGTCCTCCGACCACCGACCCGCCGCGCGCACGATGTACGTCTTCTCGTGCTCGTAGCGGGGATGAGTGAGCGACAGCGTGAGCTCGCCGTCGTTGCTCATTAGCAGCAGACCCTCGCTGTCCTTGTCCAGCCTGCCCACCGGGACAAGCCTCTCCCTCACCCGGCCCCTGATCAGGTCGGCAACCGTCGTGCCGCCGAACTGGTCGCTCATCGACGAAAGCACTCCCGCTGGCTTGTACATCATGATAGTGCGCACGCGCTCTGCCGCACCGATCTCCCTGCCGTCAACAGCCACCTTCACGGCGGACGGATCGAAGCGCATCCCAGGCTCCGTTACGACCCTGCCGTCAACCGTCACCCGACCGGCGGCAATGATCTCGGCCGCATGACGCCTGCTCGCAACGCCCCGGTGGCTGAGTATGTTCTGAAGCCTCTCTTCGCCCATCTGCTCCCTCCTCCGCTTGAACCGCTACCGCTCGCCAACAGCAACCTCGTACCAGACAGTACGGTGTTCAGGTCCAATCTTCACTACGGCACGGCCACAATCATCCGCAGTCACGCCCACGACCTTCATGCGCTCACCACGCTCGTCGAGCGCCCAGCACTTCGTCGCGGCGGCCTTCGACGGCAGCGTGATCGTGGCGGGGATGCCCTCGTTCACGGTCTTGCCCTTCCCCCAGTCCGCGCCGCGGCAGTGGACGTAGTCGCGGTCGTGTGTAAACTTCGCGCCGCCGTTGTGGCAGAGTCCCGTCGCCGCAAGGAGGATGCGCGCGGGACGGCCGTCCGCGCCGAAGCCCGTTGCGTCGTGCGAGGTGAGCGACACCGTCGCCCAGCCGAGCTTCGTCTCGCCGACCTGGAGCTTCACGCCGCCGAGGTCGAACGTCCGTCCCTTCGTGAACCCGGAGAACACCTTGGTGTTCGGCGTGTTGACGGTCCAGAACGC